>Ga0255056_10000079_pt1 | contig 22447 bp, 15 predicted proteins | sample Cases_109_1_MG_FD_183639 | JGI IMG/M metagenome (GOLD analysis project Ga0255056, IMG submission 183639) | Seawater microbial communities from Amundsen Gulf, Northwest Territories, Canada - Cases_109_1 | ecosystem: Environmental > Aquatic > Marine > Gulf | place: Canada: Northwest Territories... | reverse complement strand
AAACTGGATGCTACGCCCTGCGCAGCGGATCACACTCGCGACGACGCCTACTGATCCATTTTCGGTGCAATTTGAGCATGCGCAACTGATGTGATCACCAATTGGTGTTCGAAGTAAACCGTATAGCCATCATATTCCCAGCGCGTAATGGGGGGCTCACCGACAGCCGGCCGTTCGAGCTCCGGGCTCCCATACTCGCCGCGCACTTTGTCCATCGTCATCGGGTTAGTCGGCATAGACATCATTTCCTGCATGCTGTCTGCATCGTCCTTAGTTTCCTGACCTAGGGCCGGACCGGACGTCACGACGGCAAACGCGACGATCGAGACTAAGCTTAGAGTGGTACGCATTGCTATCTCCTTCGAAATTCCGGGTTCCACCTGGGAACAAATCACTTTCCCTATCAATAATAGCGGTATTTCCCAAATTTCGCATGCTGCCGGCCGCCGTCACACCATCGCGGGCGGCCGAACGGGCCGATATTCGGAGTGGCGGCGCGCATACAGCGCGTAGATTGCCGCGCTGAACAACACGACGGCGCCGGCTTGATGCAATGCACCGAGCCAAACCGGGACCCGTAGCAACAACGTCGCGACGCCCAAACTCAACTGTACGACTAGCGCCCCGGCAAGTATGTGCGCCGCCACGCGCATGCGAGGGCCGCCGTCACAGCGCAAAATTTGCAGCCAGAAACCGACGATAGACACCGCCACCAATAATGCCAGTGTTCGATGCACGAACTGAATCGCGACCACGTTTTCGAAAAAATTACGCCAAATTGGAGTCAGTGACAAGATTTCGGCCGGCCACCATTCGCCGTTCATCGTCGGGAACGTGTTATACACAAAACCGGCATGGGTTCCGGCAACGAAACCACCGCTGGCGACCATGCACAACAAAACGATGGCAATCCAGCACGCCGTTATCCAACCAGGCCTGGCGCCCATTGCGCGCGCCGTTTTGGCCGTCACCAAATCAATCGCCAACCATAGCAGGAAACCGTAAATGACCATTGCCAATAGCAAATGCGCCGTCAACCGATACTGACTCACGTGGGGATTGGACAGCAACCCGCTTTGCACCATGTACCAACCCAATCCACCCTGCAATGCCCCCAATAGAAACGCTACCCACAATTTTACAATAAGCGATCGTGGCAAAACGCGCGCGGATAGAAACCCGATAAAAGGGACCAAAAATACCAGCCCGATAAGCCGGCCCAGCATTCGGTGTGCGTACTCGAACCAGTAGATGCGCTTGAATGCAGCGAGATCCATGCTGCTATTGAATGCTTGATACTCGGGAAACTGTTGGTAGTCGGCAAACGTTTGGCGCCACGCGGCCTCGCTCAACGGAGGTAATACTCCAGATATTGGCCGCCAGTCCACGATGGACAATCCAGACTCGGTAAGACGGGTGACACCGCCCAATACAATCATCGCGAAAATCAACGCGCAACAACCAAACAGCCAGATTGCCGGCCCGCGCAAACCGGGACGTGAAGACGCGTACGCGGACACGGTTTACAAATGCACGCGATTAATGACCAGTTCTCACTGCACGACTCCGGACCCCTGCGGCACGGCACTACTAACCGGAATAACGCTGGAAAACCAACGCCGAATTGGTACCGCCGAAACCGAAGCTGTTGGACATGACGACGTCTAGGCCAATTGGATCACGCGGCTCACGCACAATCGGAAACCCATCCGCGGCGGGATCGAGATTTTCAATATTGGCCGAGGCCGGAATAAATTCCGACTCCATCATCAACAAAGAATAAATCACCTCGTTTACACCAGCCGCCCCTAACGCGTGGCCCGTCAGTGATTTGGTTGAACTTATCAACGGTAATTGTTCGCCGAATACCGTGCCGATAGCTTCGAGTTCGCGCACATCACCAATTGGTGTGCTGGTACCGTGAGCATTTATATATTGCACCGGGTCGGTGATGTTTGCCATCGCCTGACGCATACACCGAACCGCCCCTTCTCCGGACGGTTGTACCATATCGTAGCCGTCGGAAGTCGCGCCGTACCCCACCAGTTCGGCATATATCTTTGCGTTGCGTCGTAATGCGTGCTCTAACTCTTCCAGCACCAACACACCACCACCGCCAGAGATCACAAATCCGTCACGATCGGAATCGTAAGGGCGTGATGCGGACTGCGGCAATGCGTTGTAGTTAGACGATAACGCCCCCATCGCGTCGAATAACATGGTCATCGTCCAGTGGACTTCTTCTCCGCCCCCTGCAAATACGACATCTTGCTTGTCCATTTGTATCAATTCCGCCGCATTGCCGATGCAATGGGCGCTAGTGGCACACGCGGAGCTGATTGAATACGACACGCCTTTGATTCTGCAGGCCGTACCAATGCACGCCGCGTTGGTACTGGACATGGTGCGGGTCACCATATATGCACCGACTTTGCGCACTCCCCTGGCGCGCAGATTGTCCACCGCGAGCGCCAGGTTTTCGGTAGACGGCCCACCCGATCCCACTATGAGCCCGGTGCGCGGGTTAGATATCTGATCCGACTCCAGCCCCGAATCTGTCATCGCTTCGCGCATTGCCACATAGTTGTAGGCCGCACCGTCACCCATAAAGCGTTTAATCTTTCGATCGATAAGCGCACTCAGGTCAATTTCGATTGAACCGTGCACATGACTACGAAAGCCGAGATCGGCGTATTCCTGACAGAACTCAATGCCTGACTCGCCAGCCCGCAAAGCCGCTAGGACCTGTTGCTTATTTACACCGATACTGGACACGATCCCCAGACCGGTAACCACCACCCGTCGCAAATCGACCTCCTGCTAAGATCCGCCTGTTTATTTAACTAATCCGGCCCGTAAATCGGTGCCGGTATAGATCGGCTTGCCGTCCACTTCCACCTCGCCATCGGCAGTACCTATCGTCAAATTGCGCAAAATAATGCGTTTGAAATCGAGGCGATAGGTTACCAAGCGATTGTCGGGCGTGACCTCACCGGAAAATTTAACGCCCCCGGCGCCGAGCGCCCGGCCATGCCCGGGCCGGCCCAACCAACCCAGATAAAACCCGATCAGTTGCCACAGCGCATCCACTCCGAGACACCCCGGCATAACCGGATCATCCACAAAATGGCATCCGAAAAACCACAATTCTGGTGATATATCAAGTTCCGCGACTATCCGGCCCCTGCCGTAGCGGCCGCCATCGATCGTAACATCGGTAATTCGATCGAACATTAACATAGGGGGAAGCGGCAGCTGCGCATTACCGGGCCCGAACAGCTCACCCCGCGCGCATTGCAATAACTCTTCCGCCGAATACGAACTTTTTTGTTCCATCTATACCGATACGCTTAGCGTACATCACTGAGGCACGTTCTTGAATGCCATCCCGGAATTCTCAGAGCCCAAAATACAACCCTTGTTCCTCGGACACGATCAATCACCTGCTAAAGACCGAATGGAGACCGTACATCCCGGCACCCGGGAAAATTCCGATTTAATCAGAGTTTTCTCAAAATTCGTAGCAATTAATGTTCTCTCTGCCGCCAGCGCGCTGGTAGACGGTGGTGCTCAAGGCGGTGCGATGATAATAACGTGTAATCGGCGTGGGCCGTGCGCCCCGTATTGAATCGTCTGTTCGACGTCGGCGGTCTTGGATGGGCCAGTGATTAGATTCACGGCCCGCGGTAAACCGCCGGGCAAGCGCCGCAGCTCCTGCCAAACGTCTTCCATATGTTTAAACAAGCGCGATTCCGACATCACGACAACATGATTCTCAGGCAGAAAGTTTAATGATGTGGGATGGCTCTCGGATGACCCACAGACCAAGGTACCGGTCTCGGCGATACCGGCCAAGGCCTCGGTAATCGCCACCGCATCGTCCACTGTAGCGCCACGATGCTCGATACGGTACGCGGTCGGCCAGTCGATATTATCTAACAGTGCACCACGGGCCGCGACGATATTAGTCGACAGCCCGTGGGCGCAGATAAAGCCGTCGATGGCGGCAGCTATGTCCGCGACGCCGGCCACGCGACTTGTGGTGGCGTGTACGGATTCGAGTTTGCTCACAAAACGCTCTACCGGCAGCTCGTCGAACACCGGCAGCACGTGCGGCCCACAATCGTTAAGCCGGCTATCCAATGCCGTCGCAATTGATGCGTCCAATTCGCGATCGCGGTCCAATGCCTTGCGAATGCTGTCGAGAATCGCGTTGCGCGCTGAGTCGCTCATTGCTTACGTTGCTGGGCACGGTATAACGATTGAAAGGTACGGCCTTGGGGCGCAGGGAAATCGCGGCTTTGCGTCCACCCACGCGCCAGCGGCAGGAAACGCCGAGCGCCGCGACTGCCGATAGCGAGCAACCCCACTAGCGGTCGCATTGCCATTTGGTACACCCTCGGCCGCTTCGCGAGGAACGCCCAAATCGACAACAACCAGCGGCTGCGGGCACCCGTCAACTTTTGTTCAAATTCTCGCATCCGCAACCGTCGCAACATCGTCGGTAACGGTATGTCCATAGGGCACACCTCCTGACAGCGGCCATTCAATGTGCAGGCATTGGGCAGATCAGCGGCCTCGCGCAGTCCCACCATAAGCGGCGTGAGTACCGCGCCCATCGGCCCGCTGTAAACCCAGCCATACGCATGCCCGCCGATGGATCCGTACACTGGACAGTGATTCAAACACGCGCCACAGCGTATGCAGCGCAGCATCTCGCGAAATTCGTTGCCGAGCATAGCCGAACGGCCGTGGTCCAATAACACGACATGAAACTCAGCGGGCCCATCGAGGTCGGCATCACGTTTGGGTCCGGTAAAAATGCTCGTATAACTCGACATTTCCTGACCGGTCGCACTACGCCCCAGCAGCCGAAGAAATACCGCCAAATCCTCCAACGTGGGAAGCACTTTTTCGATCGACGCGGTCACGATATGAACCCGCGGCAACGAACTCGTTAAATCGCCGTTGCCCTCGTTGGTGACAAGCACGCTGGACCCGGTCTGCGCCACCAGAAAGTTGGCTCCGGTAATACCGACATCGGCAGTTACGAACGCCTCGCGCAACACGGTTCGTGCCTCGTTAACGATCGACGCCACATCGCTGACCCGTTTGTTGATCCCGTGGCGTCGATGATGCGCGTAAAACAATTCGGTGATTTCGGCGCGGGTTTTGTGCACGGCCGGCGCGATTATGTGGCTCGGCGGCTCTTTGGCAAGCTGAATAATGTACTCACCCAAATCAGTTTCGATGGCCTCGAACCCCGCCGCCTCAAGCGCCGGATTGATTGCGACTTCCTCGCCCACCATGGATTTCCCTTTGGTAACCCGTTTGGCTCCGGCGGCACGACAAATATCGACAACGATCCGACGTGCCTCTTCGGGCCCGCGCGCCCAGTGCAGCTGACCGCCATGGGCCTTGACTTGCGCCTCAAAACGTTCGAGGTAGTAGTCGAGATGCGCTAATGTATGATTCTTGATTTGTTTGGCGCGGGCGCGAAGTTCGTCGAATTCTGGCAAGGCCTCGATGGCCGTGCGGCGATGATCGATGAAGCCGCCTTTGGCGCGGGCCAGTGCCTGTTGCAACGCTGTGTCCTGCAACGCACGGCGCGAGCGGGCCTTAAACTCATGGGCAACGGATTGCAATTCAGTTTACTCCGGAATCGATAGCAGAATGCAGCGAGGCACGTTGACAAATTCTATGGATGGACGCTTTCGACACCTTGCTATGAACGACTTCCAGCAATCGGTGGTACGTCGGTTTTACCGGCGAGGACTTCCGCGACATGGTAGACACTGACCGTGCTATCAACACGCTTGAGCCGACCGGCGATATTCATAAGGCAACCGAGATCGCCACCCAGTACCATATCCGCGCCTGTGGCACGAATAGCGTCTGCTTTATCGGCCACCATTCGCCCCGATATGTCCGGATACTTAACGCAAAATGTGCCGCCAAAACCGCAGCAGACATTCGAGTCTTGCATCTCTCGTACCGACAAACCGGCGATTCTCGCCAACAATGTCCGGGGTTGCTGCTTGATTCCCAACTCGCGCAAACCGGAGCACGAGTCGTGGTATGTATATGAGCATGACGGCGATTCTGACAATGCCACACGATCGGCGACGCCGTCGAGAAATTCCGTCAATTCGAAACACCGCGACGACAGCGCCAAAGCTTTCTCGTAATACTCTGCGTCCGCGTCGAACAAACGCGGATAGTGCTCTTTTATCATGCCTGCACAGGAACCGGACGGTGCCACTGTATAGTCGTAATCCGCAAATACATCAATGACTTGCTTCGCGATATCGCGTGCGTCACGGGTGTCGCCGTTGTTGTAGGCAGGTTGTCCGCAACAAGTCTGCTGCGACGGTATTTCTACGTCACAACCCGCGCGCTGCAATAGCTCAAGCGCAGCAAATCCCACGTTTGGGCGAAACAGGTCCACCAAACAAGTGACGAATAATCCAACCCGGGGCGCCCGGATCGGGGATGTGGTCGGGCTCGAATCGGTCCGCTCTGCCATATTTACATTCGCTGGATTCCTGTTGCGCAACACCGACCTACGCCGGCAACCAATACACTATAACCGCTCAGCCATCGCGGCCCAATGTCAAACATTGCATGATGCCGCGCGTGTCCGCGACGCCAGCGGCTATTCGCCGTCGGCTAATCCCATACCTGATTCGAACGGTCCCCGAATCGCAACAGAGCATAATTAACGCAGATGTCCCAAATCTTTCCATAACCGGTTAGCGACTCTGAACTGCGTATAGGACTCCCAGACCTTTTTGAAATTGTCATCGCGCCCAGCGTCTTCGGTGGCCACTTCGATCCAGGTTTGCTCGATGATATCCAAAATTTCCGGCGGCCAGAGATGAAACACCACCCCCTTCGACTTTAATGTCGCGAGCGCCGCGGATTGAATTGCCTCACCTTCCACCAAGCCGTGGCGGAAATTATCGCCGCAGACGACCTCAAGCTGGGCTCGTTGTGTATCGTTCAACGCCTCCCATTGTTGCTTGTTCATCAACAGTTCGAATAGCGTTGCTTGTTGATGCCAGCCTGGAAAATAGTAATGCTTGGCCACCTCGTGTACACCAAGTTCGAGATCAATTGCCGGCATTGAATATTCGGCGGCATCAATTGATCCGCGTGACATCGCGGCGACAATGTCGTCCCCGGCGATCAGTTGCGTGACGACCCCGAGCCGCTCCATAACCCGTGCACCCAGACCGAAGAACCGCATTTTCAAGCCCTTCAGATCCTCCACCGATTTAATCTCTTTGCGAAACCATCCCGACGCCTCAGGTGCGACGACGCCACAGGGCAACGACTTCAGGCCATGCTCGGCATAGATCTTATCCATGAGTTCGATGCCACCGCCGAAATAAATCCACGCCCCAAACTCGGCGGCACGCGGCCCAAACGGTACCGCCGCAAACATCGCCAACGCCGGCTCCTTGCCATACCAGTAGCGGGCGCTTGACCAGCACGCGTCAATCGTCCCGGCGGAAACAGTGTCGAAACAGTCTTTCGCCGCGATCAATGCGCCGGGCCCAAAATATTCAATGCTGAACTCACCACCGGAAACTCGATCAATACTCTCGGTTAGACGCAGCCCCAAGGTTCCGAGCTGGGTTAGATTGGGCGGAAACCAGCTCGCCATTTTCCAACGCAATGGCTCCGCGTAGGCGATGTTCAGGACCAATCCACCACTGATTGCGGCTATCAACGCAATTCGAATTGCGTGCCGAATTTTCACCATTTGAGCCGTCATATCTTGATCTATTGTTCGCGGCGTGCACGCGCAAACCGCGCTGGCGGCTGTCCCAAGGTGCGTCTAAATACCGCGATAAATGCACTTGGGCTGCGATACCCCAGATCATACGCGACCCGGGTCACAGAATCTCCGGCCGACAATTTAGGAATCGCTGACAGAATCCGCAAGCGCTGACGCCATCGTCCGAACGACAAACCCGTTTCACGCTGAAAGCGCCGTGCCAATGTGCGCGCACTAGCCCCGGCCGACCGTCCCCAGTCGTCTAACGTGCGCGAATCGGTAGGATCGGCTGCCAACACGTCGACGATGCGCCGCAAGCGCTTATCCTGCGGTATCGGCAGATACAGGGGCTCTGGTCGGAGTTGCTGTAACTCATCGAGAATTACTGCAGTCAAGCGCGCATCGGTAACGTCTACGGCATCGTTGCCCAAGCGCCGGCATGCTTCCACGATCAGCTCACGCAGAAGTGGTTTGACCGGTACCACACCACAGACTGTCGGCAGCCGTCGTGCGGCGCGTTCGTGCACATACAGTGAACGCATCGAGACCGCTTGCTCGGCCGCGACTTCGTGTTCGATTCGTGCGGGTACCCAGACTGCCTGCTGTGGCGGCACCCACCATAATCCCGAGATCGTTTCGACCCGTATGACTCCGACTGCGGCGTACACCAATTGCGCACGGGTATGACTGTGCCACGCAAATCGATGTGGCCCATGGCTTAAGTCCTGTGCCGACGTTGTGATCGGCCGCCCTAGGTCAGCATCGTCGCCCGGATGTCGGGCCGACTCATTTGTCTGTTTTACGATATTCATTGGCGAATTGTACCTATTTTGGCATGAAGATCTAAGGCACAATTCGCCGCAATCATGGCCTTACTTGTCCAGTTCCGTGGGCGCCTCGCCGCCTGGCGCCGACCCGAAACGTTGTTGTTGCTTATGGCGGCCGCGGTGCCGCTGAGCTTCGATACGTGGTCGGCGTTGCTCAACAATTTCGCCATCGAACGCGCCGCATTTACTGGAGCGGAAATCGGTATATTGCAGAGCCTACGTGAAGTCCCCGGATTTCTTGCATTCGCCGTTGTGTTCCTACTGTTGCTGGTACGCGAGCAAGCGCTTGCGTATATCGCACTCGCCGTGCTCGGTGTCGGCACCGCCATCACCGGCTGGTTTCCGAGCATAGTCGGCCTGTATTGCACCACCGTATTGATGTCGTTGGGCTTTCACTATTACGAAACGATTCAAATATCGCTGTCGCTGCAATGGCTCGATAAGCGAAGTGCGCCCGAAGCTCTGGGCCGGATCATCGCGGTGGGTGCATTCACATCGATCGTAATTTATGGATTAATCTGGCTAGCATTCGATCGGCTGCATCTCGACTTCCGCTGGATTTATATGGTTGGCGGCGGACTCACTGCCGGCATCGCGGTATTCGCATGGTTGTCGTTTCCGAAGTACCCAGCCAAAGTCGAACAACACAAAGGCATGGTGCTGCGGTCACGTTACTGGCTGTACTACGCGTTGACTTTTATGTCCGGTGCACGGCGACAGATTTTCATCGTGTTCGCGGGTTTCTTAATGGTGGAAAAATTCAAATTCGATGTCGGCGCGATCTCACTGTTGTTTTTCATAAACGCAACCGTCAACGTTTTGTTCGCACGCCGCATCGGGCGCCTGGTGGGTCGATTGGGTGAGCGCCGCGCGCTGTTATTTGAATACGCCGGACTGATTGGCGTGTTTACCGCCTATGCGTTCGTTAGCAACGCCACCGTGGCCGCGGGTTTGTACATTGTAGATCACGCGTTCTTTGCGCTCGCCATCGCCATTAAGACCTACTTTCAAAAAATCGCCGACCCGGCAGATATTGCGTCGACAGCGGGGGTTGGATTCACCATCAATCACATTGCCGCGGTCATACTGCCTGCCGCACTTGGCGTGGTCTGGTTGGTATCGCCTGCGGCGGTGTTTCTTGTGGGTAGCGGCATCGCGGTCGTATCGTTATTGCTGTCAATGAACATTCCGACCCATCCCGCCCCGGGCAATGAGGTCATCGTAACGCCTCGATTCGTATTGGCCCCGAGGTAAACGAGCAGCGGGGAACGACGACGCCCGAGTCGAACAGACTCCCTGGGTTAGGCCGCCTGTTGCTCCATTTCCGGCGCGTATTCGCCGCTCGCGGCCGCACCGTTCATGCGCGCCCGGTGTAGCGCCACCCGTTGCGCGCGTTCGACATTTTCAGACTTCCCGCCCCACGCCTCCATCGCCGCCGCCTGTAGTGCGCGTCCATAGGAGAACGTCAACGCCCACGGCAGTTTCTCATCGAGTCGATTCATCGCGTTCAGATGGCCGGTGGCTTCTTCATCACTCTGTCCACCGGATAGAAACGCGATACCGGGTACGTCTGCGGGCACGGTTTCCCGCAAACAGCGCACCGTCTGTTCGGCAACTTGCCCAATGGTAGGTTGCTGCGCGCAGCCCCGGCCGGCGATAACCATGCTGGGCTTGAGAATAATGCCCGACATCACCACGCCCTGCTCCAAAAGCTGCGCAAACACCAAATGTTGCACGTCTCGGGTCACCTCGAAACAACGCTCGATCGTGTGGTCACCGTCGATCAATACTTCGGGTTCGACGATCGGCACCATACCAGCTTCCTGGCACAACGCGGCGTAGCGCGCCAGACCGTGGGCATTCGCCATCGAACACGCCGCGCTTGGCATGCCTGTGCCGATGGTAATGACGGCGCGCCACTTTGCGAAGCGGGCTCCCATCGCCGCGTACTCAGCGAGTCGCTCGCGCAACCCGTCCAGGCCCTCGGTCACCTTTTCCTCGCCGTGGCCCGCCAACGCCTTGGCCCCCGCATCCACTTTAATTCCCGGGATGATTCCTTGCTGCTGCAAATACTCCACAAACAGCGCGCCACCGAGTGTCGATTGGCGCAGCGTTTCATCGAACAAGATCGCAGCGCTGATATAGCCCCCAATTCCCGGTGTCGTCACCAGCATATCCCGATACGAACGGCGATACTCTTCGGTACACGGAATTCCAAGTTTCTCGAACCGTTTGCGACAAGTCGGCGTGCTTTCGTCCATAGCCAGAATCCCTCGGCCCGGTGCCGCCATACCCTGCGCGGTCTGTTGCAGCTTTTCAATATTCATCGGTATTCGCCTCCGCTTGCTCTGCAAATATGCATTTGAATCAAGATTCTGCTAAATATATTGGCGCGAGTAGCACGGGCATCAATACACACCAGCGTTAACCCGCACGATACGCATTGTATTGGTGCCGCCAGTCACACCGCTTAAATCGCCCTGGGTAATTATAATCCGATCGCCGTCGCGCACCGCACCGACCCGCACCAGTTCCGCAATCGCCTCGCGTGAAATTGCCCGGTCGTCTTGGCCTTTTGCACCAAAATCAATCGGATAGACACCACGATACAACGCGACGCGACGCTGTGTCGCCCGGTGCGTCGTTACCGCATAAATCGGTATACCGGAGATCATGCGTGACATCCATTTCGCCGTCGCCCCGGATTCGGTTAACGCCAATATCGCGGCGACATCGTAGTGGCTTGCCGCATACATCGTGGACATCGCGATTGCTTCTTCGGTATTTTCAAAATGCGCATCGATGCTGCGATTTAGATTGATTAGATCCTGATGGCGCTCCGCACCGCGGCAGATACGATCCATCGCCGCCACTACCTTGGCCGGATGCTTACCGATCGAAGTTTCCGCCGACAGCATTACCGCGTCGGTGCCGTCAAGCACGGCGTTGGCAACATCCAACACCTCCGCGCGGGTTGGCTGGGAATGCTCCACCATCGATTGCATCATCTGGGTGGCGGTGATGACGACACGGTTACGCATTCGCGCATCGCGAATAATGCGCTTTTGCACACCGGGCAGTTCAGCGTCGCCAATCTCGACTCCGAGATCGCCGCGCGCAATCATGACCGAGTCGGCCGTGTCGATTATCTCGTCAATATTCTGCATCGCCTCGGCCCGTTCGACCTTGGCCATAATGCCACCCCGACCGCCGGCGGCGTGAAATAACTCCCGCGCGATTTGCACGTCTTCGGCGTTGCGCGCAAACGATACCGCCAAGTACTCCGCGTCAAGCTGGCCCGCCAGCTTGACGTCCTCGTAATCCTTTGCGGTTAGCGCGGCCGCTGACAGACCGCCACCCTGACGATTGATTCCTTTGTTATTAGACAGAATCCCGCCGGTGACCACCCGGGTGCGGATTTCATCGTTCTCAACCAGCTCCGTTTGCAAAACGATATTACCGTCATCCAGTAACAACACGTCGTCGCGTTTCACATCCCGCGGAAGGTCTTGGTAGGTAACACCGACGCGTCGCTCATCACCCGCATCGGCCGCTAGCCCTGGGTCCAGATAAAACACTTCACCTTCGGTCAGTGTTACCGGACCGTCGCGAAAACTCTCGATACGGATCTTCGGTCCCTGTAGATCGGCAAGAATTCCGATCGGGCGACTATGGGCTTGGGCCTGTTGGCGTACCATTTCAACCCGCCGCATATGGTCCTCGGCGCGACCGTGCGAGAAGTTTACCCGGGCAACATCCAAGCCGGCGGCGATCATAGCATCCAGCTCTTCCACGGGGTCGGTAGCCGGCCCTAAAGTCGCAACAATCTTAGTTTGACGAAGCATAGTCTGTAGTGGATATCGGGCGTCGGTGTCTCAAGTGCTCAATGAATTAATCGATAGTCCGTCACGCCTGCGCACCGCGTTCCTCGAGAACCTGAACTGCCGGCAGTGGCTTACCTTCGAGAAACTCCAGAAATGCACCGCCGCCCGTAGAGATGTAGGAAATGCCATCGGCCACGCCAAATTGTTCAATAGCCGCCAGCGTATCACCGCCGCCAGCGATACTGAATGCCGGGCTGGCCGCGACGGCCCGCGCAACGGTTTCCGTACCGGCGGCAAATTGTGGAAATTCAAAAACTCCGACCGGTCCATTCCAGACGATCGTACCGGCCGCGTATAAACTCTCCGCAAAACGACCACAGGTGCGTGGGCCAATATCGAGAATCATATCGTTTGCGCCCAGTGCGCCAATCGTCTTGTGTTGCGCCGCGGCCTCGGCGCTGATCTCGCGGGCCGTAATCACATCTTCGGGCAGCGGAATAGTGGCACCGTTACGTTGCGTGCGCTCCATGAGTTGCCGCGCACTATCTATAAAACTCGACTCCGCAAGCGATGCACCTATTTCATGACCGGCCGCAGCGATGAATGTATTGGCGATTCCACCACCGACTATTAACTCATCGACGAGTCCACATAAACTATCCAACACCGACAATTTTGTGGATACCTTGGCGCCGCCTACAATCGCCACCAGCGGCCGCGCTGGATCCTCGAGCGCTTGTCCCAACGCGGTCAATTCGCGCGCCAACAACGGGCCGCCGCAAGCGACGGCGGCAAACTTCGCAACGCCGTGGGACGATGCATGGGCGCGATGGGCAGTACCAAACGCATCCATGACAAACACATCGCACAACGCGGCGATCTGCTGCGCCAGGGTATCGTCGTTTGCCTTCTCACCAACTTGAAATCGAACGTTCTCCAATAACACCACGCCGTGGTCGCCGTGGGCATCGAGACTGCGCAACCAATCCCGCGCCAACGGTACCGGTCTGCCTAGCAGTTCCGATAAGCGACTCGCAACGGGTTGCAGTGAAAACTTTGCATCGAATTGGCCCTCAGTGGGCCGACCGAGGTGTGACAATAATAGGACCGAAGCGCCCGCATCCAGCGCTCGCCTGATCGACGGCAATGCGGCACGGATACGCACATCACTGCGTACTTCCCCATCGTCGATGGGGACGTTCAGGTCGGTGCGAATCAACACCCGCTTGCCCTTAAGCTCGACATCGTCCATGACTGGTATCGCCACTGCTCTACTCATCGGATCGGCACCGACCGATATTAACTAGCACTCATCAACGCGATAACGGTATCCAGCATACGATTCGAAAACCCCCACTCGTTGTCGTACCATGAACACACCTTAACGGTATTGCCATTCACTACGCGTGTCATCGACGCGTCGTAGGTCGACGACACCGGGTCGTGGTTAAAGTCCACCGATACCAGCGGCGCATCGTTATAGGCGAGAATGCCCCGCAATGCACCGTTCGACGCATCACGCATGATTTGATTGACCTCGTCTACCGACGTATCACGCGCGGCGTCAAACGTTAGGTCCACCAGTGATACATTTATCGTCGGCACACGAATCGCGAACCCATCCAGTTTGCCATTGAGTTCGGGGAGCACTAATCCAACCGCCGCCGCGGCTCCGGTATTAGTGGGAATCATCGATTGGGTAGCGGATCGGGCTCGGCGCAGATCGGTATGGTAAACGTCGGTCAACACCTGATCGTTAGTATAGGCGTGAATCGTCGTCATAATGCCGGCTTTTAGACCGATCGCGTCGTGCAACGGTTTGACTAAAGGCGCAAGACAGTTTGTGGTACAGGAGGCGTTCGATATTACCGTGTCGGACGCACGTAACACGTCATGGTTAACCCCGTACACGATGGTGGCGTCGATATCCTTACCACCGGGCGCGGAGATAATGACCTTCTTTGCGCCAGCGGCGAGATGCGCGCCGGCTTTTTCCTTGGTCGTGAACAAGCCGGTGCATTCCAAAGTAACATCGACCTGTAAGTCGGCCCACGGCAACTTTGTCGGATCACGTTCTGCCAACACGCGGACGCGGTCGCCGTTGACCACGATCTGGTCACCTTGCACCGACACATCAGCGTCAAACCGGCCATGCGCGGTATCGTATTTGAGCAAGTGGCCGTTGGTCGCGGCATCACCGAGGTCATTTACCGCGACGATGCGAATCTCATCGGTGCGCTGTGCCTCGTATAGCGCTCTGAAGATGTTGCGGCCGATACGACCGAATCCATTAATTGCTACGTTAATTGCCATCGATTGTCTCCAAATTAATTAGCCATAACCCGAGGGTGATACTCGGCTACCGCTTCTACGAATGCTGCGTTTTACAATCCCAGTAGCCGGAAATTGCACCCGGCTTAAGCCGCGATTACGTCATTGACGGCGGCCACGACCCGCTCGGCGCTAAATCCAAAATGTTCGAAAACGGCCTCGGCAGGTGCCGATTCACCAAACGAATCGATTCCCACCACGCGTCCGTGCAAGCCGACATACTTAAACCAGAAATCGCGCACCCCGGCTTCCACTGCCACGCGTGCGGTGACCGCGTTGGGTAAAACCGTTTCCCGATAATCCGAATCCTGGCGGTCGAACGCATCGGTCGACGGCATCGATACGACGCGAACGCGTCGCCCTTGATTCGTCAACTCACTGGCCGCAGCCATCGCCAATCTGACTTCAGAACCGGTCGCGATAATAATCGCTTCCGGCCTGCCGTTACAGTCCTGCAGCGTATACCCGCCGCGCCCGATCGCGCCGATCTGTGCCGCGCCGCGTGCCTGAAATGGCAGCCCTTGCCGGGACAGCAGCAAACACGTGGGGCCATCGTCGCGCTCAATGGCGACTCGCCAAGCGACCGCGGTTTCCGTCGTATCGCACGGCCGCCACACCGACATATTAGGAACGAGGCGCAGCGTGGCGGCCTGCTCCACTGCTTGGTGCGTCGGCCCGTCCTCGCCCAACCCAATCGAATCGTGGGTGAATACGAAAATGCTCGGGGCCCCCATCAACGCGGCCATGCGCAATGCATTGCGGCCGTACTCCGAGAAAATCAGAAATGTGCCCCCATACGGTATGAGACCGCCGTGTAACGCGATGCCGTTCATAACGGCAAACATCCCGAACTCGCGCACACCGTAGTACACATAATTTCCTGCCGGGTTCGATCGACTGATGGCGTTTGACTGTTCCCACATCGTGAGATTGGAGCCGGTCAGGTCGGCCGACCCACCGATCAGTTCCGGCAATACGGGACCGTATTCGTTCAGCATCATCTGTGACGCCTTCCGAGTCGCTGGTGATTGTGTTTCAGCGTCGGCGCGCCGCACCACGTCGTCGGCGTGTTGCGCCCAATCGTCTGGCAGCCGTCGCTGTATACGGCGTTCGAACTCCGCCGCAAGCTGCGGATATTCCACCGCGTACAGCGAATACCGCTGCGACCACTCCGCCTCGGCCGCGGCACCGACCGAGCGTGCATTCCACGCCGTGTAATTTTCCGCAGGCACCTCGAACGGCGCATGGGGCCAACCGATCTGTTCGCGCACCAACGCGATTTCCGCTTCGCCGAGCGCCGCACCGTGGCTGGATTCCTTACCTTGCTTATTAGGAGAACCCCAGCCGATTATTGTTTTACAACACAGCAAACTCGGCCGCGCCGGCTCGTCGTGGGCAGAACGAATCGCGACACCGACTGCGTCCGCATCGTGGCCATCTACACTCGGCACTACATGCCAACCATAGGCCCGAAAGCGTTCGGCCGTGTCGTCGGTAAACCAATTCGCAGTATCGCCGTCGATCGAAATACCGTTATCGTCGTAGATCGCAATGAGCTTACCGAGTCCCAATGTCCCTGCGAGCGAGCACACCTCGTGAGAGAGGCCTTCCATAAGACAACCGTCACCCACCAAAACATAGGTGTAGTGGTCGACAATGTCGTGACCGGGTTGGTTAAATTGCGCCGCCAACACCCGCTCAGCGAGTGCCATTCCCACCGCATTAGCAAGACCTTGGCCGAGCGGCCCGGTCGTGGTTTCGATACCCGGCGTGTAGCCGTATTCGGGATGCCCGGGGGTCTTTGAATGTAATTGCCGAAACTGCTTGATGTCATCGATAGACAGGTCGTAGCCGCTCAGGTGCAACAACGCGTAGTGCAGCATCGAACCGTGGCCATTAGACAGAATAAATCGGTCGCGGTTGGCCCATGTCGGATTGGCTGGGTTATGGCGAAGAAAATCGTTCCATAGAACTTCGACGATATCGGCCATGCCCATCGGCATCCCCGGATGCCCACTATTGGCTCGCTGTACCGCATCCATACTAAGCGCTCGAATCGCATTGGCCTTTTCACGACGGCTGGGAACCGCGGGTTGTACGCTTGCCGACACCTATCTGTCCTCTGTTATTAATTCATTGATTAATTAGTAAAAGATGGCGAAACGGCCGTGGGTGATGCGTCTCACACCGACAAAGCCCGGCTTTCAGCCAACGCATGGACCAACAACACGCGCCGAGCCGCCCGGTCCGCGGCGTGACTATGCCCATCCTGGAATGCAAATACCAGCCCACGGGTTCCACGACGACGGACCGGTGTCGAACTCGGCAGGGTCCTCCCCGATCCATCACCACAACGATTAATCCAACAGAATCGTCAGGCTCCGATGCCGTGTCGCGGCCTCGACCAGGGACGCACGCACCGCCGAATTTCATAAAACCGCGTTTCTCGCCTATTGAGTCGAGTATCCGTGATCAGTCCATGGCCGGCTACCACTTCCATCCCGGAAAACGCCGTGGTGCCTCCACGGCGACGACTATTGTGGCGGGCTCGGCGTGTCGGTATCGGCGTCCGCACCCGAGCCGAGCATCGCGCGAACATGCCCGAGTAGGTCGGCACGCTGGTATGGCTTAGTCACATAGGCGTTGGCGCCCAATTCCAGCGCCTTCTGGCGGTGCTTCGGTCCAGCGCGGGAGGTAATGATCACGATCGGAATGTGTGCCGTACGGGGGTTAGCGCGCACCTTTTCGGTGAGTTCGTAACCATTCATGCGCGGCATTTCGATATCGACCAGCATGACATCGGGAAGCGCCGCATCGAGTTGTTCCATCGCATCGAGCCCGTCCTTCGCGGTTGTCACCCGAAATCCTTGTTTTTCGAGATCGCGGCGCGTGACTTTGCGCACTGTCAACGAATCGTCCACCACCATAACCAACGGCAGTGCCGGTTGGGATTGGCTCTGCGCCGCCGGAGAAATCGCCACTGGCCGACTGCCGTGGGTTTCCCACAGCTCGGGAATATCCAAAATCAACACCACACGCCCATCGCCAAGAATCGTGGCGCCGCCGATTCCGGCGATATTACCGAGTTTCGGGCCTAATGGTTTCACCACGATCTCACGTGTATCGATAAGATCATCCACCACTACGGCAATATCTTGTGCCCCCATCCGGGTCAGCAGGATCGTGGCCTTGCCGTGCTCTGGCGCGCGTAGCGGCAACTGCAAGTATTTTGCAAGCGGCATCAATGGATAGCGCTGCTCTTGAATAGACAGCCATTCGCGCCCTGCAATCTCCTCGGCGGGCGCTTTTACCACTTTGCTGATCAAGCGGGCTGGAATCGCAAAAACCTGATCGGCCGCGCTGACCAATAGCGCATGGGTAATAGAGAGATTTACCGGCACACGAATGGAGAACGTCGCGCCGCGCCCAAGTTCGCTTCGCACCGTAATCGACCCGCCGAGACGCCGCACCGCATTGTTCACGACATCCATACCTACACCCCGACCGGATAGCTGCGTGACGGCAGCGGCAGTCGAAACGCCCGGCATCACCAATAGCTGGATGATCTCGTCGTCGGCAATCTCCGCGCCGGTGGCGATGCCCGCTGCACGTGCTCGGGCTCGAATTGCATCGAAGTCCAAGCCCGCGCCATCATCGCTAAAGTCAATGATGACCTCGCCATCGTCTTCCCGACAGGCCACTTTGATCTGCGCCATCGACGGTTTTCCGATTCGGGTGCGTTGCTCAACGGGCTCGATGCCGTGTGCGATCGCATTGCGAATCATATGCTCCAACGGTCCCAGCAGTGGCTCCAGCACGTTCCGATCGATCTCCACATCGGCGCCGCTCACCGCCAGGTCCGCCTGCTTATCTAATTCCCGTGCGGTCTGCCTAACGATATGTCGCAGCCACGGCACCTGAGTTGCAAACGACACCATCCGCGTGCGAATGAGCCCATCTTGCAGTTGCGACGTAAGCTGGGCTTGGTGCTGCAACATCGTGCCCGCCACCGAAGCGAATTGATCCAGACCGGATTGAATTGCGACGAGATCATCCAAACTTTCCGACAAACTGCGACTCAGCGTTTGCATTCGCGTGTAACGGTCGAACTCGAGCGGGTCGAAGTCCGCCTCGGGCGATTCGGTATCCGGCGCGCGCGACGCGATGCGCGACTCGGCTTCGATTTCCAATTCCCGCAGCTGATCTTTGAAACGACTCACGTTGCTGCGAAGTTCCCGCAAATTCTCTTTCGCCTCCAGCAGTTGCTCCTGCAATCGGCTACGCGATACGCTGACCTCGCCGGTGAAATTGACCAACGTGTCGAGCGTGTCTATGCCAACTCGAACTTGCCCGGGTCCGGCATCCGTCGCAATCGACCGTGGCATGGCGCCGGGGTCCGGCATTTCCTCGTCAATCTTGCGCGCCGTCATCTCAGGCGCGAGCCCGGGAAGTGTCTCGTCCGCTGGATCCGCCGCTTGCCTGGTATCCGCCGCGGCCTGCATCGTGCCAGCCGACGCCACGATGCGTCCGCTTAGCGCTGTCAGTTCAGATCGGGTTGTGGACGTATCGTCGGCGTCGATCGCCATCGCTAAGGAATCGTGCACCTCTTCCAACAATGCGAGCAACGGAGCGTCGAGGATCGATGTACCTGCGGATAAATGCTCCAACAAACTTTCAGTGTGGTGGCTGACATCGGCAACGGCTTGTGCGTTCGCCGCCAGCGCGCCGCCTTTGAGTGTGTGCAATTCACGCCGCAAGTCATCGAGCCGACTCTGGTCTACACCTTGCGCCTGGCAAGCACTGATCGTGCGATTGACGCGAGACAAAATATCGACCGCCTCTTCCTTAAATACTTGCCGCATTTCGAGATCGTCGTCGGCTACGCTCGGCGCCGCATCCGCCGCTGTGCGTCGTTTCTTGAATGCGATCGAAAGCGCTGAGAACTCCGCGTCCAAGTCTTCCGGTACGGACGGATCCTGATTCAACCGATCGATAGTGCGAGCGATTAAGCCGTGTAGATCGTCAAGTCGTTTAAGATCGCCTGCGTCCAGCGCTGCATCGCGGCTTAACAATGTCTGCAATACCCGATCCAAATTCGCGCTGGCATTAGACATCTGCTCTAAACCCATTGAGCGGGCGCTACCCTGCAAAGTGTGTGCAGCGCGTACTAAGTCGTCCGTCACCAAGCATTCGCCAGCCTCACGGCCGCTCTCAACATGATCTCTAATCACCCGTAAATGGCCGAGCGTCTCGCTCACGAAGACCCGCACCACCGTATCGTCCAACGACTCGCTGTCGGCGTCGTCCGGCGCGGTGCCCATAGTTGCGCCGTCAGTCGACAACAGTTCATCGGCTGCGCGGCGCCACGCCCCTAAGTCGATGGCGTCATCGCCAGCGGCCAACCCCACGAGCGCTTGCGTGGCGTTCGACACAAATCGGTGCAAGGCTTCATCGGCGTGACTGAAGCCACCAATTACTTTGTTCAACACGTTTTCGACACACCAACACAACTCAGCGATTGCCGTCGCACCCGCCAGGCGTCCACTGCCCTTGAGGGTGTGAAAATACCGACGCAGGTCCGCGCGTGCACGGGCCTGGTGGGCATCGGCCTGCCATTCGCCATGCAATCGATCGATGGCCGGCAACGCTTCGCGGGTCTCTTCGAGGAAGATCTGCATGATCTCATCCTGGGATATGCCGTCATCATCGTCCTCAACGCCAGTATCGCCCTCCACCGCGTCGACGACCGCCGGTTTCATCGCATCAGCGGGCCTGGTATCGAATCGCTCACATAGGCCGGTCAGTGTCTGCAATGACCGGCGTAGCATTGCCTCGACTTCTTCGCCTAGGAACCCCACGTCGTCGGAGACGATATCGAGCAAATTGTTCACCTCGGCCACGATACGACCGATACGCACCTCATCGCGCGTGTCTGCTACCGTGGCAATATCCCGTAATCCCTGTCGCAGGCCGCGGAATGCGGGGCCGTCGGCGGTATCTTCCAACCATGCGTCGAGTTGCGTATGCATTTCCGCCAGCACCGTCGCGACTTCAATATGGCTGATCCGCCGCCCCGATATCGAGGTGTGCATCTCCCGCATAGCGCGATCAACCAGCGTACCGATGTTCTCGCGCCCCTGCTCCAATCCGGAGACATAAGCTTCCGCGCTACCGACCGCGACGGCCAATGCGTCGATGACTTCTGGTGTCGGTTCCAACTTGCCATTGCGAATATCGCGGATAGATTGACTGCCCACTGCTACCATTTCCGCAGCCCGACGCTGGCCGAGAATGTCTAGCGCGCCTTGTACCTGGTCCAGGTACGCCGGGGTTTGGTCGAGTACATCAATGACCGTAACATCGCGCGAATAGATCTCCAGCGCCTGCTCGACGTTGTTGAGATTGACTCGAGTTTCGCCCGCGACCACCGATAGCAGGTGTTTCAGTTCCGCATCGGTCCACTCCGGCGCGATATCTTCCGGTTCGTCAAAGCCGGCTGGAGAATCACCACTGACGAGATTGCTCAACGAACGCACCCGCCTGTCGGCCTGCTCCTGCCAGTCTGATTCTTGGGTATATCGACCCTGGGCCGTGTTTTCCAGAAACAACAAGGCCGCAGCCATATACAACGACGCGCGGTTGAAATCGATTGCCCCGCGTTGCATCAACACGTTGCCCGCGGCTTGCAGCTCTGAAACCAAATCGATAGCGGGTCGTAGTTCGTGGCGCCGTGCGACTTCACGTATCGATAACAGATGGTCCTCCATCGATTCCAACAGCGCCGGCACTTGCGCATTTGGCGAAAAATAGCGACTGAGTAACTCCTGCGCCTGCACGATGTCGGTGCGAGCATCATCACCAAATCCTCGCAACGCGTCGATGAATTTCTCATTGCTCTGACCGACATCCAGCGCGGCATCCACGTCTTTGCCGAGCAACGCGTCGAGCTCGAAGCTAGCGCGAATTTCGGCGATGCGAGGGCCACCCTGAGTCGCATTACCGATCTCGAACAACAGAGCTTTGATGAGCGATTCTGGTGGATCACGAATCAATGCGGCCTCGCCGTCTTCGACCAATTGCCGAAGCTGCTGATCGATCTTCCCCAACAATGCTTTGCGTTCATTGGAAGGCGCTATACCGCCTTCCAATAAACCCTCAAGGAATGCGCTCGCGACCCACCAAATTTGCCGGACCGTCGCGAATCGCGACACCTCATCGAGAGAATGTAGATTCTCGGCCAGTTGCTCGAGCGCCTGGCGCCGAGTAGGATCTCGAAGCCAACTCAGCAACGCCGCTTGGTAGCCGCGACGAACCTCGTGAGCGCGCTTCCGGAATTGTTCATCGCCAAGCCACTCGCGCGCAGCGTTTTCACCGCCCGCAGGCGGATACACGGAAACGTCGGGCGTGAACAATTCGAACACGGTCAGCTCCGGCGCGGCCCGACCCAATCGCAAGCGATTCAGTTCTGGCACGAGCTTCAAGGGTACATCGGCATACCCCAATTTCAGTTGATCCAGATGTTCGCGTAGCGTGGTCAGACCGTACCGCACCAGATTGATTTGCGCGGCGGGATCGACCTCCGCGCGTACCATCGCTTGGGCCAGTGCTTCGATTTCCTTGGCCAGCATAGCTGACCCATCGAGTTCGACCATTTGCAGAGTACCGACTACTTGGTGCAGATC
>Ga0255056_10000077_pt1 | contig 22475 bp, 18 predicted proteins | sample Cases_109_1_MG_FD_183639 | JGI IMG/M metagenome (GOLD analysis project Ga0255056, IMG submission 183639) | Seawater microbial communities from Amundsen Gulf, Northwest Territories, Canada - Cases_109_1 | ecosystem: Environmental > Aquatic > Marine > Gulf | place: Canada: Northwest Territories... | reverse complement strand
CGCCGGCGCCGCATCCCAGATCGAGCAGGTGATCGCCGGGTTTCAGATCGAGCCGCGCCAGGAGGTCTTCGAGGGCGGCCATATCCACCATGCCCTCCTGACACAAATCCTTGCCGAAGACGCGTTTGCAGAGACGCGAGTGGGCGGCGCTCGCATAGGCCGCCGGATAGAACCGCCGATAGTAATACCAGTACTTGTCGGGCCGTTCCCGATTGTACGCATAGCCCAGGGGGCTTCCGGCTTCGGTCAGGCGGTAGCCTGAATCGTCGCCGTCGATCAAGCCCTTGGCGATCAGACTTGGGTACGCCTCGGTCCAGTCCTCGAGGAATATCCAATAGCGTTCGCCGCCCTTTTCCAGGGTCACCCTGTCAGTCGGCGCGGCATCGAGTTTAGCGGCCTGCAGAGAGGCGAGCACTTGAATTTCCGCTTCGCTGAGGTTCATTTCTCCTGCCTCCCCCTGAATCATGCTGGCTTAGATAAAATGCCAGGTAGTGCGGGGGTGCAAATAACGATACTGAGAGGCGCCCCGTAAGGTCGGATAATGCTCTAGAGGAACGAATAGGGATCGATGTCGATTTGGAGGCGCAGCTTGCCGGGCAGCTTGATTTGGACGACCCAGTCCCGGACCAGTTGCTGGACCGCCACCTCGCGGCGCGCCTTGAGCAGGAAGCGGCGGCGGTGGCGGCCACGCAGCACCGCGAGCGGCGCCGGCGCCGGACCCAGCACCTGGACGCCCTCGTAGTTGGGCGCGGCGCGCGCCAGCGCCCGGGCCGCCCGTTCCAAGGCCACCGGGTCCGGGCTCGAGAGGATGAGCGCCACCAGGCGGCCGAACGGCGGCATCCCGGCGTGCTGGCGCGCCTCGGTCTCGACCTCGATGAAGCGGTCGCGCGCGCCCGACGCGAGCGCCTGCATGACCGGATGGTCGGGCTCGGCGGTCTGGATCAGCACCCGGCCTGGACGCGCGGCGCGGCCGGCGCGGCCGGCGACCTGATGCAGGAGTTGGTAGGTACGCTCGGCCGCGCGCAGGTCGCCGCCGTAGAGCCCGAGATCGGCATCGACCACCCCGACCAGGGTCAAGTGCGGGAAGTGGTGGCCTTTGGCGACGATCTGGGTGCCGATCAGGAGGTCGACCTCGCGCGCCGCGACCGCGCGCAGGAGTTCCGTCGCGGCACTCGGGCCGGCCAGTGTATCGCTGGCCATGACCGCGGTGCGGGCCTGGGGGTAGAGCGCCGCGACCTCTTCGGCCAGGCGTTCGACCCCGGGCCCGCAAGCGGCCAGCGCGCCCTCGGCCTCGCAAGCCGGGCAGCGCTCCGGCAGGCGAGTCTCGAAGCCGCAATGGTGACATTGCAGGCGCCCGGCCAGGCGGTGCTCGACCAGCCAAGCGGTACAGTGTGGGCATTCCAAGCGATGGCCGCAGGTCCGGCACAGGGTCAGCGGGGCGTAGCCCCGGCGGTTGAGGAACAGCAACACCTGCTCCTGGGCCGCAAGCGTCTCGACGATCGCCTGGCGCAGGCTCGGCGACAACCAACCCTGGCCCAGGTCCTCGATGCGTGGCGGCTTGTCCTGGCGCAGGTCGACCAGCGTCACCTCGGGAAGACGCGCGCCGCCGTGGCGGTCGGGCAGATGCAGGCGCCGGTAGCGGCCGGCCTTCACGTTGGTCACGGTCTCCAGCGATGGCGTGGCCGAGACCAGCACGATGGGGAATTGCCCGAGCCGCGCGCGCACCACCGCCATGTCGCGGGCGTGATAGATCACGCCGTCCTCCTGCTTGAAGGCGGCGTCGTGCTCCTCGTCGATCACGATCAAGCCGAGGTCGGCAAACGGCAGGAACAACGCCGAGCGTGCGCCGACCACCACCCGCGCTTCGCCGGACGCCACCGCGCGCCAGGTCGCGCGGCGCGCACGCGCGGTCAACTCCGAATGCCACACCGCCGGCGCGGCCCCGAATCGTTCGGTGAAGCGCTCCAGCCACTGCGCCGACAGCGCGATCTCCGGCAGCAGGACCAGGACTTGGTGCCCGGCTTTGAGCGCAGCGGCGACGGCCTCCAAATAGACTTCGGTCTTGCCCGAACCGGTGACGCCGTCGAGCAGGGTAACCTCGAAGCGCGGCGCCTCGTGGGCCGCGCGCAGCGCCGCCGCCGCCGCGCCTTGATCGGGCGAGAGTAGGGGGCCGGCGGATTCGGGCCGCGGCGCTTCGAAGGCGGCCGGTGGCGGCAGTTCGACGGTTTCCAGAACGCCGGCCTTGGCCAAGCCCTTGATCACCGAGGCGCCGACACCGGCGGCGCGCGCGAGGTCGGTCAGCGGCCGCGCCGGGCCGTCCGCGAGCACCGCCACGATCTTCTTGCGCGCCGGCGTCGGCCTGATCCCGGCGAGGGCTTCCTCGGCGTCAGGCGCGAGGCGATAGCCGGTCACCTGGCGCGGTGGATCGAGCGCCTTGGGCACGGAGAGCGCCATGCGCAGCACCGCACCCGGCGGCGCCAGCGTGTAACCCGCCACCCAGTCTATGAAGCGGCGCTGGACCTCGAGAATTGGGGGCGTCTGATAACGCGCCTGGACCCATTTCAGGCGTTCGGCCGGCACCGTCTCGGCGTTGCCCTCCGCCTCCGAATCCCGGTCCCAGACCACACCCAGGACCTCGCGTCCACCAAGCGGCACCCGGACCACCGCCCCGGGCGGAAGCGGGGGGTCGTCGGGGTCCAAATAATCGTAGGCGCCCGCCAGCGGCAGGGGTATGAGCACGGAAATCCGAGGCTCCGGCGGCACCAATCCAGGCAGGGGCGCGGGATCGGCCGGCGCGGGCTGGGTTCGGGCGGCGCTGGCATGGCGTTCGGGCATCGGCTACACTCTAGTCGAGGCGCGGCCCCAGGGCTACACGAGCGCCACCCCGGGGGCCAGGCCCTTGACAGACCCGCGCGCGGGCTGGCATGCGGAGGGGCTAACCGGGGCGAATCGGATCCCTTGGCGGCTGGAACCTTGCCGGCAGGGTCGTAAGGAGAGAACGGTACCAAGATGCGTTTTTTTGTCGACACCGCCGACGTCGAGGCGATCCGCGAGCTGGCCGCCACCGGGCTGGTCGATGGCGTGACCACCAACCCGTCGTTGGTCGCCAAATCGGGCCGCGACTTCATCGAAGTGCTGGGCGAGATCTGCGCGCTGGTGCCCGGACCGGTCAGCGCCGAGGTCACCGCCACCGAGACCCAGGCCATGCTGGCCGAGGCGCGGCTCCTGGCCCGGGTCGCCGAAAACGTGGTCGTCAAGGTGCCGCTGACGCCCGACGGCCTCAAGGCCTGCCGGGCGCTGACCGACGAGGGTACCCAAGTCAACGTCACGCTGTGCTTCTCGGCGGCCCAGGCGATCCTCGCCGCCAAGGCCGGCGCGCGCTATGTCTCGCCCTTCGTCGGCCGCCTCGACGATATCGGCGCCGATGGATTGGCGCTGATCGGCGAAATCGTCCAGATTTACGACGCCTATCCGGATTTCACGACCGAGGTGCTGGTCGCCTCGGTGCGCAACTCGGCCCACGTGGTCGAAGCCGCCAAGATGGGCGCGCACGTCGCGACCCTTCCGCCGGCGATACTGCAAGCCATGTTCAAGCATCCGCTGACCGACAAGGGCCTCGATGCTTTCCTGTCCGACTGGGCCAAGACCGGCCAGTCGATCCTGAACCAACGAACGGACAACGCGGCCGAATGACTCAGAACCGCAGCGACGCGGCGCCGGAAAGACCAGGCCGCAAGAACGCGGCCCGGAACGCGGCCGGGAAAGCAGGCGGCGCGGCGGCCACGGCCGAGCAGGTCGCCGATTACCTGCGCCAGCATCCGGATTTTTTCGATCATAACGCCGAGTTGCTCGATGCCATCGCGCCGGTCGGGGCCCAAGGGGCGGGGACCCAAGGGGTGGTCGATCTGCGGCACTACATCGTCGAGCGGCTGCGCGGCGAATTGGCCGAGATGTCGGCCCTGCGCGACGACATGGTGGTGACCGGGCGCACAAATCTTGCGGCGCAGGCGCGCGTCCACAAGGCGATCCTGGCGCTACTCGCGGCACGCAGCTTCGAGCACTTCATTGAGACGCTGACCACCGATCTCGCGGTCATCGTCGACCTCGATGTGGTGACGCTCGGCGTCGAACAGAACGGCGAGGACGCGATCCGTGTGCGCACCCCGGGCGTCTACAGCCTCGAAACCGGCACCGTCGACCGCCTGATCGGACCCAGCCAGGCCGTCGCTCTGCGCGCGGCCGTGGAGGGCGACGCCATGATATTCGGGCCCGGCGCCGGTTTGGTCGCCTCCGATGCGCTGCTCCGACTGTCGATCGGCAGCACCACGCCGACCGCGCTCCTGGCGCTGGGATCGCGCGAGCCGGGCCAGTTTCATCCCGGTCAGGGCACCGAGTTGCTTAGCTTCCTGGCCCGGGTCGTAGAGAGTAGTATTCGCGGATGGCTCAATCTGCCCGAGTGATCGAGGCGCGCGCCGCGCCGGATCTCCGCGCCGCCATCGACGATTGGCAAGCTTGGCTGCGTAACGAGCGCCGCGCCGCGGTCAACACCCGCGCCGCCTACTTGGGCGATCTCGCGCGTTTCCTGGACTTCACCAGCGAACATCTAGGCAAGCCGCCGGGCCTGCGCGATCTTGACGAACTGAGGCCGGCGGATTTCCGCGCCTGGCTGGCGGCGCGGGCGAATGGGGGCGCGAGCCGCGGTACCCGGGCGCGCGGCCTTTCGGTCGTGCGTGGCTTTTATCGCTGGCTGGCCAGGGCCGGACTCGCCGACAACCCGGCGGTGACCGCGCTCAAGACACCGCGTCTGCCCCGGTCCGTACCCAAGGCGCTCGGCGTCGAGGAGGCCCGCGACCTGCTGGACACGGCGCCGGCGTTGGCGCGCGCAGGTTGGATCGGCAAGCGTGACCTGGCCGTGCTCACGCTGCTCTATGGCGGCGGCCTGCGGCTCGGCGAGGCATTGTCCCTGAGCCGGCGCGAGGCGCCGGTCGCGGGGCAGGAGGCACTCACGGTCACCGGCAAGGGCGGCAAGGACCGCATGGTGCCGCTTCTGCCGGTGGTGATCGAGGCGGTCCAGGACTACCTCGCCGCCTGCCCCTTCGAACTGGACCCCGAGGGGCCGCTGTTCCTCGGCGCGCGCGGCAAGGCGCTGGGTGCGCGGCAGGTCCAGGCGCGGGTGGCGGAGCTCCGGGTCCACCTCGGCTTGCCCGAGACGGCGACGCCGCACGCGCTGCGCCACAGCTTCGCCACCCACCTGTTGGCCGGCGGCGGCGATTTGCGCGCGATCCAGGAGTTGCTGGGCCACGCCTCGCTCTCCACCACCCAACGCTACACCGACGTCGATGCGGCCGGGCTGCTGGCGGTTTACCAGCGCGCCCATCCCCGAGCGCGCGGGTAATTCAACAGTTTCTTAATACTGATTCTTAGAGATCGCGCGGAAAATCAGGCGGCCCGTGGGTTGCGATGACCGGAATCGCCACGCCCTGCGTTCCTGGGCGCTCCTGGGCGCTCCTGGGCGCTCCGGGCCGAAAATCTTCGACTAAATGACCGGGGGAGGCCGGTCCATGGGGCAATTTTTAAGGATTTTTGGTTTACAACCACGAACCGAGACCCCACTCCGCAGCGTGAAATTCGGAGGATATGAAGATGCGTTTCCTGCTCGCCGCGCTTTTCGCGATCCCACTGATCCTAGGTGTCCCCGCCGAGGGCGACGCCGCGGGCAAGAACAAGAATAAGGGCAAGGGCGGCCCGACCTTGACCACCACCCAGGGCAAGGCCGACAAGGGCAAGCCGGACGGCGTCTCCACGGCGGCGCTGGTTGCCACCATCATCTCGGCGACCGAGCGCGCGCTGATCGGCGACTACGTCCAAAAGGCCAAGAGCAGCCATAACGGCTTGCCGCCGGGCCTCGCCAAGCGCGACCGCCTGCCACCGGGCCTGCAGAAGCAAATCCAACGCAACGGCAGCCTGCCGCCGGGTCTGGCCAAGCGCGGCCTGCCAGGCGACCTGCGCGGTCAACTGCCGCACCGCAGAGGCCAAGACTACCGCGTGGTCGGCAGCGACATCGTCCTTATCGAGACCGCGACCAACGTGATCCTCGACATCATGAAGGACGTGCTGAGGTAGATTTCTCCGCGCGCGCCGCGCGGCGGCCCATGGTCGCCAGCACCAGCGGGCTGAGGGCGATGGCCAAGCCGCTGCTGGCGAAGGCCAGGCCCCAGGCGAGCAGGCTTTCGCGGCCCCCCGCCAGGTCCAGCACCACGCCGAAGATCAGCGGACCGGCGAAGGCGCCGGCAAATCCGATGAACGAGTGCACCGCCATGGTGGCGCCACGCTGGCCGGGCGCGGCGGTCTCGACCGCGCCGGCGGTGACCGCCGAGGAATCGCCACTCACGGTGAACGAATAGACGACCGCGACCGCGACCACCAAGATGAAGGGCAGGGCGGCCAAGAAGCCGAAGCCCAGGCCGATCGCCGCCGAAGCGCTGGCGACCGCGATCACCGTGCGCCGGCGCCCGAAGCGCAGCGCCGCCTCGTTGCCGAGCACCGAGGCCGGCAACGCCAAGATTCCGATCGCCGCGGCCAGCGCCGTGGCGCTCCAACCGAACCCCAGGGCGCCTTCGTCCTGGAGCCCTTGGGAAAACACGAAGAAGGTCACGATCCAGGAACGGAACGCGAAGAGCTCCCAGTTGTGGGCGCTATAGGCGAGCACGTAGGCGAAAGCCTGGCGGTTGCGCAGCACCGGTCGGAAATCGAGCAGCGCGGTCTTGGGTTTGGCGATGTGGCGTGGCTCGCTGGGCGGCACCAGGAACATGACCATCGGCAGCGCGACCGCCGCGCCGAGCCCCATCAAGCCAAAGGCCCAGCGCCAGTCCAGGAGCGCCGCGATCTCGCCCGAGAACAGGAACGACAGCGAAAAGCCAATCGATAGCGAGGCGGTATAAAAGGCGACCGCGCGCGAGCGCAGGCGCTCGTCGACGTGGTCGGTCAACGCCTTGAGCCCCGGCATGTAGGTGCCGGCCAGGCCGATGCCGCCCAGGCCGCGGTATAACATGGCGTCCCAGAATCCGTCCGCCAGAACCGCGAAGCCGAGCGAGGACAAGACCGAGATGACCGCGCCCACGGCATAGATGCGGCGCGGATCGACCCGGTCGGTCAAGCTGACCAGCACCGGTACCGCGGCCATGTAGGCGGCGAAGTAGATGCCGTTGAGCCAGCCGGCCTCGGTGTTGGATAGCGCCCATTCGACCAGCAGAATCGGCTGTAAGGCGGGAAGCGCCGAGAAGCCGAGCACCGCGAGGCCCTCGGCCGCGCACATGAGCACGATCAACTGGACGCCGGACAGGCGCCCCCCAGACGCGTGTGCCCCCGACGTGCGCGCCATGGTGCTCCGCGGCGATTCCTCGTCCCGCTCCATGGTCGGGTTCCTCGATCCGGCGTGGCGCCGGATATCACATATGGATGGCGCGGCCCGCGACCGCGAGCGCCGCTTCCTTGACCGCCTCGTTGAGGGTCGGATGGCCGTGGAAGGACCGCGCCAGATCCTCGGCCGAGCCGCCGAACTCCATGATCAGCACGACCTCGTGGATGAGCGTACCGGCGTCGGGACCGATGATGTGGGCGCCGAGCACGCGGTCGGTCTTGGCGTCGGCCAAAATCTTCACGAAGCCCTCGGTGTCGGCGTTAGCGCGCGCCCGGCTGTTGGCGGTAAAGGGGAACTTGCCGGCCAGATACGCGATCCCCGCCTCCTTGAGCTGTTCCTCGGTCTTGCCGACGGCCGCGACCTCGGGCCAAGTGTAGACGATGCCGGGCACGGTCTCGTAGTTCACGTGGCCCGACTGGCCGGCCAGCATCTCGGCCACGGCGACGCCCTCCTCCTCCGCCTTGTGCGCCAGCATGGGCCCGGCGATCACGTCGCCAATGGCGTAGATGCCGGCGATGTTGGTCTGGAAGCGCCCGTCCACCTGAATCCGCCCGGCCTTGTCGAGCGCGACCCCGGCGCGCTCCAGGCCGAGCCCCTCGGTGTTGGGCCGGCGCCCGATCGCGACCAGGACGACATCGGCCTCCAGGGTCTGGGCTTCGCCGCCCTTGGCCGGTTCGACGCGGAGCGCGACCCCGCTCTTGGTGGTCTCGGCGCCGGTCACCTTGGAGGACAGATGGAATTTCATGCCCTGCTTCTTGAGTGTGCGTTGGAAGGTCTTGGCGATCTCGCCGTCCATGCCGGGCACGATGCGGTCGAGGAACTCGACCACCTGAATCTCGGCGCCGAGGCGGCCCCAAACCGAGCCCAACTCGAGGCCGATGTAACCGCCGCCGACCACGATCAGGCGCTTGGGCACCTTGGCGAGCGCCAACGCGCCGGTCGAAGAGACGATGCGCTTCTCGTCGATCGCGACGCCCGGCAAATCCATGTGGTCGGAGCCGGTGGCGAGCACGATGCTGGTGGCGGCGAGTTCGGTCTCGTTGCCCTCCGCGTCGGTCACCGAGATCGCGCCCGGGCCGGTCAGGCTGGCCGCGCCCTTCACGTAGTCGATCTTGTTTTTCTTGAACAGAAACGCGACGCCCTTGGTCAGGTCGCCGACGACCTTGTCCTTGTGGCTCATCATGGTGGCCAGATCGAGGCTCACCTTGCCCGTCTTGACGCCCAGCGCCGCCAGGCCGTGGCCGGCTTCGGCATACTTTTCCGAAGCGTTCAGAAGCGCCTTGGAGGGGATGCAGCCGACGTTGAGGCAGGTGCCGCCGAGGCTCCCGCGTTTCTCGACGCAGGCCGTCTTCAGGCCCAGTTGCGCGGCCCGGATCGCGCAGACGTAACCGCCCGGTCCGCCGCCGATCACGACGACATCGTAAGGCCCATCAGCCATGCCACTCGCCCCCAAAATTCCACGATTGCCGCGACCTTGCCCGATGCGCGAGTGGGGGACAAGAGGTTAGCCCCTTGAGCCCGCACCGGCCCGCGCGCAGACTTGGGGGTATGGAGATCGCGCCGCTTTCGGGGCCGCTGGGGGCCGAGGTGTGGGGGCTGGACCTGGCGCGCGAGCTGGACCAGAACGCGCTGGCCGAAGTGCGGGCGGCGCTGGCCGTGCACAAGGTGCTGGCGTTCCGCGACCAGGAGCTGACGCCCGAGCAACATGTCGCGCTGACCGGGCGCCTGGGCGGCGTGCTGCGCCTGCCTTTCATCGCGCCGCTGGCCGCGCATCCCGAGATCATCGCCGTGCTCAAGGAGGCCGAGGAGCGCGACATTTCGACCTTCGGCGGCACCTGGCATTCGGATTTCACCTTTCTGAAGGCGCCGCCGTCCTACACCCTGCTTTACGCGCTCGAGGTGCCGCCCAAAGGCGGCGACACCATCTGGGCCGACATGGAAATCGCTTACGCGACGCTGTCGGACGGCATGAAGGCTCTGCTCCGGGACTTACGCGCCATCCACAGCGGCCGGCCCCACGGCACCCGGGGACCGCCCACGGGCCAGCGGGTGTCGACCTCGGTCCGGATGGCGCGCAACGATCCCGCCGCAGATGCCGAGGTCGCCCATCCCGTGGTGCGCCGCCACCCCGAAACCGGCGTGCCCGCGCTGTTCGTCAATTCGGTCTACGTTTCCCGCTTCGAGGATATGACCGAGGCCGAAAGCCGGCCTCTGCTCGATACCCTGCAGGCCCAGGCGACCCGCGCCGAGATGACTTGCCGATTGAGCTGGCGCGCGGGAACGCTGGCGATCTGGGACAACCGCTGCACCCAGCACCTGGCGGTCAACGACTACGATGGCCAGCGCCGGTTGCTGCACCGCACCACGGTGGCCGGGGAACGGCCCCAATAGCGAGAACGACGGTGGCGGCAGCCTTGCCAATCCGGCGCGAGACCCTAAATCATTACAGGGCGCCCCGCTTCGGCCACATTGCCATGCTGATTCTTTCCGCTGCGCCGCCGCCTGATGGCCGGGTCATTGGCGAACCCGGCGGTTTCCTTGGTGAAAACGAGCTTCGAGCAGACATGATCCTTGATATGGTCCGCCGCCTGCGCGGCCGCGACGAGGTAAGATTCTTTCTCCAGTGGCTGCGCCGGCCGGCCCGCCTGGGCGCGGTGGTGCCCAGCAGCCCCGCCCTGGCCGCGGCGCTGGCCGCCGAGATCGATACCCAGGCGCCGGGCGCCGTGGTCGAGCTGGGTTCGGGAACCGGCCGGGTGACCGCGGCGCTGGTCGATGCGGGGGTCGCGCCCGAGACGCTGGTCGCCATCGAGCGCGAGGCCTCGTTCTCCGACCTCCTGGCGGCGCGCTTTCCCGGCGTTCATGTGGTCCGGGGCGATGCGCGGGCGCTCACGCGGGTGCTCGAGCGGACCCAGGTCGGACCGGTCAAGGCCGTGGTCTCCAGCCTGCCCCTGCTCAATCTTTCGGCGCGGGAGCAGCGCGCGGTACTGTCCCAGGTGGCGGCAGTCCTCGCACCGGGCGGCGTGCTGGTGCAATACACCTATGGACCGGCCGAACCGATATCGGCTGAGTTGCGCGCGGAACTGGGCCTGACCGGCGAACGGACCGACTGGGTTCTGATCAACCTGCCCCCGGCCGCGGTCTGGCGTTATCGCCGCAGCGGCCCAGCTCCCGGCCTGCCGCGCGCGGACTAGTTTTACCGCTCCAGCTTCTCCGGATCGCCGACGAAGCGGCGCGCGGCGGCGCCGACGGTTGCGCCCTGGATAACGACCGAAAAAACCACCACCACGTAGGTCGCGGTCAAAATCAGATCGCGCATTCCGCCCGTGGGCAGCGATAGCGCGAGCGCGATCGAGATGCCGCCGCGCAATCCGCCCCAGACTAAAATCGGATAGGCGCCGCGGGTGAACGGCAGGAACCGGGCCAGCACCGCCATCGGCAGGCCGACCGCGACCGCGCGCGCGATCAGCACGATGACGATGGCGGCCAGCCCGGCCAGCAGGAACGACGCCCGGGCCGCGATCGCCACCACCTCCAGTCCGATCAACAGAAACAGCACTGAGTTCAAGATCTCGTCGATCAGCGACCAGAAGCCGAGCAGATGGCGGCGCGTGGTCTCGCTCATGGCCAGGGCGACGCCGTGGTTGCCGATCAACAGTCCGGCGACCGCCATGGCGACCGGCCCGCTCAAGTGCAGCGCCAGCGCCAGGGAGTAGCCGCCCATGACCATGGCGAGGGTGATCAAGACCTCGAGGTTGTGCTCGTCGATGCCCTTCATGGCCCGGACCCCGAGCCAGCCAAGTAGCAGTCCGAAGAGCGCACCGCCGAGCGCTTCGACCACGAAAATCTCGCCGGCGTGAAGCAGCGAGAAATCGCCACCGCCCAGCGCGGCGGATAAGACGATCGAGAATACCACCACCCCGACGCCGTCGTTGAACAGGCTTTCGCCGGCGACCTTGGCCTCCAGCGACTCCGGCACCTTGGCCGTTTTCAGGATACCGAGCACCGCGACCGGGTCGGTCGGACTAATGAGTGCGCCGAACACCAAGCACCAGATAAACGGGATCTCGAGGCCAAGGACGATCGCCACGCCCTTAAAGCCGAGGCCGACCACCAGAGTCGAGATCACCACCCCCGCGGTCGCCATGACCAGCACCGGCCACTTGCGCCGCAGCAGCATGGAGAGGTCGACGTGAAGCGCGCCGGCGAACAGCAGGAAAGCGAGCATGCCCTCCATCAGCGCGGCATGAAAATCGATCGACCTTAGAAAGCCGCGCACCGCGGCACCCAACCCGAAGCCGGGAATCAGCACATCGGCGGCGACCACCGCAAGCGAGGCGAGCGCACCCATGATGGTCAGCCCGATGGTGTGGGGCAGCTTGAACAGGCGGTGGTTGGCGTAACCGAAGACCGCGGCGAGCACGACCAATACGGCGGCGGTGTCGAACGAGGTCAGGTTGGCTGGGTTCATAACGGGCGGGGCCTGTTGCGTGGCTTTCGAGGAGAGTATGACATGGCCATTCTAGTCCGGGCGAATCGAGTCGGGGCGAAAAGACCGCACCCTCTAACCGGCCTCGGCGTTAGTTTGCGTCGGGTCATCGGCCGTCGAATGTTCGGTCGGTTGCGGCGTCATGGTCAGCACCGTGACCCCGGCCGGGGCATGGAACTTGTGCCAACAACCCTGCGGGACGACCGTTACCATACCGGCGTTCATCTGCAATACGGTCCGGCCGTTGCCGGTCAGGATCGTGAGCCGGGTTTCGCCGTCCAGCACGTGCACGAGCTCGTCCCCGTTGACGTGGCGCTCCCAGGGGCTCTCGCCCTCGAAGCTGCCGGCGAAGACGCCGCCGTTTCGTGTTTCGGCCAACGTGGCGAAAGCCGCGTCCGCCTCCGGCCCCCGTGTTTCCGGCCTCCGGTTCCGCAACACCGGCAGCGGTGCGATTGCGTCTGAAACATCTACGGCCTTGGGCATGACTCTCCCGTTCCTTTTCGGCGATTTCGGATGTCACACTAGCGCGGATCGGGGTGCAGGGGAATTCCCGGCGGCGGGGCCTTGCCCCAGGCCCGCACCATCAGCCGATCGGCGTCCTCGAGCCGGCGGGTGAGGAACCGCCGCGTCCGCGCCTGGTCCGGTGTGTCGTCGCGGCGCCAGACCGCGAGCGTGGCCAGGAACAGCGCGCTTAAACCCACTTCCTCCATTTGCCGGCGCCGGCCGGTGGCGTCCAAGAGCGCCGCCTCGCGCAACCAGTGGATGCTGCGCGACAGATTAAAGACCAATGGCGTCCAGTGATGGGGATGAGAGGGGTAGAGCTTGGCGGCCAGGATCTGGCCGGTCACGTCGCGATGGGGCGCGAGCGCGTCGAACCAACGCATCGTCATCAGGTGCAGGCGCTCGCGTGCCGGGCGCGCCGCGAAATCCCCGGGCGGTGGCGCCAGCAGGGCGGCCCAAGCGCGCCGGAACCAGGCGTCGGCCACGGCGTCGAGGTCGCGGTAATGGACCACCACCTCGGCGAGCGGCACATCGAGCCGTTCGGCCACTCGGCGCAGGCGCAGGCCGTCCCAGCCGACCTCTTCGGCCAAGTCCAGCGCCGCGTCGACGATGCGCCGTTCCAGCGGGGCCTTGGCGGCGCGCCGCTTCGTGCTCTTGATTTTCGTTGTTTTGCGTTCGGCCATGCCGGCCTCCCGCTTAGTATCCTAGGCCAACGCTGGGCCCGCCGCTACATGTCGATGAGCAGGCGCTGCGGGTCTTCGATGTAGTCCTTGATTCGGACCAGGAAGGTGACCGCTTCGCGCCCGTCGACGATGCGGTGGTCGTAGCTGAGCGCTAGATACATCATCGGACAGACCCGAACCTCGCCGTCGATCGCTATGGGACGCTCTTGAATCTTGTGCATGCCCAGGATGCCCGACTGCGGTGGGTTGAGAATCGGCGTCGACATCAGCGAGCCGTAAACGCCACCGTTGGTGATGGTGAAGGTGCCGCCCGACATTTCGTCGATCGACAGTTTGCCGTCCCGCGCCTTGCGGCCGAGCTCGCCCATGGTTTTCTCGATATCGGCGAAGCCGAGCCGGTCGGCGTCGCGGATCACCGGCACCACCAGCCCTTGCGGCGTGCCGACCGCGATGCCGATGTCGTAGTGGTTCTTGTAGACGATCTCGTCACCGTCAATCTCGCCGTTGACCGCCGGCAGCTCCTTGAGCGCGGCGATCGCCGCCTTGATGAAGAACGACATGAAGCCGAGACGCACGCCGTGGCGCTTCTCGAAGCTCTCGCGGTACTGCTTGCGCAGGGCCATGACCGCGGTCATGTCGGCCTCGTTGAAAGTGGTCAGCATGGCCGCGGTGTTCTGCGCCTCCTTGAGGCGTTCGGCGATGCGCTTGCGCAGCCGGGTCATGCGCACCCGTTCCTCGCGCGCGCCGGCCTCGGCAACAGGTGCGGGAGCGGGCGCAGGGTCGGGGGCGGAGACGGGGGGCGCGGGAGCGGCGGGAGCGGCGGGCGCCGGTTTCTCGATCGCGGCGAGCACGTCCTCCTTGGTGATGCGGCCGTCCTTGCCGGTGCCGGCGATCGCCGCCGGGTCGAGCTTGTTGTCCTCGATCAGCTTGCGCACCGCCGGCGACAGCGCGGCGGCCTCGGCAGGTTTCGCGGCTGGGGCGGGTGGGGCGGCTGGGGCGGGGGATTTCTCTGGCTCTGCTGGCGCCGGCGTGGGAGCCGCCTGGCTGGGCGCGGTCTTGGCGGCCTCGCCCTCGGCGATGCGTCCCAAGAGCGCGCCGACCTCGACGTTTTCGTCCACCGCGGCGATCACCTCGGCGAGCACGCCGGCGGCGCTGGCGTTGATCTCGAGGGTGACCTTGTCGGTCTCGAGTTCGACCAGGGGATCGTCAACCGCGACCGCGTCGCCGGGCTGTTTCAGCCATTGCACGACGGTCGCTTCCGTGACCGATTCGCCCAGGGTGGGCACTAGGATATCCGTTGCCATGCTTCGATCGCCCTTTCAACAGTGAAGGCGCGTTACTTCGTCTTTCCGTCCGCCTCGGCCTTGCGGCTGGCAATCCGGCCCAGGACCTGCTTGCCGACCGTCAGCGCGTCGTCGACGAGCGCCGCCTGCTCGGCGTGGTGGCGTTTGGCCTGACCGGTTGCCGGTGAGCCCGCCGAAGCGCGACCGGCATAACGCAGGCGGGTGTCCTTGACCCCGGCCTCGGCCGCGACCTCGCGGATAAAGTCGGCGACGAAATTCCAGGGACCCATGTTGCGCGGTTCCTCCTGGCACCAGACCAGGTGGCAGTGCCGGTAGGGTTCGAGCTCGGTCGCCAGCGCGTCGGCCGGGAACGGGTAGAGCTGCTCGAGACGCAGAAAATGCACGTCCTTGATGCCGCGCTTCTCGCGCTCCTCGGAGAGGTCGTAGTAGACCTTGCCCGAACACAGCACGACCTGCTTGGCGTCCTTGGGATCGCTCGGCACCTCGTTGCAGTACATCACCCGGTGGAAGGTCGACCCCGGCCCGAAATCGGCCAGCTTCGAGGTTGCGCGCTTGTGCCGCAGCAGCGACTTCGGCGTCATGATAATGAGAGGCTTGCGGAAATTTCGGTGCATCTGGCGGCGCAGCACGTGGAAGTAGTTGGACGGGGTGGTGCAGTTGACCACTTGGATGTTGTCCTCGGCGCAGAGCTGCAAGTAGCGCTCGAGACGGGCCGAGGAATGCTCCGGGCCCTGGCCTTCGTAGCCGTGAGGCAGCAGCATCACGAGGCCCGACATGCGCAGCCACTTGGATTCGCCCGAGACGATGAATTGGTCGATGATGACCTGGGCGCCGTTGGCGAAGTCGCCGAACTGACCCTCCCAGAGCACCAGCGCGCGCGGCTCGGCGAGCGAGTAGCCGTACTCGAACCCCAGCACCGCCATCTCGCTCAACGGGCTGTCGACGATCTCGATAGGTGCCTGACCCTCGCGGATGTGGTTGAGCGGCAAGTAGCGCTCCTCGGTCTCCTGGTCGATGAGCGCCGCGTGGCGCTGCGAGAAGGTGCCGCGATTGCTGTCCTGGCCGGACAGCCGCACCGGATGGTCCTCGACCAGCAGGGTGCCGAAGGCGAGCGCCTCGGCGGTCGCCCAGTCGATGCCTTCGCCGGTCTCGATCATCTTGCGCTTGGCCTTGAGCTGGCGGACGATTTTGCGATGCACGTTGAGTTCGGCCGGGGCGCTGCTTAGCGCCGTGCCGACCTCCTGCAGCGTTTCCATCGGGACATCGGTCTTGCCGCGGCGCGCGTCGTAGCCGCGCACCCGATCGAGACCCGACCAGGCGCCTTCGAGCCAATCCGCCTTGTTCGGCTTGTAGCTGTTCGCGGCCTCGAAGTCCCCTTCGAGGCGCGCGTGCCATTCCGCCACCAGCGCGTCGCCTTCTTCCGGCGCCAACGTGCCTTCGGCGGCCAGGCGCGCGGCATAGATCGCGCGCGTGCTCGGATGCTCGCGGATCTTCCGGTACATCAAAGGCTGGGTAAACGCCGGCTCGTCGCCCTCGTTATGGCCGTGGCGCCGGTAGCAGAACATGTCGATGACGACGTCCTTGTTGAAGGTCTGGCGGAACTCGGTGGCGATCCGCGCCACGTGGACCACCGCCTCCGGATCGTCGCCGTTGACGTGGAAGATCGGTGCCTGAATCATCTTGGCGACGTCCGAACAATAGGGTCCCGAACGCGAGTGCACCGGGTTGGTGGTGAAACCGATCTGGTTGTTGACGATAAAGTGGATGGTGCCGCCGGTGCGATAGCCCTTGAGCTCGGAGAGGTCGAGGGTCTCGGCCACCAGGCCCTGGCCCGCGAAGGCCGCGTCGCCATGCATCAGCAGCGCCATGACTTTGGTGCGGTCCGTGTCCTTGCGTTGGATCTGCTTGGGCCGGACCTTGCCGACCACCACCGGGTTGACCGCCTCCAGGTGCGAGGGGTTGGCGGTCAGCGAGAGGTGCACCACGTTGCCGTCGAACTCGCGGTCCGAGGAGGTGCCCAGGTGGTACTTGACGTCGCCTGAACCGCCGATGTCTTCGGGGTGGGCGGCGCCGCCCTGAAACTCGGAGAAGATCGCGGAGAACGACTTGCCCATGAAGTTGGCGAGCACGTTGAGCCGGCCGCGGTGCGGCATGCCGATCACCACCTCCTCGAGGCCAAGCTGGCCGCCGCGCTTGAGGATCTGTTCGAGCGCCGGGATCGCCGATTCGCCGCCGTCGAGGCCGAAACGCTTGGTGCCGGTGTACTTCTTGTCGAGGAAACGCTCGAAGGTCTCGGCCGCGGTCAGGCGTTCGAGGATCGCGCGTTTGCCCGCCTCGCTGAATTCGGTGATGTTGTGGATCGATTCGATGCGTTCCTGAATCCAGGCCTTTTGGGCCGGGTCCTGAATGTGCATGAACTCGATCCCGATTTTGCCGCAGTAGGTCTTGCGCACCGCCTTGACGATGTCGTTCAGAGTCGCGGTTTCGAGGCCGAGTACATAGTTGATGAAGATCGGCCGGTCGAAATCTTCTTCGGTGAAACCGTAGCTGCGTGGATCGAGTTCGGGATGGGGTTCGATCTCGTTGACCCGCAGCGGATCGAGGTCGGCCTCCAGATGGCCGCGTACCCGGAACGCGCGGATCAGCATCAATGCCCTGATCGAGTCTATGGTCGCGGCACGGACGTCCTTCGGGGTGATATCGCTGCCGGCGGTGACGCCCTCGGCGACCGCGGCCACGGAGTCGGCGGTCTCCTCGGCGGCGGTCCCCATGGCGGCCCCCATGGCGCCCCTCATGGCGCCGTTGCCGTCCTCGAGCCGGGGCTTGGGGGCCCAACTGGCACCGCGCAGCGACTGAACCACCGCGCGCGCGTCCTCGTCGAGTTCCCGAAAGAAACCCTGCCAGCTCGGGTCGACCGAGCCGGGGTCGTCGAGAAAACGGCCGTAAAGATCGGCGATGAATGACCCGTTGGGGCCATACAGGAAGGAGTTCCGCTCTAGCTCTTGGTTTGACATCCGATGCCTGCGGCCCGGCCGCTATCCGGGCCGTCCTCCGTAATGTGCCAGACTCAGCCGCCCATGGCTCGAACCATGGCGCCGCCGAGTCCGGCGGGTGACTCCGCGACCGTGATGCCGGCCGACTTGAGTGCCTCGATCTTGTCGTCCGCGCCGCCCTTGCCGCCGGCGATGATGGCGCCGGCATGGCCCATGCGGCGGCCCGGCGGCGCGGTGCGCCCGGCGATAAAACCCGCCAAGGGCTTGGTCGTGCCCGAGGCTTTGTAGAACTCGGCGGCCTCTTCCTCGGCGCTGCCGCCGATTTCGCCGATCATGATCATGCCCTCGGTCTCGGGATCGGCCAGGAACAGCTCCAGGCAGTCGATAAAGTTGGTGCCGTTGATCGGATCGCCGCCGATGCCGATGCAGGTCGATTGACCGAGGCCCGCCGCGGTGGTTTGGGCCACCGCCTCATAGGTCAAGGTGCCGGAGCGCGAAACGATGCCGATCTTTCCGCGCCGGTGTATGTGGCCGGGCATGATGCCGATTTTGCACTCGCCCGGCGTGATCACGCCGGGACAGTTGGGGCCGACCAGGCGGCTGTCCGAATCGGCCAGCACCCGCTTGACCCGGAGCATGTCGAGCACCGGGATGCCCTCGGTGATACAGATCACCAGCTCGATGCCGGCATCGATCGCCTCGAGAATGGCGTCGGCGGCGAAGGGTGGCGGCACGTAAATCGCCGAGGTTCCGGCGCCGGTTGCCGATACCGCCTCGGCCACGGTGTCGAACACCGGCAGATCGAGGTGGCTGGTGCCGCCCTTGCCGGGCGTGACGCCGCCCACCATGCGGGTGCCGTAAGCGATCGCCTGTTCGGAATGGAACGTGCCCTGGGCGCCGGTGAAGCCCTGGCAGATGACTTTCGTGTCCTTGTCGATCAGGACCGCCATTTACACCGCCTCCTCGACCGCTTTGACGACTTTTTCCGCGGCGTCGCCAAGGTCGTCCGCCGAGACGATCGGCAGGCCCGAATCCGCCAGAATGTTCTTGCCCAAATCCACGTTGGTGCCTTCCAGGCGCACCACCAGCGGTACGTGGAGCGACACCTCGCGCGCGGCCGCGACCACGCCTTCGGCGATCACGTCGCACCGCATGATACCGCCGAAAATGTTGACCAGGATGCCTTGCACGTTGGGGTCCGAGAGGATGATCTTGAACGCCGCGGTGACCCGCTCCTTGGTGGCGCCCCCGCCGACGTCGAGAAAGTTGGCCGGCGCGCCGCCGCACAGCTTGATGATGTCCATGGTCGCCATGGCCAGCCCGGCGCCGTTGACCATGCAGCCGATCGATCCGTCGAGCTTGATGTAGTTGAGCTCGTGGCGCGTGGCCTCGAGCTCCATGGCGTCTTCCTCGTCCTCGTCGCGCAGCTCGGCCACGTCCTTGTGGCGGAACAGCGCGTTGTCGTCGAAATTCATCTTGGCGTCGAGCGCGATCACCTGGCCGCCGCCGGTCACCACCAGCGGGTTGATTTCGACGACGCTGGCGTCGAGCTCGGTGAAGGCCCGGTACATGGCGGTGATGAATTTGACGCAGGCGCCGACCTGCTTGCCTTCGAGGCCGAGGCCGAAGGCGATCTCGCGGCCGTGGTAGGGCATGACGCCGGTCGCCGGGTCGATCGCCACCTTGAGAATTTTCTCCGGCGTGGCGGCGGCGACTTCCTCGATGTCCATGCCGCCCTCGCTCGAGGCCATGATGGTGATCCGGCTGGTCACGCGGTCGATCAGCATGCCGAGGTAGAGCTCGCGCGCGATGTCGCAGCCGTCCTCGATGTAAAGGCGCTTGACCTCCTTGCCGCCCGCGCCGGTCTGCTTGGTGACCAGCACATGGCCGAGCATCTTGCGGGCGTTGGTTTTGACTTCGTCGAGGGACCTGCACAGGCGCACGCCGCCGGCGCCCTCGGGATCGTCCTTGAAATGCCCGGCGCCACGGCCGCCGGCATGGATCTGGGATTTGACCACCCAGATCGGTCCGCCCAGGTCGCGCGCGGCGTGCTCGGCCTCCTCCGGAGTGAAAGCCACCGCACCGCGCGGGGTGGCGACCCCGAACTTCGCCAGCAGGCCCTTGGCCTGATATTCGTGAATGTTCATGCGTAATCTATTGCCGTGAATTCGGTTGAGTATGCCCCACCGGCGGTCTCCGCGCGAACTTTGCGATTCTTGCCTCCGGGTCGGCGGTTACTCTAGCACCTTGAATCAGCGGCGCAACCGGACGCGGAACCGGGGTTTAACACACTATGCGCGGGCCTTTTTCGCCGACTTACGCTTGAGTTTCTTGCAAATATCCACCAAGCCCCGCACGGCGGCCACGGACTTGGCCAACATCCTGGCCTCCCGCTTGCTGAGCTGCAGCTCGACCACGCGCTCGATACCGCCCGCGCCGATCACCGCCGGCACGCCGACGAACATGTTTCTGACGCCATATTCGCCGTTCAGATGGGCGGCGCAGGGCAGCACCCGCTTCTTGTCCTTGAGATAGGAATCGGCCATGGCGATGGCCGAGGCGGCGGGCGCGTAGAAGGCCGAGCCGGTCTTCATCAGCCCGACGATCTCGGCACCGCCATTGCGCGTGCGATCCACCAGCTGGTCGAGCCGGGTTTTGGTGATCCAGCCCATCTTGATCAGGTCCGGTACCGGGATGCCGGCGACGGTCGAATAACGCGGCATGGGCACCATGGTATCGCCATGACCGCCGAGCACGAAGGCGCTCACGTCCTCGACCGAGACGTTCAACTCCTCGGCCAGGAAGTAGCGGAATCGCGCCGAATCGAGCACGCCGGCCATGCCGACGATCATGTGGGTCGGCACCCCGCTCTCGCGTTGCAGCACCCAGACCATGGCGTCGAGCGGGTTGGTGATGCAGATCACGAAGGCCTTGGGCGCGTAGCGCTTGATGCCGGCGCCGACCGCGGCCATGACTTTGGAGTTGGTGTCCAACAGATCGTCGCGGCTCATGCCCGGGCGGCGCGGAATGCCGGCGGTGACGATGACCACGTCGGCGCCCTTGATCGCGCTGTATTTGCTGGCGCCCACGAGCTTGGCGTCGTAGCCCTCGATCGGCGAGGCCTGGGCGAGGTCCAGCGCCTTGCCTTGGGGCATGCCGTCGACGATGTCGAAAAGCACGATGTCGCCGAGTTCCTTGAGGCCAGCGAGCAGGGCCAGCGTGCCGCCGATCTGGCCGGCGCCGATAAGCGCGATCTTCTTGCGAGCCATGTCGATATTTCCTTGAAATGCCTGTCGATTCCGTCCCTGTGGGGCGAGCCGCGGGGCGGGCGCGGGTTACCTACTCCCATTTGAACGGACGGGCAAGGGAGGCGAACGCCTGTCTCACACCGCGTGCGGGGTGGTGATGTAGTCTTTCGATTGCATCTCGGCGAGGCGCGAGGCGGTGCGGCGGAATTCTTCCGCCGCCGGGCCTTCCGGATAGAGTGCGTCGGGCGGGCATTCGGCCGAGAGCACCAGATTGACCCGGTGTTCGTAGAGTGTGTCCACCAGCGTCATGAAACGGCGCGCCTCGTTGCGTTGCTCCGGGCCGATCATCGGCACCCCGTCGAGCACCAGGGTGTGGAAGCGGCGCACCAGCTCCAGATAGTCGACCGCGCCCAAGGGTGCTTCGCAGAGCTCGGCGAAGGAGAAACGGGCGACCCCGCGCGCGGCAATCGGCACCACCAGGCCCCGGCCCTTATAGTCGAGCATGACCGGCCGGGCCAGCGCGCCCGCGGTCAACTCCGCGAAGGCCGCGTCCAGGGCGCGCTCGGCGGCGGTGTCGAGCGGGCAGTGGTAGACCTCGAGGGTCTGCAAGCGGCGCAGGCGGTAATCGAGGCCGCTGTCCAGTTCGAGCAGGTCCAGGCGCGCCTGGAGCACCGCGATGAAAGGCACGAAGTTGTCACGCTGCAGGCCGTTTTCGTAGAGCCGGTCGGGCGCGAAGTTCGAGGTCGCGACCACCACCACGCCGGCGTCGAACAGCGCCTCGAACAAGCGTCCGAGGATCATGGCGTCGGCGATATTGACCACGTGGAACTCGTCGAAGCACAGCAGCCAGGCCTCGCTGGCGAGTTGCGCGGCCAGGCGCGGCAGCGGATCGTCCTCCGCGCCCTTGCTGGCCTGGCGCCAGGCGTGCAGGCGGTCGTGCACCTCAAGCATGAAGCCGTGAAAATGGACCCGGCGCTTGGCCGCGACCTGGGAGGCCTCGAAGAAGATGTCCATGAGCAGGGACTTGCCGGTGCCGACCGGGCCGAACAGGTAGAGGCCCTGAGGCGGCTCGGCAATTCGGCGGCCGAGGCCGAGGCGCTCCTTCCAGCCGCCGCGGCCGCCCGAGGGCTGGTAATGGGCGAGCGCGTTATGGAGGCTCTGCAGCTTCTGCGCCGCCAACTCCTGCATGGGGTCGAAGTCCAATTCGCCGGCGTCGCGGCGCGTGCGATAAGCGGAAAGCGGCCCGTCGGTCATCGATCTTTGCCCGCCCGTCGCGGCCCGCTCCCTACCGTCCGCCGCCGACGCGCAGGATCGCGCCGGTGGCGTAGGATGCCGCCTCCGACAACAGCCACAGGATCGGCTCGGCGATTTCCTCGGGCTCGCCGCAGCGGCCCATCGGCACGGTGGGCCCGAGGCGCTCCGGCCGCGTCGGATCGTTGGCGCCGATATGGATGTCGGTGGCGACCAACCCCGGCGCCACGGCGTTGACCCGGATGCCCTCGCGCGCGACTTCGTTGGCCAGCCCGATGGTCAGGCTGTCGATCGCGCCCTTGGAGGCGGCGTACCAAACGTAATCGCCACCCATGCCAAGCGAGGCCGCGACCGAGGAGATGTTGATGATACCGCCACCCTTGCCGCCGTGGGTGGTCGACATGCGCCTGACCGCGGCGCGCGAACACAGCATGACGGCAAGCACGTTGATGTCGAACACCCGTTTCAGCGTTTCCGCCGCGACCGCGTCCAGGCGCGAGGACGGACCGGTCAGGCCGGCATTGTTCACCAGCGCCGTCACCGGTCCCAGTTCCCGGTCCACGGTCTCGAACAGGCGCGCCACCTCGTC
>Ga0255056_10000076_pt1 | contig 22534 bp, 23 predicted proteins | sample Cases_109_1_MG_FD_183639 | JGI IMG/M metagenome (GOLD analysis project Ga0255056, IMG submission 183639) | Seawater microbial communities from Amundsen Gulf, Northwest Territories, Canada - Cases_109_1 | ecosystem: Environmental > Aquatic > Marine > Gulf | place: Canada: Northwest Territories... | reverse complement strand
GATTGCGCATAAACCTTTGATTTTAAACACTAATTCTTACCGGAGGTCTGCAGAATAGCCAAGAATACCACGTTCCAGGAGTTTGTCGGCAGCTGTGCCAACACTTGTCATTCCTTTCAATACTAATTGCAGACCGATGGACGAATCGCTGGTTCCATCGCGCGTGGATATGTATTCCCGGGCGAACACCCTGAGGCCCCAGCAGCAGCTTTCGTATTCGAGTCCGAAAAACTGTTCCAGCACCTTTTGATCGGGAAACGAGTAATTGTAACGGCCGACGAAATTCCACTGGTTGCTGATCGGCCACGACCACGACACGTCGCCCTGTTCTATCGAGCTACGGCGATAACGGTAGGCCAGATTAAGAACTTTGTTGGTGGAAGGCCGGTATTGCAGCCGGGCCTCAGACTGTGTCGTATTGTTAGCGCTGCCACCCCACTGATGACCAAAGTCGAAGTTGAGATTCTGGTAAAGCAGAAATCGAACCTCGGCAATGTAATCCGACGATTCGGAATTGGCGGGCACTCCACCAGGCAAAGTGACTTGCTGGTCGCTCAGGTAACGTGTTTGACCAATTGTCGCCGTGACGAGTTCTTTACCCGTCGAAACATCGAGTACTCGAGACGTTACGCCAATGCTGATCTGATCGGTCTCGCCAATTCGGTCGACCCCGAGAAATCGATTTTTGCGAAACAGTTGCACGAGGTTGAGATCGGGCACGATCGTATCGAAGACTGGCAAATCGTCTTGGTCGCGATGTGGAATATGCGCGTACAGGATGCGTGGTTCGATTGTCTGAATGCGCCGGGAGCCTTTGGAACTCTTCATTGAGCGTTCAAAAATCAACCCGGTATCAAGGCTGGCGATCGGCAATGAACGACTCAGCTCGGTTTCCTCTCCGGGCAAGGTGTTGCTCAGGTCGTATTGTGTGTAGTCAAGCGCAATTGCGGGTTTGACGAACCATCCCGGTTTGCTGAGAGGCAATTCGAGCTGCGGCGAAACGTTCAGTCGCCATCCTGTTACGCCGACGTCACGGTCGAAGTTCACCAGTTCGCCGTTGATTCCCGCCGCAAGCCCCATAAACTGATTGGGCCAGTAGCCGGTGAAGAGTAGCTGCGGCAGCCGTTGATAGGGTTCGTCCGGCGGCAGAATGGCATCGTCGAGTGTCTGGTGATTCTGCACCTGACCGAAGAACGACATATTGTCGCTGTGCCAGTCGAAGCTGATGCTCTGGTTCAACTGCGTGGTACTAGCCTGGCTGAGTGAGCCACCAAGATCTTCAAAGTACTGGTCGTCTGACACCTCGCGAAAATCAATTCGATTGCGCCAGCCATTTCGAAACAATGTTCTGTGCTCAACGCTGAACAAATACCGTGCACGATCAATCTCGTCGTCGTCCGGTAAGTATTCCGCAATCAGAACGCCATCGTTTATTTCGGTCAGATAACGAACCTCGGTTTGGAGCTGCAAACCGCGATCCGTCAAAAGCCGCGGCGTAATCGTGGCGTCGTAATTTGGCGCGATATTCCAATAGTAAGGGACGATAATCTCATTGCCGCTGCGCTTCGAGCTACCGACCTCGGGCGTTAACAAGCCGGACTTGCGCGCATCACCAATTGGAAACGAAATGTAAGGAGCCCACAGAATCGGCACATTCTTAAAGCGCAGTTTGATATCGCGTGCAGTGCCTACGCCGCTCCGCGTGTCGAGGTCGATGTCGCCGGCTTGCAGTTCCCAATCCTTTGATCCTGGCGGGCACGTCGTGTAGCTAACGTCGTCGAGCTGCAATTGACCCTGTTGATTGATTAGAAGATTGTCGGCGGATCCTCTCGAGTTGCTGGTGCCAAGCGTGAACTCGGCGCCCACGAAGGCGATCCGGCCCGAATCATATGAAAATTCGGCGGAGTCACTGAGAATCTGCGTGGCCGGGTCTTCGTAACGCACGTGCCCGATCAAATGCAGTGCGCGTTGATCCGGATCGAATTTGGCAGCATCGGCCCCGGCCAGTTTGTCGCCCCGACGCAGCAGCACGCCGCCTGTCATCTCTGCGCGCGGCTTATCGCTAAGTTGTGCTTCGAACTCGCCGGCGGTCAGTTCGATCGCTTGCTCGTTCGTCAACTCCGGCTGGCTGAGCTGCTCGCGCTCGGTCAATTGCGTGTTTAGCGTGTTTTGACAGGCGAGCGGCTCTGCGGCGTGCGCAACCGACGGGCCCAGCAAAAAGCTGGCAATTATCAGGCGTTTCGAAGACAAGATCTTGGGCGGATCGCTTATGAGACCGAAGCCAGTGATACCGGGATGTTATCAGGCATTAGTATTTGTTACCTTCGCATAGTTTTCTAGGGCCTTCAACGCGTTACGGAGATAAGTGATCAGCAACTCTGAGGCTTCCACCAATAGCCGTCTGGCCGAACTTCAAGACTGGCTCGGACAAATCGAAGGCCTGTCGGGCAGCGATGTGACGCCGGCATCCACAGATGCAAGTTTTCGCCGCTATTTTCGCTTGTCGTCGGAGGGCAAAAGCTACATTGCGATGGATGCGCCGCCTCCGGCCGAGGACTGCCTGCCGTTCGTGTGTGTTGCCGGCTATCTCGAGGCCATGAATCTGAATGCGCCACGAATTTTAGAAGCGGACATCGAACGCGGATTTCTGTTACTAAGCGATTTGGGCGAGGCGCAATACCTCGATCGTCTTCGTGCTGACGAAGACGACGCGGAACAACTGTATGGCGATGCCATCATCGCGCTCCTTCAAATGCAATCGCGCGGAGCGGCGTACCAGGCGTCGCTACCACCGTATGACCCCGAGCTCCTCGAGTTCGAATTGTCCTTGTTTCATGACTGGCTCTGCGGGAAGCACCTCGGCATCGAGTTTACGAGCGATGACGAAGTGTGCTGGCGCGAAACTTGTTCGCTGTTGGTTAGGAATGCGCTCGATCAGCCGCAAGTGTTTGTCCATCGCGACTACCATTCCAGAAATTTAATGCTCACGGCCGAAAATAACCCGGGCATTCTCGATTTTCAGGACGCCGTCGAAGGACCGCTGACGTATGATCTGGTGTCGCTTCTGAAAGATTGCTACATCCGCTGGCCCGGTGAGAGAGTCAATAACTGGGCGGAGATGTTTTACGCGAGCCTCGACGAAGATCAGCGAACTCAAGTCGGTGCCGAACAGTTCATGCGTAATTTTGAGCTCATGGGTGTACAGCGGCACCTCAAGGCGGCCGGTATTTTTGCGCGCTTGAATCATCGTGACGGCAAGCCTGCTTACATGGCCGACGTTCCCCGTACCTTGTCGTACATTGTCGAGCTTGGTCCGCGCTACGAAGAATTGGACTTCCTCGTGAGCCTCATCAAGGAACGTTGTTTGCCCACGCTTGAGGGCGAAACATGATTGCAATGATTCTTGCCGCGGGGCGCGGTGAACGATTGCGCCCGTTAACGGACCGGATGCCCAAGGCGCTGGTTGAAGTCCGCGATATGAGTTTGCTCGAACGCCACCTCAAAGCGGTCAAAGCGGCGGGAGTGGAGAACGTTGTTATCAACCTCGGCTGGCTGGGTGAGCTGATTACCGAGCGTGTCGGTTCGGGATCGCGCTACGGTTTGTCCGTTGTTTACAGTCCGGAAGGCGAGGACATTCTGGAGACGGGCGGCGGGATTCATCGGGCGCTGCCGCTGCTCGGCTCCGACAAATTTCTGGTCGTGAATGCCGATGTGTACACCGACATGCCACTACCGAAGCATCTTCCGGAGGACTCAGATGGACACCTGGTTTTCGTTCCAAAACCCGCGCACAAGGAACGCGGTGATTTCGATCTCATCGAGGGGCGGGTCGAAAACGGCGAGAATCCGTCGCTCACGTTCAGCGGTATCGCCATCTATCGCCCGGAATTCTTTGCCGACTGCGAGCCAGGACGATTCCCGCTGGCACCAATGCTGCGAAGCGCGGCTGACGAATCAAGACTGACGGGCACCGTTTACAACGGTGTCTGGGAAGACGTCGGCACGCCTGAACGCCTGCAAGAACTTAATCGGCAATAATATCCGCGTCGTCGAAGCCCATGTGCTTAAGGAAGTGCGGCAATAGACTTTCCCGCACGCGCTCAAGGTCGCCCTCGGCCCCCAGTTTCTTAAGATCGGTGACCTCAAGGTCCGTGAAGCCGCAAGGATTTATGCGCGAAAACGGCTCGAGGTCAACGTCGACATTCAGCGCCATGCCATGAAAGCTGGCGCCGCGCCGAATACGTAAACCGATACTCGCCAGTTTGACGCCATCGACGTAAACGCCGGGTGCATCGCAGCGGTTCGCCGCCAGGATGCCGTAGTCGGCCGCCAGATCGACGACGCTTTGCTCAAGCGCCGTAACCAATGGCCGCACTCCGCGTCCCGCGCGTCGCAGGTCGATCAGCGGGTAGATCATCAATTGCCCGGGCCCGTGATAAGTCACCTGGCCACCACGATCGATCTGCACGACGGGAATATCTCCCGGTGCGAGAAGGTGATCGCGGCTGGCGTTGACCCCGAGTGTGAAGACCGGTTCGTGTTGCGTGAACCAGATTTCGTCGGGCGTCTCTTCGTCGCGCGAGTCGGTGAAATCCTGCATATCGCGCCAGACAGGTTCGTAATCCTGCAGCCCGAGATTTCGAATGCGGATTGCGTTCACAGGGCCGTCAATACGTCTTCGTTGTCCGTCACTTCACGATAGATGTCGTCAAGTTGCTGCTGGCTTTGTGCGGTGACGGTAACCGTGATGGAAACAAAGCTTCCTTTGCGGCTAACGGCCGACTGAATCGCGCTGTCATCGAGCGGTCCCGTGTGTTTCTCAACCAGTTCGCGTGCGGTGACATGAAACTCCGGCGTATCGCGTCCCATTATTTTGATCGGGAAGTTGCAGGGAAACTCCAATAGTGTTTCGTCATTCATGACGGTTGACTTAGGCCAGCCTTACTCGAACCAGAGACTGATGCCGTCGCGGGCCCGCTGCCAAAGAGATCCTTCGGGATTGTCGTCGAGTGCACGCAGTTGCTCGGTGGCCATATTCTCGCCGTTGAGACTGACAACGATTTCGGCGACCGGCTGACCCTGTAACAGCGGCGCCTCGATAATGGCGGGAACCCTGCGAATCATTTCCAGCGAGTCGTAGGAGCCGCGAGGAATGGTGATGTAAAGATCTTCGAGTACGCCGAGCGAAGAATATTCATTGGCCGATTTCCAGATGCGCGCTTTGGCGACTTCCTGGCCCGCGGAATACACGAGACGCGTCTCGAAAAAGGTAAAGCCGTAATTGATCAGGGCCTGGCTGCCATCAATTCTGGCCTTCGCGCTGGACGTCCCGAGGACGACCGAAATAACCCGCATTCCGTCGCGTTCAGCGGAGGACACGAGGCAATAGCCTGCCGCGTCCGTATGGCCTGTCTTCATGCCGTCGACCGAAGCATCTCGCCAAAGCAGGTTGTTGCGGTTGGGTTGCTTGATGTCATTGAACGTGAATTCCCTCACTGAATACCATTTGTAGTACTCGGGAAATTTTTCAATGATCGCGCGTGCCAGCGTCGCCAGATCGCGTGCGGTCGAGTAGTGATCGTCATGCGGCAAACCGGTCGCGTTCATAAAGTGGCTCGATGCCATACCGACCGACTGCGCGTATTGATTCATGAGCTCGGCGAACACCGACTCATCGCCAGCCACCTGTTCGGCCAAAGCGACACTCGCGTCATTGCCGGACTGCACGATCATGCCCAGCAGCAGGTCCTGGATCGAAACCTGCTTGCCGACCTCAATGAACATGCGCGATCCAGGCGTTCTCCAGGCCTTTTCACTGACGGTCACGCTATCGGTCAGTTGGATTTGTTGCCGCTTAAGGGCCTGAAAGACCACATATGCCGTCATCAGCTTGGTCAGGCTCGCTGGAGCGAGGCGCTCGTCGGCCTGATGGGTCGCCAGAACATGCCCGGTTTCACCGTCGATCATCAGGTAGCTCTTGGCGCCAATGATTGGCGGCGCAGGAGTAGGGCGAATCTGGGCCGAGGCAACACTCGTGACGAGGAGGCTCAGCAAAAATGAGATAAGGACTGATTTACGAACGCGCATTTGGACCCGGCCAGCGAAAGAAGGGGGCGCGTATTGTAAACAGATTTATGGAAGTCTGTGAGGGCTGTTGTCGAGTCGCCGGATATATTGTTCCAGGTCACTGACAAGCTGCTTTGACGGCGCATTGTCAATCAAGCTTCTGAACAGGGCCAGGTTGTACTCCTGATTCAGGAGATCTTGAAATTCAGTCGATCTAAAACGCTCGACGGCGCGATCAGTGTCGAATTCCTTCATCGCAGCGAGATTGGCGTCTACGTCATATTCCAGGGGCAGGAGCGAGGCAACAAACGCCGTATACCCAGTGCGGCGATCGCGGCTGCGAATGTAAAGCATCTCGTTGTCGTGATAGTAGCGCGCAATGTTTCTTCTGACGTCGACATCCCGAATGAGACGAAGATTCCCGGTAGCCTTCAAATCTTCAATCGTTGTACTGGTAACCCAGCGCGTTGCGGAGGTTCCACCCCATCCGCCAATAACGACATTTCTTAAGAACGATTCCACGTCTTCGGGCGCTGGCTCTTTGCCACGTACGACGGGTGCAATCGCGTCCAAGGCTTGCAATTTTTTCTGCAGTCCGCTGCCAAACCACTGATCAATGACCTCGGCGTCAGTGCTGACATCCTCATGAATTCGCATAAGGTATTGAAGTTCGAGCGCGCGTTCGTTCCTGGTTGTCCAGTAATCGTTCAGACCCAATGCGATCAGGACACCGAGAACGACTACCAGCGTTTCGCGAAGTAGCCAACTCGCTCGCGATCCGATTTTCAGCATGCGGGTCGATTTCACGCTATTGAGGCTCCTCCTCTGTATCCCCCATTAGTTCGTCTCGGGCGACCTCCATCATTACAAGTACTGTGCATGGCGGAAACTGCTCCAACAGAGAAATGGTGCGATAATTGATCCACTCGGCCACCGGATCAAAGTGATCTCGTCTAACGAAGATCAGTTGCTTCAATCCAACCAGGCATTCGCCATTCATTTTCGCGGCCTTCACCTCTTGTGGGTCGAGCCTCGTATCGCTGTAGCGCTCCGCCACTGCTGCGTAAGAAAAGTCCTGAGCTTGTGAGACTGAGCAGATCAGCGAAGAGGCAACGAGTGCCGAAAAAATTCTATTTGCAATCATGGCGAATCCCCCTGTTCGCATTTTTGGCCTGAATAGAGATTGAACTAAATCACGCCATCGTGGGCTCCTGCGGCCCGTCACCGCAATATTAGCTTAATGTCTGCTTTTCGGAGTAAAGCGGCCAATAGTGGAGGGCGTGGAGCCAACACGTTTCAGTCAGATTCAGGCGTGGACAATATTGATATCGTCAAAAACTCTCGGGGTAGTCGCGCCACAATAGACCATCATTTAAGTGCCTGTCCGACAGTCATCCGCTGGGTGTCAACGAAGACGGCGAAAACGAATGAATCATCCATTACGATTTCGTCCTGACTTGTACCGAGTCCGTCGTAACTCCCGCTGAGCGCGCCACACGTGGCGGCGTCCGCCACAAGGTTGACGTCATAGATATTCGCCGCTACGTCCAAGACTAATACCTGGCCGCTTAGGAAACAGCCGCTTGCTGTTTGCCCGCTGATGGCACCGCCGGCGTCGATGTCGAATGAAGACATTTCACCGAATACTTCGCTGGTCGTATACATCGCCTGCACCGTTGTCAGGGCAGCACCGCGATCGTAGGTGGCATCGAATGCAGAGGTCACCGCAATGGACAAGCCCAAATTTCCAACGGTCAGGTTGAGCGAGGTATCCTCGACCACAGTTCCGGCGCTGATCGTCAGAGGAGCGACCATCGAGCCGTCGATCAGTGTCTCCCCGGGGGCAGCATAAAGACTGCCAGTGCCGCTGACCTGGTTTACGTTGACCTGATATGTCCCGTTTGCAGCGCCAACGAAGTCCCCGGTCGTAACATCGCTGATAACGCAGACGAAATCATTGTTGGGCGCAAACAGGCAGGCAATATCGTCGGTAGACGCAGTACTCGGATAGCCAAAAACGAATTGGTCAATGACAATTTCGCCGCTGCCAACGGTGATAATGACCGAGCCAATGAGCGACTCGCCTGGGCCGCGATTGACGACAATTTGCTGAAAAGCGTTGGTTACAGCGGTCAACGAAATCTGGACGCCATTTTCATCCAATACCTGGATCGTCGCGATGTCGCCTGCCGTTACTGTTCGTGTGAAAAACGACAGCGTGCTGCCCGGCGTCAGGAAATCAATGGAGCCCCCGGCAGTGTTGACGTGCCAGGAGAACAAGCCGTTAGTGTACAAAGCCGCGTTACTCAGGGTTTGTGTTTGGCCGCCCTGGAAATTTGCCGTAAACGGCGCAGTGCCGATGACAAAGCCGTCGGAGTCACTGAATTCGAAACTTGTGCCTATGGCAGGGATATCCGGCGTTATGGCCTGACCGATCCAGATGCCTGCAGCCGACATGGGCACCGCTGGTGGAGGTGGTGGTGAAGCCGCGCCGCCGCCGCCGCCGCCGCCGCAGCCTGCCAGTAACGTCATGAATAGAAGGCTGAGCGAAGCTTTGCAATTTATTGTTTTCATTTCCGACCACCCTGCACGTGATGTGCGGTTTCCTGCTCTTCGTTAGGCGAGTCAGGTGTTTCAAGTCATTTAGGTATTGGATCTTATGACTTAAGTATAGGAGAAAATAGCGGAGCTGCAGACATATAAGAAACAGGAATATGGAGTTGCGAATGTCCACTCGCGGTCGTTCAGACTTCGACAAATGACTTGAGCCGCGACAGCGCGTCGTCCCATTGCTCTGAGACCTGATTGAGATAAAAACTTGCCTCTGCGATCGGTTCCGCAACATAGGCGTAGTGACTTTCCCGGCCGATTCGATCGCGGCGGACTATGCCGGCCATTTCCAATACGCACAGGTGCTTTGTGATGGCCTGTCGAGTAAGCGGGAAGTTATGCGCGAGCTGAACGATGGAGCGAGATTCGCCATCGCAGAGCTTCGCGATCAACCCAAGTCGTGTGGTGTCGCCAAGTGCCGCAAAGACGTCTGCGTGATTACCGGCGCTGTGCCGCGAATCAGTATTCGACATGCGACTGGATATTTTCGATTTGCGCAGTCCACCCGGAATCGTTCAGCCGCAATGCTTCCGCGTAACGCGATTCGGGCAACGAGGCGAAACCGGACTCAACGATGACGAGGTGCGTGCCACTATCGGTGGCTTCGAGCGTGAACTCGACGAGCGTGGCGGGTTCGCTTGAATAATCGAACGTCTCATCAACAGCACCCGGATGCCAGGTGTACGAGAACAGCCGTTCAGGCTCCATTGCCTTTACTTCGGCCCGCCATACCAGGTGCTCATAACCCGGGTAGGTGATTCTGCCAGTGGAAATATCGCCAACGACGAACGGTCCGTCCAGCCTGACGCGGAACCATTCGCCAAATTCCTCGTGATCCGTCAGGGCCCGCCAGACGCGCGCGATTGGCGCATTTAAGTCGACACTCTTCTCGATTCGATCTTGCATAAGCGCAACTCCTTGGTTGCGCTTAATTTAAGCTGATCGACGCTAAAACGCAACCAATTGGTTGCCTAAATTTACGATCACCTCACTCCGAGATCAGGTAGGGCTCCCCAATGCCAATATTCTCGAGCTCTTCGACAATGACATCGTATTGGATAACGTCGTGGATGGGTCCGATGCGCACGCGAAAGAGTGTCGGGCTGACGCTGGTGTCCTCATGAATGAATACATTGCCGATGTGCGCTGCGGTCAGCGCTGCGCTACGACTCTCCGCATTCTCGCGACCGCCGAATGCGCCCACCTGTACGTAAATCTTGCCAGGGATCGCGGGCTGGGGCCCGCTCGTACGGTCGGGGTCAATGGGCTGGGGCCCGCTCGTACGGTCGGGGTCAATGGGCTGGGGCCCGCTCGTACGGTCGGGGTCAATGGGCTGGGGCCCGCTCGTACGTTCTGTGTCACTCGCGGCCTGCGGGACGACGTTCGGAGTCGTGGTTTGCGTTGTCGGCCGATCGCCTGGTGGATCGTCAAACGTGATGGCCGTGATCTCAACGAGGCTGGTGCCCGTCCCGACCATGTCCAGTTTCAGTGCCGCGACATAGGACAAATCGATAATTCGGTTGTCAACGAACGGGCCCCGGTCATTGACGCGAACAACGATGCTCGTGTTATTGCGCAGATTGCGAACCCTCACATAACTGGGCAACGGCAGGGTTTTGTGCGCCGCGGTCATTTTGTACATGTCGTAGGGCTCACGATTGGATGTTAGCCGGCCGTGAAATTTTTTGCCGTACCAACTTGCGACCCCGCGCTCCGAATATCCGGAGGCCGATGACATTACCGTGTAGCGTTCGCCGAAGACCTCGTAATCGGGGCCATTGCCATACCGGCTGCGAGCTTCGGGTTTCGGTATCGCGTCTCCGGGCAACTCGGGTATGGACACGCTGCCGCCGGGCGCACTGTCTTTAACGCCGCTGCTACCGCAACTGGCGAGCAGTATAAAAACCGGAAAGAAGGCAAAGATTCGCCTCGACTTAACCGGCATTGTTGCCGAGTTCCAGCGCGACTTCCTGGCCGAGTTGGTGTACGGCGAGCGCGTACATCACGCTGTGGTTGTAACGAGTGATGACAAAAAAATTGTGAAAACCGACCCAATGTTCCGTGCCGTCCGCACCAAGATAAGTCAGTAGCTGGCCTTTGCTGTCGTCCGGCAGGTCGGTAACAAACATGACGCCCTTGCTGCTCAGGCTGGTCACGGTGTCGGCCGGTTTCAAGGTATTTTCCGGTTCCGGAACCGGTCCTTGCCACGAACTGCCAAGGCTTGCCTGCGACGTGACTTCCTGACCGGTTTTCCAGCCGTGGGCATTGAAGTAATTCGCGATGCTGCCAGCAACATCCTCCCAGTTGTTCCAAATATCGCGTTTACCGTCGCCCGTCGAATCGACGGCGTAAGCGCGATAACTTGAGGGCATGAATTGTGGCCTGCCCATCGCACCGGCATAAGAACCGATTGCGTCAGTAGCCTGCATGTCTTCTTCACGTACCAGTAACAGGTACTGCTCAAGTTCGCGGCGAAAGAACGCTGCGCGCGGCGGGTATTTGAATGCGAGTGTTGCCAGCGCATCAAGGACCCGGTAACTGCCGGTTCTGCGGCCGTAATAGGTCTCGACGCCGATGATGCCGATCAAAATCTCTTCAGGCACGCCCGTTGAGTCACTAATTCTGGCCAGAGTCTCGCGATTCTCCCGCCAAAACGTGGCGCCCGCCCTGATGCGTTCCTGCGTAATGAAAATTTTGCGGTACTCGGCCCAGCTCAGCGTTTTCTCGGCGGGCTTGCTGATGGCATCCAGAACGGATTGTTTAACCACGGCCGTGGCGAGAACCGAGCTTAACTGCGCACGATCGAATTCGTGCTTACGAACCATCTCATCAATGAACGATGCGACTTCTGCCTGTTCCGTATTAATGTGGACGATGTCTTCGACTTCGGCTGCACAGGAAATAACACTGATAAGCAAAAGCAGAAGGGTGCCGGCGAGCGCGTGTGGTTTCATCAGTGGGGCAGGAGTTTCCGGTGAGAATGAATCGACATCAGAATACCGAATCCCGCCATGAGCGTCACCATCGACGTGCCACCGAAACTCACGAGCGGTAACGGGACGCCGACAACGGGCACCAGTCCCGTGACCATCGCAGTGTTAACGAAAACATAAACGAAAAACGTGAGGCTGATCGAGCCAGCGAGCAAGCGCGAGTACGTGTCGCGTGCCTGTGTCGCGATATACAGGCCGCGGACGATTACAAACAGGTACAGGCCCAGCAGCGCGAGTACTCCGAGCAAGCCAAATTCCTCGCCCATGACGGCGAAAATGAAATCGGTGTCGCGCTCCGGGAGAAACTCCAGCTGCGCCTGCGATCCATTGGTCCAGCCTTTGCCGAACAGGCCGCCTGAGCCGATGGCAATCTTTGACTGGATGATGTTGTAGCCGGCGCCGAGCGGGTCGCTGTCCGGATTCAGCAACGTCAGCACGCGCTGCTTCTGATAATCCTGCATGAATGTCCACAGCAGCCAGGCACCTGGAACCGCCATCACGCCCATCGCGATCATCAAGCGAACGGACAGGCCGGCGAGCACGACGACGATGACACCGGCAGCCGCAATGAGTAATGCGGTGCCGAGATCCGGTTGGCGGGCAATAAGCAATGTTGGTACAACGATGATCGCCGCAACGATTAGGAGTTGGGCCGGTCTTGGCGGTATGGATCGATCATGCAAATACCATGCGGCCATCATCGGCACGGCGAGTTTCATTATTTCCGAAGGCTGAAAGCGTATGCCGAGGTTGAGCCAGCGCTGCGCACCCTGACCGACATCGCCCTTCGTCAGCACGAGGATCAGGAGAATGAGGCCCGCCAGATAACCCCAGGGCGTATAGCGTCGCAAGAAATTCGGCGGTAGCTGCGCGATGATTATCATGGCCATAAACGCCACGCCAAGGCGAATAGACTGATTGACGGTTAAGCGCAGGCTTTCGCCGACCGCGCTGTAGAGTACGGCAAGGCCAAGTGCACAGATTAAAAGGAGACCGCCGAGCAGGGGTCCATCGATATTGAGTTGTCGCATCAAACGCCCGAAGTCGGTCAGCGGCGCGACCTTGCCGCTTACAAAGCGATCGCTGTCAGTCAGCCGCATCGTTGTACCCGAGATACTGGTCCATGATGGCGCGTGCAATCGGTGCGGCGACGCGACTGCCGCTACTGCCATTCTCTACAATTACAGCGACGGCAATCTGCGGGTCTTCGAGCGGCGCGAAAGAGATAAACAGCGCATGATCGCGCAATCGTTCATCGATTTCTTCTTCGTCGTATTCTTCTTCCTGCGATACAGAATAAACCTGCGACGTGCCGCTCTTGCCGGCCATCCTGTAAGGTGCGCCTGTGCCGACAGCGCGCGCCGTGCCACGCGGTCCCTGCATGACCTCGTTCATCGCGCCGATGACCGTGTCCCAGTAAAACGGTTCGGTAATTTCGACTTCGTTGCTGCGCTCAGGTGTAGCCATGGTGCGTTCTCCCGAGAGCGGGTCCTCCCATGCAGCGACAAGATGAGGCGTATAACGCACGCCGCGGTTGGCGAGTGTTGCGGCTGCGCTCGCCAGTTGCAACGGCGACGCGAGCATATAGCCTTGTCCAATCGAGGCGATGACCGTTTCGCCGTGATACCAGCGCTGGTCGTCCGGGTCCGAAAAGTTTGCCCTCTTCCATTCGCGCGACGGATTGATGCCGACCCGTTCGCCACTGACATCGACACCGCTCCCCCGGCCGAGGCCGAACTGGTCCAGATAATGGTGCATGTTATCGATACCCAGTACGCCGCTGACCTCGTAGAAATAAACGTCGCAGGATTGCGTTAGGGCATCGTGCAGATCGACCTCGCCGTGTCCCCCAGGCTTCCAGTCGCGGTATCGGTGTGTCGTATTGGGCAACATAAAATAGCCGATGCATACGGTCTTGCGCGTCAGGTTCGTTGCACCAGTTTGGAGCGCCGCCAGCGCGAGCATGGGTTTGATCGTCGATCCGGGAGGATAGTTGCCGCGAACGGCGCGGTTGAACAGCGGTCGCTCAGCATCGGCGACCAGGTCACCGTATTGCGCGGTCGTCATGCCGACCGCGAACAAGTTCGGATCGAAGGACGGTGCGCTGACCAGTGCAAGGACTTCGCCACTCGATGGTTCGATAGCGACAACGGCGCCGCGACGTCCTTCCAGCGCATTCAGGGCAATCATCTGTAAATCCAGGTCGATACTCAGATAAATATTGGAACCCGGTGCCGGCGCCGCGTCTGCGGGCAGAGAATCAAGGATATCGCCCGTGTCCGTGGGGACCGTTCTGCCAAGCGCATTGGTGACGACATGACGGTAACCGGAATCGCCATGCAGGTTGGATTCGAAACTATGCTCAACGCCTGTCTTGCCCGTGATACCGGTTCCCGCGTACCGCGCCGGGTCGAGCCTTTGCAAGTCTTCCTCGGACATGGCGCCGACGTAGCCAACGGCGTGTGCGACGGCTTGACCGTGCGGATAGTGCCGCACCAGGCGCGGCCTGAAATCAACGCCGGGAAAGCGGGGCCGCTGCACGGCAAAACTCGCGATCTCCTGGTCGTTGAGCCGCAGTCGCAGCGCCACGGGCTTAAAGCGCGGGCTGTTCGCGATCAGGGTCCTGAGGCGAGGAAAATCGGCGACCTCGATCAATTCGAGCGCTGCAAGCCGTGACAAAGTCTCGTCGATGTCGGCAACTTGTTCGGGAATCAACTCGAGTTGATACGCCGGCAGGTTCTCGGCAAGAACGCGGCCCTGCCGATCGAAAACCAATCCGCGGATCGGTGCCACCGCTTCGATGCGTACACGATTGCCCTGCGAGCGTTCCGCAAAATGCTCGTAATCGAGGATTTGTAGCTGAAACAGGCGCGCGATGACGACGCCCAGGAGAAGAATCGAAACGCTTGCCGAGTAAATGACGCGACCAAAAAACAAGCGACGTTCAGAGTGGTGATCCCTGATGGATGACAACAGCGACCGGTCAGCCACCCAGTTGTACCCGATAGCGCACGCCCGTCAAGAACATAAACAAGAACGGCCAGATTAGCGTGCCGATGATGACCGGGCCCCAGTACGACACGCTCGCCGCATGCACGCCGGTGACGCCGTTAATCCAGAACAACAGGAACTGGTAAAGCGCCAGCAGCGCGAAAATTGTGGCAGTCAATTGCAACAGCGGAAAAACGCGCATCAGCAGGTGAAATTTCACGGTGATGTAGGCAATGGCACACAGTGCCAGCGCGTGCTGACCGAGCAGCGTACCCTGCGTCACGTCAACCAGGATGCCAGCGAACCATGCGGCACCAACGCTGTAGCTGCGCGGCACACTCATCGTCCAGAAAATGACAATGAGGGCAACCCAATCCGGCCGGAAGGCCGAGATCGCGTCAGACATGGGCATCATCGTCAGCATCAATGCAACGATAAGGGTGATGATGACGGGTAGATTCTGCGTCGCGCGATTGTTAGCCATCGTCGTCGACCTCGTCGTCAGTGTCTTCCGCGGCAATTTCGTCGGTTTGCCGCGACGACCAAATCAGCATGACCTCACGCACCTGATCGAGCGCAGCCGCGGGCGTCGCAGTGACGTCAGCAAATGCTTCCTGCGGAATTCTCGTCACAGTGTCCACGACGGCGACGGGATAGCCGGATGGAAACGCGCCGCTAAGGCCGGATGTTACCAACAGGTCTCCGGGTTGGATGTCGGCATTGTTCGGCAGGCCGGGAAGATTGAGGCGCCCAAATTCTCCGGTGCCGTAGGCGACGGTCCGCAGTCCGTTCCGATTGACCTCGACGAGCAAGGCATGACCCGGGTCGCTGATCAAAATGGCGTTGGCTGTCAGCGGGCCCGCCTTCATGACCTGACCAATGACCCCAGCCGCGTCCACAATGGCCTGACCGTCGTAGACGCCATCGTTGCTGCCGATGTCGAGTACAACATTGTGTCTGAACGGGTTTGCGTCTACCGACATAATTTCGACAACGCGGACTTCATCGGGAACTTGCCGCCTGGCATCAAGCAGTGCCCGCAATCGTTCATTTTCTGCGTGCAGCGCTGAAAGACGTTGTAGACGCGCTGCCGTGAGGAGTATTTCGTCCTTTAGCCTGGCGTTATCGCGCTGTAATTCGTCACGCGATTCGCTGATCTCGCTAGCCCCCGCCCAGAGTCTCGCCGGTAAATCGACAATGACGCGCATCGGGTATACCGCGGCGCTGATCGCGTTGCGTACCGTGTCGAGGTGATTGTCTCGATCGTCGAGGAACATGAGCACCATGCTCAGGAGCAGCAGTGCAATTGCTCGCAGGCCGAGCCCCGGTATTCTGGCAGGATTGATGTTGTGGTTTCGGGATACGACCATGGCGGTTGTGTCGACTCAGCAGCGTGTCCTTATCTTAAGGCGCCGCTGATCGATCACTCCAGGCCGAAAACTGCCTGACCGTGTTCGTCGATCAGTTCGATAACCCGGCCACCGCCGCGGGCGACGCAGGTTAGCGGGTCGTCTGCGATGACAACCGGCAAACCGGTCTCTTCCATGAGCAGCTTGTCGATATCGCGAAGTAACGCGCCACCGCCCGTCAATACAATGCCGCGTTCGGCAACGTCGGCGCCGAGTTCGGGCGGCGTCTGCTCAAGCGCCTCTTTGACGGCGCCAACAATGCCTTGCAGCGGTTCCTGCAATGCCTCCAGGATCTCGTTGCTGTTCAATGTGAAGCTGCGCGGCACGCCTTCAGACAGGTTGCGGCCCTTCACCGAGATTTCGAGTACTTCCTGGCCGGGGAACGCCGAGCCGATTTCATGGCTGATGCGCTCCGCGGTCGCTTCGCCGATCAGGATGCCGTAGTTGCGACGGACATAACTGGTAATGGCTTCGTCGAAACGGTCGCCACCGATACGCACTGATGCGGCGTAGACGATGCCGTTCAGTGAGATTACAGCGACCTCGGATGTGCCGCCGCCGATGTCGAGCACCATTGAACCGCGCGCCTCATGAACAGGCATGCCGGCACCGATGGCCGCTGCCATGGGTTCGTCGATCAGGTGAACTTTGCGTGCGCCGGCACCTTCGGCGGATTCGCGAATAGCGCGACGCTCAACCTGCGTCGAACCGTAGGGAACGCAGATCAAAACGCGCGGGCTAGGGCGAAAATAGCGTGTGCCGTGCGCCTTGCGTATGAAGTGCTGCAGCATCTTCTCCGTCACCGTGAAATCAGCGATAACGCCGTCTTTCAGGGGGCGAATAGCGGTAATGTTGCCTGGCGTGCGGCCCAGCATGTTCTTGGCTTCCATGCCTACGGCCTCGACAACGCGGCCACCACGGCCGCTGTCCTCCCGAATTGCCACGACGGACGGCTCATCGAGCACGATGCCGTGACCTCGTGAGTAGATCAGTGTGTTAGCGGTGCCAAGGTCGATCGACAGGTCATTTGAGAAATAACCCATGAGGTTTTTGAACATGCGGGGAGAGGTCCGAAGCGAGTTAACGGTGTAATTTAACAATGCCCACGACATTGCACAAGGTAGTGTATCATTGCGTGCGCGCTCGCCTGCGGGCGTTTTGCCAACGCTCAAACCCCGGAATTGCCCCGTGTCACTCGATAAAGATCAGGTACAGCACATTGCGATGCTGGCAAGGCTTCGACTTGCCGACGACGAGTTAGCCGAAACGCAGGAAAAGTTGTCTCGAATCGTCGATTTTGTGGATCAGCTGTCCGCAGCGCCGACCGATGAAGTAGTCCCGATGGCTCACCCGCTGAATCAGGCCCAGCGCCTGCGTCCGGACCAGGTTACCGAGGCAAATGAGCGCGACAAGGTGCAGGAAAATGCGCCGTCTGTCAGCGACGGGCACTATCTCGTGCCCAAGGTTCTTGAATGATGGACCTGCATTCTCAAACACTGACGCAACTCAAGGACGGTTTGGGACGTGGCGACTTCAGTTCGCTTGAGTTAACGCAAGCGCTGCTCGATCGTATCGCGGCACATGGCGAGGAGCTGAACGCCTTTATTACCGTGATGCGTGACGCGGCCCTCGAAAACGCGAAGCAGGCCGACGCGGCACGAGCCGGCGGCAACGCGGGCGTTTTGAATGGATTGCCGATCGTACACAAGGACATTTTTTGCACGCGAGATGTGCTGACAACCTGCGGCTCGCGCATGCTGGAAAATTTTGTTTCGCCTTACGACGCAACCATCGTTGAGCGAATGGCAGCGGCAGGCGCAGTCGTCCTGGGCAAGACCAACATGGATGAGTTCGCGATGGGTTCGTCCAACGAGACCAGCTATTTCGGTCCGGTCAAAAATCCCTGGGACCATGAACGCTCCCCTGGCGGCTCGTCGGGTGGTTCGGCAGCGTCGGTCGCCGCAAGACTGTCCCCGGCGGCAACCGCGACGGACACGGGCGGCTCCATTCGCCAGCCTGCCGCATTGACCAACACGGTTGGTTTCAAGCCGACCTACGGTCGCGTTTCGCGCTATGGCATGATCGCGTTTGCGTCGAGTCTCGATCAGGCCGGCGTCATCACACGATCGGCCGCAGATGCTGCGTTGTTGCTGGGTGTCATGGCCGGATTCGACGAACGTGACTCGACGTCGATCGACCATCCGGTGCCCGATTACGTAGCCGGTCTCGACGGTTCGCTTAAAGGTCTGCGTGTCGGCATAGTCCGCCAGCACTTTGATGACGGTCTGGACGATGCGACCGGCAAAGCCGTTCGTGAAGCTTTGGCTGTGCTTGAGGCGCAAGGTGCGAGCCTGACCGAAGTTGACCTGCCCAATCTCGATTATTGCGTGCCGACGTATTATGTTGTCGCACCCGCTGAATGTTCCTCGAACCTGTCTCGTTTCGACGGCGTTCGTTTCGGTCATAGAGCCGAAGACCCGCAAGACTTGCTCGATCTGTATTGCCGCAGTCGCGGCGAGGGATTCGGCGCTGAAGTGAAACGTCGCATCATGACCGGTACCTACGTTTTGTCGGCCGGATATTACGACGCCTATTATCTCAAGGCGCAAAAAGTCCGACAGCTGGTCAGCGATGATTTCAGCCGAGCGTTTGAAAACGTCGATGTGATCGCGGGTCCGACAACGCCGACGCCCGCTTTTAAGCTCGGCGACAAGACCGACGACCCGATCACGATGTACCTCAACGATATCTATACGATCGGCGCGAATCTCGCCGGGTTGCCTGCGATGTCCACGCCTTGCGGCATGGTTGACGGCTTGCCCGTCGGCCTGCATCTCGTGGGTCCGCACTGGGCTGAAGAGTCCCTGCTGCGCACATCGCACCAGTTTCAGCAGCAGACTGACTGGCATGCGCAGTGCCCGGAGGCCTACCAATGAACGCCGCTTGGGAAGTCGTGATCGGCCTCGAGATTCATAACCAGCTCGCCACCGAGTCGAAGATTTTCTCTGGCGCGTCAACCGCCTATGGCGCTGAGCCAAACACGCAGGCTTGCCTCGTCGATCTCGGCTACCCGGGCGTGCTGCCCGTGTTGAATGAAGAGGTCGTTCGCAGGGCCGTGAAATTCGGTCTTGCGGTGAACGCGAACGTCTCGCCGCGATCGATTTTCGCCCGTAAGAATTACTTCTATCCGGATCTGCCCAAGGGCTACCAGATCAGCCAGTTCGAGCTGCCCATTGTCGAAGGCGGCGAGTTAACCATCAAAGATGCGGACGGCAACGACAAACGCATCGGCATCACGCGTGCGCATCTCGAAGAGGACGCGGGTAAATCAATCCATGAAGGGCACGATCGCTCTACGCGCATCGATTTGAACCGGGCGGGAACGCCTTTGCTGGAAATCGTTTCCGAACCGGATCTGCGCTCCGCCAAAGAGGCCGTCGATTACCTGCGAAAAATCCATACCATCGTGCGTTACCTCGAGATCTCGGACGGCAACATGCAGGAAGGGTCCTTCCGCTGCGACGCAAATGTATCCGTGCGACCGCGTGGCCAGGAAGAACTCGGCACCCGTACGGAATTGAAAAATCTGAATTCGTTTCGCTTTATTGAGAAGGCGATTAATTTCGAAATCGAACGCCAGATCGAGCTCATCGAAGACGGCGGCACAGTTGTCCAGGAAACGCGGCTGTACGATTCGGACAAGGATGAAACCCGCGCGATGCGGTCCAAGGAAGAGGCGAACGATTATCGCTACTTCCCGGATCCCGATTTGTTGCCCGTCGAAATCAGCGCCGATTACATTGAAGCAGTCAGAGCGACGCTGCCGGAGTTGCCGGCAGCCAAACAACAGCGCTTCGTCGACGATTACAAGCTCAAATCCGACGATGCAAACATCCTGACGTCGAGCCGGGCCGTGGCCGACTATTTCGAAGCCGCAATGGATGCGAGCGATGCGAGCCCGCAAGTCGTCGCCAACTGGATAATCGGTGAATTATCGGGCGCTTTGAACAAGGACGGGCTGGACATCGATGCAAGCCGGGTATCTGCGGAAGACCTGGCCAGACTGGTGAATCGGATCGCTGATAACACGATCTCGGGCAAGATCGCCAAAGAAGTGTTCGAAGCGATGTGGGCTGGCGAGGGCAGCGCCGACGACGTCATCGAATCCCGCGGACTCCGGCAGATCACGGACAGCTCGGCAATCGAGGCCGCCGTCGACAAAGTCATCGCCGATAATCCCGATCAGGTCGCCGAATACAAGGGCGGCAAAGACAAGCTGATGGGCTATTTCGTCGGCAAAGTCATGCAGGAAACGCAGGGCAAAGCCAACCCGGGGCAGGTCAATAAGATGCTTAAAGACAAGTTGGGCAGCTAGGGCCGCGCGCCTCAAGCTGAAACACATGTCCGCCGATCACGTCATACCGTTTATTTTCGAGGATCTGCCGGTCCGCGGCGCGCTCATACACTTGTCTCGCGCCTGGCGCCGCATGCTTCGTGACCATGACTACGACAAGACCATTCAGGAAACACTGGGTCACGCCGCCGCGGCGACGGGACTAATCGCACAGAGTTTGAAATTCGACGGCGTGGCAACACTGCAGATTCAAGGTAGCGGTGACTTGCGCATGCTGGTAATGCAAAGCACGAGCGAACTTGAACTGCGTGGTATGGCGACACCGGCGCCCGAAGTCGCAGCAAGTTCCTTCGATCAGCTCATGCAAGATGCGAATTGCGCCATTACAGTCGACTCGGGCGAGCGGCCGTATCAGGGGATCGTCGAAATTAATGAAACATCACTGGCGGCCAGCCTGGAAAATTACTTCCGTCGATCGGTGCAGGTGCCGAGCCACGTGGCGCTGGTCAGCGATAACTCTCTCGCGGCGGGATTGCTGTTGCAGAAAATGCCGGGACAAGCCATTGATGAGGATGACTGGAACCGCCTGGGATTTGTTGCGGCAACACTCAAGACAGATGATTTCCCAGGCGCAGATGGTGTCGAACTGATCGGAAAACTGTTCGCCGAAGACGATGTTCGAGTCTACGAAGGTCAGAACGTCACATTCCGCTGTCGTTGTTCCAAGCAGCGTGCCGAAGAAGTGTTGCGCATGCTGGGCGAAAACGAAACCAACGAAGCCCTCCAGGAGCAAGGCAGCATCGAGGTCACCTGCGAATACTGTGGGCGAAAACGCAGCTTTGACTCCGTCGATATCAGCCGCGTGTTCACCGACAATGTCGTCGCCGGGCCCGATATTATCCAGTAATAGCGGCTTGTAGGAGCGCTGCTTGACGCGCGACAGCCACCACCCGTAGATCTGCCGCTTGGACTACTACATCTGGGAATAATTGCGCATTTGTAGTTCAGTGGAAGAATCGACTACCTGAATATAAGTGTATACTTATATTCTTATGAAGCCCGAGACCCAGCACCTCATCGACCAGTTCAAGGCGCTCGCTGACCCTGTTCGCCTGCGCCTTATCGTCCTGTGTTCGCAGGGTGAGTGCAGCGTCACCGAGTTGACCGAAGTGCTCGGGCAAAGCCAGCCCCGCATTTCCCAGCACGTCAAAACATTGTGCGACGCCGGATTACTGGAACGATTCCGCGACGGCCACTTCGTTTTCTATCGCCTCCCCGAACAAGGCGATGCCGCTGTGCAACTCCGAAAACTATTCGCTTTGTTGCCTGACGACGAGCCGGACTTCGAGCGCGACATCGAAGCTTTGCGAGAATCCCGCGGTGCAGCGCCCGTTGCTCAAACAGAAGCCGACCGACCATTGCACCACGCCCTTGTTGAACTGACGGTGTCGACGCCAGTGGGCGATTTGCTGGATATCGGCAGCGGGCAGGGACGCATCCTCAAACTTTTTGCATCGCGTGCCCAGCGTGCGGTCGGTGTCGATATAGATGCCGATGCGCGTCGTTTCGCGCGTGCCGAAGTATTGCTCGCTGGCTTGCCGAATTGCAGTCTCCGGCAGGGCGACATGTATTCACTGCCGTTCGCGGATGGCGAGTTCGATACGGTGATAATCGACGACGTCTTGATCGAAGCGGAGCGCCCCGTAGAAGTTCTCGCCGAAGCATTGCGAATGATCCAGGCAGGCGGTCGGTTGTTGCTTTTGGCGACTTGTCACGATGCGGACCCTAAATCATTGAGTTCGAAACTCGCGGGCTGGTGCCACGACGCCGGTTTGCGCTTGTCGCCCCCTCGTTCGATACCCGCAGATGATCCGCGCTGGTTGCTGGCCGTCGCCACGCGAACCGAGCCGTCGACGGCTGCTGCCTAAAGACGCCGTATGACTACCGCTGACGACAACGTCCAGGTCTCATTCGAGTTTTTTCCACCGAATTCGGAAAAGATGAATCAAACGCTCTGGGCTTCGATCGAACGTCTGGCCGTGCTTGAGCCGCGTTTCGTTTCCGTCACGTACGGTGCAGACGGTTCGACCCGCGAACGAACCCATGCAGCC
>Ga0255056_10000075_pt1 | contig 22735 bp, 19 predicted proteins | sample Cases_109_1_MG_FD_183639 | JGI IMG/M metagenome (GOLD analysis project Ga0255056, IMG submission 183639) | Seawater microbial communities from Amundsen Gulf, Northwest Territories, Canada - Cases_109_1 | ecosystem: Environmental > Aquatic > Marine > Gulf | place: Canada: Northwest Territories... | reverse complement strand
ACAGCTGGCTACGAGCGTCGCAACAAATCCACCGCACCTGAGCGCGAAGTCTGCGCGCGTCAATTTCTGCTGGGTTTTCTGTTCGCGATAGATCATCCAACCGACGTAAAAGACCATGATCGTAAACAGGTAGGCCGGACGACCGAACAAACTGAACAGCAGGTCGGCCACCAGTGCACCAATCCAGCCAACGCCATTGCTGATATCGCCGCTCGCGCTCGCCTGCGTGAACCCCGGATCGGAAGGGCTGTACGTAAAAAGCGCAAACCAGAGGATGGCGGCGAATGCGCCAAACAGGAACAGGGCGCCTTCGCGCAGGTGGCTCACCACCTGTGCGGACAGCATGGCAGCCGTATTTGCTGATTTTCTGGATTTCGCCATATTAAAGTGACTAAGGATGTATCTCGTCTAAGATACTGATTCTAATACAACAACGCGGTGGATAACCAGCCGGGTCAATGTGCCAGAGTCAGTTGCCGCTGCTGCATCGATACGCCAGAACCGAGGCAGACAGCATTGTCCTTTGTTTTGCTCGCAGTTTATCTTTTGCCTACACTTGACCGTTAGCGATCTCGCTTGGTCCCGTCGTCGGAAAGCACTTGATATACCTGCCTCCGGGCGCACATATGCCCTGGGAACGATCGTATGTCGGCTGGTCTGACGAAAGTTGTGCAACAACCATGAAGGCAAATTATACATGACCGACACAAGACATTGCCCTGTTCTGATTCTGGGATCAGGACCGGCCGGCTACGCCGCCGCTGTTTACGCCGCGCGCGCTAATCTCAATCCGGTGATGTTGACGGGTTTTGAACAGGGCGGCCAGCTCATGACAACAACGGATGTCGACAACTGGCCTGGCGATATTGAAGGGCTACAGGGCCCTGCATTAATGGATCGCATGCTCAAGCACGCGCAACGCTTTAATACGGAAATCATCAACGAGCATATCAGCAAAGCAGACCTGTCGGTACGCCCTTTCCTGCTGAAAGGTGACTATGGAAATTACACCTGCGACGCGCTTATCATAGCGACTGGTGCGACTGCCATGTATCTCGGGCTGCCGTCGGAGGAAGCGTTCAAGGGCCGTGGCGTATCGGCTTGCGCCACCTGTGACGGCTTCTTCTACCGCGGCAAGGATGTCGCCGTTGTGGGTGGCGGCAATACCGCCGTTGAAGAAGCGCTCTACCTGAGCAATATCGCGTCCAAAGTCACGCTTGTGCACCGCAGAGATGCGCTGCGTGCCGAGAAGATCCTGCAAGACCATCTGTTTCAAAAAGAAAAGGAAGGCAAGATTGAGATTCTCTGGAATAACGTAGTTGACGAAGTCCTCGGCGACGACAGCGGCGTAACCGGCCTTCGAATTCGCAGTACTGCAGACGAATCCCAAACAACAGACCTGGACGTGGCCGGTATCTTTATAGCCATCGGTCACAGCCCAAACACCGGACTGTTCGACGGCCAACTGGACATGAAGAACGGTTACATCACAATCAAGGCCGGACTGATCGGCGATGCGACGGCTACCAGTGTCAGCGGTGTATATGCCGCAGGTGACGTCGCGGACCAGGTCTATCGACAGGCCGTTACCTCCGCCGGTGCCGGCTGTATGGCGGCACTCGATGCTGAAAAATATATGGATGCGCTGGCGAAAGATGCCGCCGCGAGTGATGCGGCGTAAATTCTTGTGCGCGGGCAGCGATAACAGGCTATGCGCGTCGAGGTCCACGAGAGCATCACAGACTTTAACGCAGATGAATGGAATCTCCTCGGCGGGCACCGTTTTCCATTCATAAGCCACGAATTTCTCGCTGCCGCGGAGCGCAGCGCTTGCGTTGCGCCGTCCTCTGGCTGGACGCCGCGCCACATCGGCGCATACGACGCGGACGGTAAATTGTGCGCCGCCATGCCGCTGTATGAGAAATCCCATTCCTGGGGTGAATTTGTATTCGACTGGAGTTGGGCCCAGGCATATCAACGCGTCGGCCTTGCGTATTACCCCAAACTGGTTTCCGCGGCGCCCTTTACACCCGCGCGCAGCTGCCGCCTGCTCGTGCGAGACGGGGATCCCGAACTGTCAGGCAGGTTGATCGAAAGCGCGCTGCAGTTTGCCAAAGACGAAGAGTTTTCGTCATTGCATGTCCTGTTTCCAACGGAAGATGAAATCGAGACTTTGCAGACCGCCGGTCTCAAGTTGCGCAAGGACTGTCAGTTTCACTGGCATAATCGCGGATATCGATCGTTTGACGAGTTCATAGCGAAATTCAGTTCATCCAAACGCAAGAAGGCGAAACGCGATCGACGGCGCGTCGCCGAAAACGGCGTTAAGTACCGCTGGCTGGATGGCCATCAACTGGACCGCGCTATTTGGACCGACGTTTATCAAATGATCACTTATACGTTTATGCGTCGCGGGTCGATGCCCTACTACGACTATGATTTCTTCGTTGAAGTATCGCAAAACCTGCCGGACAACATTCTTGTTGTGCTGGCTGAAAAGAATAATTCTCCGATCGCGGCTGCTGTCTGCTACCGAAACAACGACACACTCTATGGCCGCTACTGGGGCAGCAACGTGGACGTCAATGCTCTGCATTTCGAGACTTGCTACTATCAGGGCATTGATTACTGCATCGCCAATCAAATTCAGCGATTTGAGCCGGGCACGCAGGGCGAGCATAAGATCAGTCGTGGCTTCACGCCTGTCTCGACCTGGTCCGCGCACTGGCTGGCCCGGCCGGAGTTCTGCACTGCAATTGAGACGTATGTCGACGAAGAACAGAACTACGTCGATCGGTATATCGACGCCGTCCATGCGCATTCGCCATATAAAAGCGAGGAAAAAACCGAATGACCGGCGCAGCACCGAGAATTGTCTGGCTGAGTCGCGACGATCCGCCGGACGCGTTTCCACCGCTGGAATCGGCGTTTGTAGAACCCGACGGACTGTTAGCCGCCGGCGGCGATCTGTCGGCCGAACGTCTGCTGTACGCCTATCGAAATGGCATTTTTCCGTGGTACGACGAAGGTCAGCCCATCCTTTGGTGGTCGCCGGACCCGCGCTGCATCATTGCGCCGAGTGAATTACATCTGGCGCGCAGATTGCGACGTACACTGGCGAAGTCCGACTTTTTTGTTTCCTTCAATCTCGCATTCGATGACGTTATCGCTCGCTGCGCCGACGAGCGCGCAGGACAGCCTGGTACATGGATCACTGAGGATATGAGCCGTGCCTACCGCAAATTGCATTGCGACGGCTGGGCCCACTCGGTCGAGGTCTGGCAGGGCGAGACGCTGGTTGGCGGTCTGTACGGCCTGTCCATTGGCAAGGCGTTCTTCGGCGAATCGATGTTCAGCGAAACCTCCGGCGGGTCGAAACTGGCGTTGCTGGTTCTCTGCCGGGAACTCGTCAAACGCGACTTTGAAGTGCTCGATTGTCAGGTGGTATCACCGCATCTAAGCAGTCTTGGGGCAACGCTTATGCCGAGACCGGACTTCGCCAATCTGCTGGCGAGGGCTTGTGTTGCAAAAACGCAACTCATTTTGCCAGCCTCAAAGAGGCGCCCGATCAGCGATTTTTTACCAGCGGTAAGACCCGAATAGGGATTACTGCGTTGCATTAAAGCGGTGGTTTCTGCACAATTCGCGAGCCCAAGCAACCAGAGACCACAGGACATTGGCCAAAGAAGAAGCACTTCAGATGGAAGGTGTTGTCACCGAGACACTGCCCAATACGACCTTTCGTGTTGAGTTGGAAAACGGCCACATCGTCACCGCGCATATCTCAGGGAAGATGCGCAAAAACTACATCCGTATTCTGACCGGCGACAAGGTGACCGTTGAGCTCACACCTTACGATCTGAGCAAAGGGCGTATTGTTTACCGCGGGCGATAGACGCTCCGAACTCGTTTTTGTTGCCGCCAGGCTTGGCCGTACTCTCACATTTTCCCAGGGAAACGCGCGCGCTGCAGGCAAATTTGGGCTACAGCCTGTTCAACGGAGTCTTCAGATAGCATACGCCATTGTCTTCAGGCGACGGCATACGCCCTGCGCGAATGTTCACCTGGATTGCTGGCAGGATTAGCTTCGGCATGTCGAGGTTTGAGTCGCGGCCGCCCCGAAACTCGACAAACGCCTCTCTGGACACCTGATCGTTCAAATGAACATTCTCCGATCGTTCTCGTGCGACGGTCGTCTCCCAGGCGAATTCGTCCCGGCCCGGCGCTTTATAGTCGTGGCACATGAACAGCCTGGTTTCTGACGGCAACGCAAATATTCTCTGTATCGAATCGTAGAGCACACCCGCGTCGCCGCCTGGAAAATCACAGCGGGCTGTTCCGAAGTCGGGCATGAACAACGTATCGCCGACAAATGCCGCATCACCAATCACATAGGTACAACATGCAGGCGTATGACCCGGCGTGTGAAGCACCCGCAAATTCAGCTCGCCCAATCGAACCTCATCGCCTTCGTTGAGCAGAATGTCAAACTGACTCCCGTCGGCGGGGACGTCTCGAAGATTAAAGACTTCGGTAAACACCTCTTGCACCTCGGCAATGCATGCTCCGATACCAATTTGGCCGCCGAGTTGCGCCTGGAGGTGCGGCGCGGCAGTCAGATGATCTGCGTGCACATGTGTTTCAAGGATGAACCTGAGGTCAAGACTATTGCCGTTGATGTATTCAATAATCGCATCGGCGGCGATCGTATCGGTTCGGCCCGATGATGAATCGAAACCAAGTACCGAATCCACTACGGCACAATGGCCACTTGCCGGGTCACTAACGACGTAGGAAATCGTGTTTGTGGAGTCGTCGAAAAACGCCTGGACTTCGGGTGACGGCACAGTTTTAATCGTTCAACTCATGTTTCAGGGTGATGTTCGAGTTCCTTAATCACCGGCTCTGCATGAAGCTTAAGCTCACCGTCCTCACCGACGCCGATTCGGACGTGGCCGCCGTCGGCCAGGCTACCAAATAACAACTCCTCGGCGAGCGGGCGCTTGATGTGCTCCTGAATAATTCGTGCCATCGGCCGCGCACCCATTTTCGGATCGTAGCCGCGCTCAGCAATCCAGTCGCGCGCATCGCCATCCAATTCAAGAGTAACGTTGTTGTTACTGAGTTTCGCCTCGAGTTCAACGACCAGTTTATCTACCACCCGTTTGACCGACCGCGCATCGAGTGACGCGAATTGAATGATGGCATCCAGCCGGTTTCTGAATTCGGGCGAAAACGCTTTCTTGATGATCGCCATTCCGTCAGTAGCGTGATCCTGATGGGTGAACCCGATCGACGCACGACTCATTTCTTGCGCGCCGGCATTCGTGGTCATGATCAGCGCTATGTTTCGGAAATCTGCCTTGCGGCCGTTGTTGTCAGTCAAGGTGCCGTGATCCATGACCTGCAACAGTAAATTAAACACTTCCGGATGGGCTTTTTCGATTTCATCGAGCAGCACGACCGCGTGAGGATTCTTGCTTACAGCCTCTGTAAGCAATCCGCCCTGATCGAAGCCAACGTAGCCCGGCGGTGCACCTATCAGTCGCGACACCGTGTGTCGCTCCATGTATTCAGACATGTCAAATCGAATAAGCTCAACGCCAAGCACCATCGCCAACTGGCGTGTCACTTCAGTCTTTCCAACACCCGTGGGACCGGCAAACAAAAACGAACCGATTGGCTTGGTGTCCTCGTTCAATCCGGATCGAGACATCTTGATCGCGGAGCTCAATGCCGTAATCGCGGGATCCTGACCGAAGATGGTCAATTTGAGATCGCGCTCAAGCGTTTTCAAAACGTCCTTATCCGACGCCGAAACGCTTTTCGGCGGAATCCTCGCCATTTTAGCGACGATATTCTCAACAATCGATACCGTTACCCGATCCTCTCGTTCGCCGGCCGGCTGGAGACGCAGGTTTGCGCCAGCCTCATCGATTACGTCGATGGCTTTGTCCGGAAGGCGACGGTCGTTGATGTGCTTGGCGGCAAGTTCCGCCGCTGCTTCAAGTGCCTCGTTGTCGTAGATTACGCCGTGGTGTTCTTCAAACCGCGTTTTGAGCCCTTTGAGAATCTTGATGGTTTCCTCGAGGCTGGGTTCGGGGACATCGATTTTCTGGAAGCGACGTGCCAGCGCGTGGTCTTTCTCAAACACACCGCGAAATTCAGAGTACGTGGTTGACCCGATGCAGCGAATTTCGCCGTTCGCCAGAACGGGTTTGATCAGATTCGATGCATCCATCACTCCGCCGGATGCCGCTCCGGCACCTATAACTGTATGAATTTCATCAATAAAAAGTATCGCTCCGGGATCCTTCTGCACTTCTGCGATGACCGCCTTCAGGCGCTTTTCGAAATCGCCCCGGTACTTCGTGCCGGCGATCAATGTTCCCATATCGAGTGCAAAAATCGTGCTGTCGCGTAGTACTTCCGGCACCCGTTCTTCCGTGATCAAACGTGCCAGACCTTCGGCCAATGCAGTTTTGCCAACGCCGGCTTCACCGACATACAACGGATTGTTTTTTCGTCGGCGACAAAGAATCTGAACGGTTCGTTCGATCTCGAGTTCCCGTCCGATTAATGGATCAATTTTTCCGTCAATCGCGAGCTTGTTGAGATTGGTCGCGTATTTGTCGAGTGCGGTGCCTTCCGGTTCACCATCGGCTTCAACCGTGGAATCCTGAACGCCATCCTCATCGTCACCGCTTATCTGAGGCAGCCCGTGTGACAGATAATTCACGACGTCCAGCCTCGTCACATCCTGCATTCCCAGGAAGTAAACGGCCTGCGATTGTTTTTCGCTAAAGATCGCAACCAGCACATTGCTGCCGGTTACCTCTTTTTTTCCGCTCGACTGAACGTGGAAGACTGCGCGCTGCAATACGCGTTGAAAACCCAGCGTCGGCTGCACATCGCCGTCGTCATCGAGAGACATCAATGGCGTAGCTTCTTCAACGAATTCATTGAGTTGCCGCCGCAATACGCCGAGATCGGTATCACAGGACTTGAGAATCTCATGAACCATGGGGATATCCAGCAGCGCGAGCAAAAGGTGCTCGACTGTCATAAATTCATGACGCCGATCGCGCGCGTTCTGAAACGCTTCGTTCAGGCAAAATTCGAGTTCACTACTCAGCATTGTCGCTCTCTCTGGCCGTCGATCAGGACTCTTCCATCGTACACAACAATGGATGCTGTTGCTGTTGTGCGATGGCTGTCACTTGCACTACTTTGGTTTCGGCAATTTCGTAGGTGAACACACCACAAACGCCTTTGCCCTTGGTGTGGACTTCAAGCATGACGCGCGTCGCCTTGTTTCGCTCCATACCGAAAATTGATTCCAGTACTTCGACGACAAATTCCATTGGGGTGTAGTCGTCGTTAATGAGAACAACGCGATACAGCGAAGGCTTCTTGAGCTTCGGCCGCGCTTCCTCGACTGCAAATTCCTGGCCGACGCTATCATCAACTAACGGATCGGATGGTTTATCTTGGCTCATATTGCTCATCGTGTGTCAAAAGGCTGCTAGTGGCTCATTCGGGTCCGCGGGCCCGAAAGAGCATTATATATGGGCATTCGCCGCCATTCTCCAAGGTCTGATCACAGATTTTGTTGATGGTTCGCGCCGGGCGGTTAGACATATTGAGGAAAGATCTAGAAATTAGAGGTATATACTTGCCATATATAGGTTTTTTTATATCCTGCACTTGTTAGCAGGGTACCGGAAACCTTATGATCCGATAGCTGCGTTAATAATAAGGGACGCCCGAATTTCCGGGCCTGATCAAACCCAGCGCAAGGCATTATGAGCGATATGACAAATACCGCAAAATGGACAGATTTCAGCAACTTAGACGGTCCGCAAATTATTGCCGCCGTCAATGAGCGACTGCCGCGCTGGGTAACATTGCTGCTGATTGTGGCGATAGCCTGGCAATTGGCCCGGGTCCTGTGGATGTTGGTGCCGGCCTCGAGCGCCGGTGACCCGGTTCAGGCACCGCTTGCGCAATTTTCCGCTACATCGGCCTCACTTGCTGGTGGCCAGGCCAATGTTCAAATGATTGCTGCGGCTCATTTGTTCGGTGTGGCCACATTTGACGCGGAAAATGAGCAGCCAATTCCAGGTGGACAGGACATCGATGAATTGCCGGACGCAAGGGTCAACTTTACGGTGAAAGGCACCGTGACAGCCACCGACCCGAGGACTTCGGTCGCAATAATCGCGGACACCAGCAAGGAAGAAAAAGTGTACAAGATCGGCGACCTGATTCAGGCAGGCACCACACTGCACGCCGTGAATCGCGATGGAATCGTGCTTAACCAGAACAACGTTCTGACGAAGCTCATGCTTCCGAAAGAGTTTCCCAATGGTGGTTCGGCACTTCGAAGCAGAGCCCCGAGTGTCGAAGCGACTTCGCGCAACAGCACGCGAAGTATTCAGAATGTCGTGGCGCAAAACGTCACGAAACTTGCTGACGTAATCCGGCCCACACCGTATTTCGTCGGCGGTCAACAGCAGGGTTATCGGGTATATCCGGGCCGTGACCGCAAGCAATTCGCTGCGCTCGGTCTCAGACCGGGCGATCTGATCAAAGACATAGACGGGGCATCGTTAACGGATCCTCAACAGGCGATGGAAATTTTTCAAAATCTCGGTAGCGCGGAACAAGTCTCCGTCACTGTCGAACGTAACGGCCAGCCGCAAACACTGGTGTTGAAGACGAGCCAGCTTCAGCTGGGCGGGGACAAGTAGGTAATGGCGAATCAATCACGAAATGGAATTCGGACGGTGACGCAGTTGATAGTGCTGGCGGCGCTCATGTCGTTTGTCGCACCTGTTTCGGCGCAGGAGCAAACTATCACGCCGAACTACAAGGACGCTGACATTCGTCAGATTGTCGAGGCGGTTGGCGCTGTTACCGGCAAAAATTTCATTCTCGATCCCCGGGTAAATGCCAAAGTTACGATGCTGTCCTCTACGCCAATGTCACCGGACGCGTTTTACGAAACCTTCTTGGCGATCCTGGAAGTCCACGGCTACGTCACGATCAGTACAGGCGATGTCATCAAAATATTGCCGAATGCGAGCGCAAGACAGTATCCAGGTCTCATGACGACGAGCAATGCCGGAGCCGATGAAATTGTTACGCATGTGATCCAGGTCGACAATATCGGCGCCGCTCAACTCGTGCCAATTCTGCGTCCCCTGATACCGCAATACGGCCACCTCGCCGCGCATCCGGGATCCAACATGTTGATCATCTCGGACCGCGCGGACAACGTTGACCGAATAATTACCATCATTCGACGCATTGATCAGTCGAACGATGAGGATATCGAAGTTGTACCGCTCCAACATGCATCCGCCACCGAAATCGTCAGAGTCTTAACAACCCTCACGCAGGCGCCCAGATCGGACGGTATGCCCGTCACAACCAGCCTGATCGCGGATGCGCGCACTAACAGTGTGCTGATCGGTGGCGCTAAAGGTGATCGTCTCCGATTGCGCGCGCTCATCGCGCATCTCGACACGCCGTTGCAGGATGGCGGTGATACGCAGGTACGTTACCTTCGATATGCTGACTCCGAGACGCTTGCGACAAAATTACAGCAGCACTTTGTGCAACAGCCGGGCGCCGCCGCGGGCGCAGCACCGACAGGAAACCAGAGCAGTGATGTCAGCGTTTGGTCTGATGAGCAAAACAACGCGATTGTCATAAACGCGCCGCCGAAGAGAATGCGGGAATTGATGGCAATCGTCGACAAACTCGACATTCGACGTGCGCAGGTTCTGGTTGAGGCCATGATTGTAGAAGTCATTGCCGACAAGATATCGGACCTCGGCGTTACCTGGGCAATCAACGATCCGTCAGGAAACAGCCCGTTGGGCGTCACCAATTTTCCGGATTTCGGACCGGGTGTTGTACAGGTTGCCGGTGCGGCCGCCGGCGGTGGAGATGTGGCCGCAGCGGGCGACTTGCTCGGTGAAGGCCTTACGCTTGGTGTCGGTCGGATTTCAGATACCGGTATCAGCTTTGCCGCCATATTGCGTGCGCTGCAGGGCGACGCTGACACCAATATCATTTCGACACCCACGCTTGTGACCACGGATAACGAAGAAGCGAGCATTAACGTTGGTCAGGAAGTACCGTTTGTTACCGGCTCGTTCTCGAATACCGGAAGCGTCGGCGGAGCCGTCAATCCATTTCAGACCATTCAACGTGAGCAGGTTGGCGTAAAACTGGTTATTACGCCACAGATCAACGAAGGCGATTCGCTTCTACTGAAAGTATCCCAGGAAATTTCAAGCATCGCGCAATCGGCTGAAGGCGCCGTTGACCTTATTACGAACGAGCGTATTGTGGAAACGACGGTTATCGTGGAGGACGGCGGAATTTTGGTCCTGGGCGGATTGATCGAAGACGTATTACGCGAAAGCGACCAGCGTGTTCCGATTCTCGGCAGCATTCCTTTCGTGGGCGCGCTTTTTCGAAGCCGCACAACGGACAAAGTCAAAACGAATCTGATGATTTTCATACGCTGCAAGATACTTCGAGACAGCGTCCAGACAGCGTATGAAACACACGCGAAATACAACTATATTCGCGACATACAGCAGCGGGGCCGTGGAGGCCAGGGTGGAAATGTTGCCCTGATGCCATTCCAGGACCGGCCAACACTGCCGCCGCTGGAGACCTATGATCAGCAGGCGATAGATCTTCGCGAACTGAGAAGTCCTGAGCCTGTCGACGACGTGCAAATTGACACAACGCAGTAATACGAAAGCAGGCAGCGTCATGGACGGCACAGACGAAATCATTCTCGAAGTACTGGACGTTGAGGCTGTGACACAGCCATCGACCCCGGAATCGGCCGCACGAGTGCTGCCGTTTTCGTTTGCAAAGCGCCATGGCGTATTTATCCGTGACGTATGCGACGGAGTTGCCGATGCTGTCTATCGGACAGGTGCGGCACCATTAAGCCTTGCTGAGGCAAGACGCTTCGCCGGCATCCCAATGAAATTGACGCGCGTTACTCCCGAGAAATTCGATACTCTGCTTCAGCGTTCCTACGAGCAGGGAAGTCATGCCGCGATGCAAATGGTCGGGGACCTGGATGAGCATACTGATTTGTTACAGGTCGCGCAGGACCTGCCCGAGCCATCGGATCTTCTGGAAAGTGATGACGATGCGCCAATTATTCGCTTCATCAATGCCGTTTTGACAGAAGCCGTAAAGGAAAATGCGTCGGACGTACATATCGAAACCTACGAGAATCGGCTCGGCGTTCGATTTCGCATCGACGGCGTGCTGCAGGAGGTACTGCAAACCCGTCGCGCGCTCGCACCGCTTGTCGTATCCCGGATCAAAGTGATGTCGAAACTCGACATAGCCGAAAAACGTCTGCCACAAGACGGACGCATTTCACTCAAGATCGCAGGTCGCGCGGTCGACGTAAGGGTCTCCACGATGCCCTCGGGCCACGGAGAACGCGTCGTGTTGCGATTGCTCGACAAGCAGGCGGGACGACTTGATCTTGGGTCACTCGGCATGGATCAGGCGTCGATGGATGTGATGGACGATCTGATCCACAAGCCACACGGAATTATTCTGGTAACCGGACCTACCGGCTCTGGCAAGACCACTACGCTCTACGCTGCACTCCAACGAATTAACGACGATAGTCGCAACATCATGACCGTCGAGGACCCGATTGAGTATTTTATCGACGGAATCGGCCAATCACAGGTCAATACCAAAGTCGAAATGACGTTCGCGCGAGGACTGCGGGCCATACTTCGGCAGGATCCCGATGTCGTGATGGTCGGCGAGATTCGGGACCTCGAAACGGCGGAGATCGCCGTGCAAGCGAGCCTGACGGGTCACCTGGTTTTGTCTACGTTGCATACAAACACGGCGGCAGGTGCCGTAACGCGCTTGCGCGACATGGGCGTGGAACCGTTTTTGCTGTCGTCGAGCCTGATTGGCGTGCTCGCGCAGCGGCTTGTCAGGGTCCTCGATGATGCCAGCAAGGTGCCCTACACGGCTCGGGACTACGAATGTCAGTCGCTGAACATGGATCCGGATCCACCGCCTGTGCTCCATCGAGCCGGTGAAGGCGGGAGTAACGGTTTTCGGGGGCGTACCGGTATTTACGAACTGATCTCGATCGACGACGAGATGAGAACGATGATTCACGATGGCGTTAGCGAGCAAAAACTTGAGCAATACGCGCGAACAAAGGGGCCGAGCATTCGTGCGGACGGTCGCAGACGTGTACTAGCCGGAAATACCACGGTGGAAGAAGTATTACGCGTAACCCGAGCTGACTAGTGGGCGCCTTCGAATTCGTAGCGCTCGACAAGTCGGGTAAGGAGTCCAAGGGCCTGCTCGAAGGCGATACGGCAAAGCACGTACGACAGTTGCTGCGTGAGCAGCAGCTTCTACCAGTCAAAGTAAGCGAAGTCGCCAAAAAAGAGTCCAGGCGCCAGTCAACGGTTTCCGTGAGACGGGGATTGGCACCGTCCGAACTTGCATTACTGACCCGGCAACTGGCGACTCTCACCAATGCCGGCCTGCCGTTGGAAGAAGCGCTGCTCGCAGTGAGTCAACAAAATGAAAACCCCCGGGCCCAGAGCATTTTGCTCGGGGTTCGCGCCAAAGTGATGGAGGGGCATACTCTCGCCGATGGTCTGGCCGACTTTCCACAGGCATTTCCCGAACTTTATCGCGCAACAGTCGCGGCCGGCGAGCAGTCCGGACACCTTGACGCGGTGCTCGAGCGACTTGCCGATTTCACCGAGTCGCGCCAGTTATTGCAGCAACAAGTGCGAAATGCGCTGATTTACCCTATAGCGCTCGTGGTAACTGCCGTAGCCATCATCAGCTTTATGCTCGCCTACGTCGTACCGAAAGTCGTGAGCATTTTTCGCAACTACGGACAGGAATTGCCGTTGCTCACCCGAATAATGATTGGCACGAGCGATTTCATTCGCGACTACTGGCTGGGAATTATTGTGGTCACGGTGGGCAGCATTTTCGGTGTCAGGCGTATACTCAAGAATGAAGGTCCACGGCGTCGCTATCACAAATTACTGCTCAGACTTCCTCTCATCGGCAGGTTGACACGAGGCATCAATACGGCTCGATTCACCCAGACCCTCAGTATCCTGGCCGGCAGCGCAGTACCGATACTGGAAGCACTGCGAATCGCGGCCCAGGTTGTCGTCAATATTCCGATGCGTGAAGCGGTGGAGGAAGCAGCGCTGCGAATCCGCGAAGGCGCGATGATCAGCAAGTCGCTCGCCGCCAGCAAGATATTTCCGCCAATGACAACGCACCTTATTGCCAGCGGCGAAGCCAGTGGAAAACTCGAAGAAATGCTGGGGCGTGCGGCCGTCAACCAGGAGCGTGAAGTCGATGGTCTCATTTCCACTATGCTCGGCATTATGCAACCGGCACTCGTCATTTTGATGGCAGGCGTCGTACTGCTGATAGTGCTTGCAATCCTGATGCCTATTTTCGAACTGAACAATCTCATCGCGTAATTTTCGCCCTCCCCCTTCGCCCGCGTTTCCGATTGATTCAAGTCTCTTTGCGAAAGTGTGATGCACATCTTGCCTGCCACGATAATTCGCGGTATACAGGTTTGAAATTCGTCGCATGACACTGGTTTGCGGGGTGGTAGCTAATCCGGGAGAGAGGTTGGTGCAATGCAAAGTGATCCAAAAAACGGTAACGGCGTTGACGATATCGACGAGATAGACTCATCACTTGACATAGACTCATCACTTGACGATGAACTGCCGGATGACGACGATTCGGTGGATACGATTGTGATGTCCGATATGACTCTCAACGACAACGTCGGCGACGTGTCTGTTGAGATTAATGTCGAAGAGTTGGTAGCGAAACTCGAGTCAGAGGACACCGCTGGCGTGCACCGAAAAAAAGAAATTCGGCGGCGCCTTGAGGATATTGCTGAAGGCCGGGATTTGAACGATACCTACGCAATTGATTTCGACGAGGACTGAGCGCGACTCACGAAATCAATTTCACTTATCTGAAATTCCGCTGCCGTACCTGCAACTCGCCAAGCACGGTGCTGTGATCGTGCAGTTTCCTGGCAATGACATGAACAACCTTGCCTTCGACCTGCAGCTCACCTTCGATGCCCATCAGGCGAGAATTCAGCAATACATCCCGCTGATCGTCGGCAATTTTCTTCCACACAATCAGGTTAACGTAGCCTGATTCGTCCTCAAGCGTTACGAAGGTGACACCACTGGCGGTTCCGGGTCGTTGCTTGGTGATCACAAGACCTGCGACGCGCACGTGGCGACCCGTTGGCAGAGCTTTGAGATCGCTGGCCTTTACATAACAGTGACCATCGAGATACTCACGTAATAGCTCCATCGGATGCCGCGCAAGCGTAAGCCCGACGCTTTTGTAGTCCGCCACGATATTCTGGCCTTCGGTCGGTCGCCGTAGCATTGGCGCCGCCTCATAACGATCCATTGATGAAAACAGCGCTGTCGGCTCTTCGACGCCCGTCACTGTCCAGCGCGCTTTATGCCGATGACCTGCAATGGCTTTAAGGGCACCCGCTGCGGCCAGCGCGCTCAACTCCCGTCGATTCAGGCCGGTACGTTCCAGTAGCTGTTGAATACTGCAGTACGGAGTACCACGTCGTTCGTCTGCCACCTTGTTTCCTGCAATTTCGGACAGTCCCTTGATCTGTCTCAGACCCAGTCGAAGAGCCGCACTACCGTCTTCCTGACGCTCAAGGCTGCAGTCCCAGCCACTGTGATTGACATCCACCGGGAGAACTTTTCCACCATGCCGTCGCAGGTCCTGTGTTAGCTGCGAAGCCGAATAAAAACCCATTGGCTGGCTGTTCAGCAAGGCACAGGTGAACGCCGCAGGTGTATGACATTTGAGCCAACACGACACATAAACCAATAAGGCAAAACTCGCTGAGTGCGATTCAGGAAAACCGTACTCACCAAAACCCAGTATCTGTTTGAAGATTTGTCTGGCGAAACTTTCTTCGTAACCTCGCGCACGCATTCCGGAAATCAGCTTCTCTTCAAACGGTCCAAGACCACCGCGCCGTTTCCATGCTGCCATTGCGCGTCGCAACTGATCTGCTTCACCGGGTGTGAAACCTGCCGCTACAATGGCAAGCTGCATTACCTGCTCCTGAAAAATTGGTACACCGAGCGTTCGTTGCAGCACATCACGCACGTCATCGCTGGGGTAATCCACCGCCTCTTCACCACTGCGACGGCGTAAATACGGGTGCACCATGTCGCCCTGAATAGGGCCTGGCCGAATGATCGCAACCTCTATCACCAGATCGTAATAGCAGCGGGGTTTCAGCCTCGGCAACATCGCCATCTGCGCGCGCGATTCGATCTGGAACACGCCCATTGTGTCGCCGTCGCAAATCATGTCGTAGACCTCCGGATCTTCGGCCGGCACAGTTGCGAGCGTGAACTCACGACCGTCGAATGCTTTGATCAGATCAAAACTGCGTCGAATCGCAGTCAGCATGCCAAGGCCGAGAATGTCGACCTTGAGAAGACCGAGATCCTCGAGATCGTTTTTCTCCCACTGTATGACCGTGCGATCTTTCATCGTCGCGTTCTCGACAGGTACCAGCTCCGATAACGGGCCGTTCGAAATAACGAAACCACCCACGTGTTGCGAAAGATGCCGCGGGAAACCAATCAACTGATGCACGAGGTACAGCAATCGTCGAATCACCGGGCTCTCAGGGTCCAGCCCTGCTTCGATAACCCGACTGTCATCGACCTCCTTGCCATCCCACCATTGCATCGAGCGCGCGAGTTTATCGATCTGCAAACCACTCAGGCCCAGTGCCTTACCAACATCGCGTAGCGCACTGCGAGGCCGGTACGTCACTACCGTCGCCGCAAGCGCTGCCCGCTCCCGGCTATATTTCTCATAGATGTACTGAATCACCTCTTCACGTCGCTCATGCTCAAAATCGACATCGATATCCGGTGGCTCATTGCGTTCCTTGGAAATAAAACGCTCAACCAGCATCGCCATACGTCCCGGATCCACCTCGGTAATGCCAAGGCAAAAACAAACGGCGGAATTCGCTGCCGATCCCCTGCCCTGACAAAGAATATTTTGTCCGCGTGCAAACGCAACGATGTCGTGAACAGTAAGAAAATAGGGTTCGTAATCGAGTTCGCGAATCAATCTTAGTTCGTGCTCAATCAGCTTGACTACTTTTTCTGATGCGCCTCCAGGCCAACGCTTGCGCATACCCTCTTCACTTAACTGGCGCAGGTAGGTTGCGGGTGTCTCACCTTCCGGTATCAGTTCATCGGGATATTCGTAACAAAGTTCGTCCAGGGAGAAATCAATGGAGTCTGCGATTCGCACAGACTCTTGCAAAAGTTCTTCGCCACATACCTGTTGTACTACCGGCACCGGGCGTAGAAAGCGCTCGCCATTTGAGTACAACGCGAAGCCGGCGCGATCCAGCGTGACACCTTCGCGTATCGCAGTGACTGTATCCTGAATCGCTCGCCGCTCTCTGCAATGCATATGTACATCGCCACTGGCAACCAACGGCAGTTGTAGAGTATTGCCCAGCACTCGCAGGCGTTCCAGCCGTTGGCGTTGCAGGCCATCGGCGAGCAATTCAACGGCAATCCACAAACGATCGCAAAATACGTCGAGTATCCAGGCATCTGCCGACATCAGTGTCAGCTGCCGGCCGGGGATCCACAGCAGCAGACAATTGGCCAGACCGTCGGCGAAATCCTCGGCGGTCAGTTTGTAACTGCCTTTCTCTGCCGCCCGTCGGCCGATAGTTATCAGGCGGCACAGTGCCGCATATCCTGCGCGATTCTGCGCCAGCGCCACGAGCTTGAGACCGCTGTCGAGCAAGAACTCAGAACCAATTATGAGTTTCTTTAAACCGTAGTCTTTTGCCGTCACGTGCGCTCTTACAATGCCCGAGACAGAACATTCGTCGGTAATCGCCAGCGCCTCATAGCCGAGAGTTGCTGCAGTTTCGACCAGTTCCTCGGGATGCGATGCGCCTCTCAAGAATGTGAAGTTACTGAGCGCATGCAGCTCGGCATACCCACTCATCCAAAAATTCCATGTAAATACCAGCCACCGTCTTTAGTGCGGTTTCGATATATCCAGAGATGCACCCCTTTTAGATTGACCGCGACAAAATAATCCCGGGCAATGCCACCTTCATCCCACCAGCCTGTTTCAAGTCGCTCTGGCCCTTCCGTTAATTGCAAAACACCCTGATAGACCGGCTGCCTGTCACGTGTCGAAAGGGGTTCGGGATATGTCAGCATCCACAAGGGTCTGCGCACCGCCAGCGTTTCGCAATGTGGCAGATCATTCAACAAGCGTTCACGACGCCAGGCATAGTGTGGCCGATGCTCGGCGACCGTCGTCACGCCATGAACGGATTCGTCACCGATACGTGCACCCAGACGCTCAACCAGATGTTCAATGGACCGGCTCTGGCGTTGCTTGTCCTGTTTGTTATTTTTATAGAAAGGCAACATATCCATATCCGCAAACAAGACCTGTCCAGGTCCTGCGCGCAGGCAAACGGCAATGATGGGCGCCAGAAGCTGCAGTCTTTCAAAACGAATGCGCAGCAGTTCAAACCAGTGTTTCACTGCTCGGTCCGGCTGCACGCAGCCCAGCGGTAAATACGTTGCCGGATATTGCAGATAAAAAAAACTGAATGTGATGCGCTGCACGGCCAATTGTCGTGTCAGCAAAAACTGTTCAAGTCTTTGCAACAATCCCTGGCACACATTCAGTATCAATTCACTGTCACTGAGTTCTTCGGTAAATTCATGTTCTGCCGAAAAACTCTCTGGCGTGCGATAACTCACACGCGGATCCGGTAATCGCCCCACGGCACGATCGAGTTCCAGCAAACAGCCGCTGCCAAAGCGTTTTACAAAGCCCGACCGTGGCAAACGCAGACAATCGCCAATACCTGTGATACCCATGCCGTACAGGGAGTCATAAACCGGTTCGGGCCATCCCAGGCAGATTAGCGGCAAGGCACTCACGGCGCCTGTCAGGTTAGCCATATCCTGAATACACACCCGGCGTCCGGCTTTTGCCAGCCACGTGGCCGACAGGGGTGTTGGCGCTATTGCAAGCGCCGCCGTAAAACCCTGTTTGCCCAGATCTCTTGCAATCGTCTGTCGCAGTTCCTGCAGGCCGCCAAACAGTCGCAAACTTCCAGCCAGTTCCAGCAGCAAAACCGCCGGCGCATCAATCGCGACAAACGAGGTAAATTGCTCTGCCCACCCTGCGAGGTTCAGCAGGGTACGTTGTTCGCACTGTACATCGCGCGGTTCGAGCTCAAGCGTCGGCAGTAATGCCAGCGCTGCATTGACTGAAAGCCCCGCTGTAATACCCGCGGCCGTAGCGTGCGGGTTTGCCAGCAATACTTTTCGGATGCCGTCACGATCTTCAAACACGGCTCGTGACATTTCATCGTCTTCACTGCTGCCGAGCGCTTCAAGCGGTAATGCCGGTAAATAAATACAAAGCCACAGGCGCTCGACAGGCGTGGCCCGGGTGGGCGTTTTCGCTGCCGTAACCGGCAGCTCTAAGGCGAGTGAGTGTTGGGGTGATACCTCAGATCGCTTTATCGCAGAGGGAGCAGTACTTGCTCGCCGCACAATCGAGGGCGATTTATTGGCGGTGGACATGGCTTAATGGTCCAGTGCAGCTGCATAGTCGTGCACGACCGCCGGTCGGCCACCGCGGCTTTTGATAATGCCCAGATCTGTGCCGTCGACGCCTGCGGAAATTTTAATGCGCAACGCAGCGGCAGATGGCTGGGATAATGCTTTCAGGGATCGAAAGGCGATTGCCCAGCTCCGCCCCTTTTCGGCCGCCAGCTGCAGGCGCCGGCTGGCCGAATCGTCCAGTGCTTCCGACCACAACAATACGGCGGCGCAGTTGCCCGAGGACAATGCTTGTTCGGCCGCCCACAAAACCTCGGTGGCATCTTTTGGCCGCACAATTAATACGTGTGAAAGATTGATGCCCCATTGCATCAGTGCGGGGGGATACGGTTCGAAGGGAGGTGCTATCCAGACGATCCACCCCGCCTGCAGACAAGACGCATCGTCGCTGTCGTTGTTGTCGTCTGCCTGACTTAACCGTGCCAGTGCCGGCATCAGGAGTTTTAACTCACCGGTGCCGTAATGCTCCAGCAGGATTTCCGTCAGCGCACGTTGCGGCCAGCCGCCACCGGGAAGGTGGCGGTCCAGCCTGGGGTACCCAGTGGCAATACCTTGCCACCCGGAATGTTCGGCCTGATCCTGCCCGCGCCAGACGCGTGGGTTTTGCAGTAATTGACTAAGTGCGTCATTCACGATCGACCTTTCAATGCAGCGCTAAACCGTCCCGGATGACGCCCACGACAACACCTTCGATCATCATTGACTGTTCGTTGAGATCGACCTTGATCGCTTCAAAATCGTCATTCTCCGGTAACAGCCAGACCATGGAGCCATCCTGCCGGTAACGTTTAACGGTGACTTCATCGCCAACTCTGGCGACCACGATTTGCCGGCTGCGAACTTCCGGCGTGCGATGCACGGCAACCAGATCGCCATCGAGAATGCCCGCATCTTTCATACTCATGCCCTCAACCCGCAATAAATAGTGCGGCTTTGGCTTGAACAGCGCCTTGTCAATTTTGTAATGGGCTTCGATATGTTCCTCAGACAGAATCGGACTGCCCGCTGCGACCCGACCCACCAGTGGCAAACCCATCTGATCACGCAGTGAGTCTTTGAGCTGAATACCTCTTGAGGCACCCGGTACCAACTCCAGTACGCCTTTTCGTTGCAACGCCCGCAAATGGTCTTCCGCAGCATTGGCGGACTTGAAACCCAGCTCTCTGGCAATCTCAGCGCGTGTGGGCGGCATCCCGGATTCAGAGATAAATTCTTGAATCATATGGAGAATTTGAGATTGTCTTGGGGTCAGTTGGGTCATGATAAGTAACCTGTATAAATGAACAGTAGTGGACTTATATACAGTACTTATCCGACCTCGTCAAGAGCCCCGCTAACAGACGACAAACGCTTCTTTCGTGATCCGATTTTGACGTGCTGCCGCAACAGTCCACACGCACAATGTCGCCGAACCCCGACGATGTTCAATAAAAACAACGTTATTCATTGAAGATCAACGAGTATTAGGAAATAATGCGCCTGCAGTTTTATCCCAACAGAGGAAATTTGGATAATGATTAAGAATTTATTGAAAGTGAGTGCAATCGTGCTCGTACTAGGCGCGGCCTCTGGTTGCGTCAGTCAAGCATCAGTTGACGAAGCAGCCGCTACCGCAAACAACGCAGCACGTGACGCAGCAGCAGCAAAATCTGCCGCTGAAGCCGCGCGCGCGTCAGCAGACGGTGCAGCTCAGGCCGCAGCAAGGGCCCAGAGCACAGCCGATCGCGCATTGTCTGCAGCAACTGAAGCTCAGTCTTGTTGCGATGCAAACCGTGATCGAATGGAAAAAATGTTCCAGAAGTCTATGTCCAAGTAATTCGACGTATCTGAAACGTTATTCGGACGCCGCGCTTGTCGCGGCGTTTTTAATGGCACGTCCGACAGACGTCGGAATTCCATTCGCGGCATGAAGCATTGCCTCGGCCAGTTCCCAGTCGAGTTCGCCCGCTCGTGCCCCGGTCACTGCCACAAACTGTTCGGTCAGATACGTCAGCGGATCGCGCGGCGGCTCCGGCACTTCAACGACCAATTGTTCTGTCACAACGTCGGGTGCCGGCACTGCCTGTGACTTGTCAGCCGGCCCGTCGGTCGGCGCTGACACGTCGAGCGTCCGATGTACTTCCATCACCAACAGGTCACCATCCCAGCCTAGCTTGATCGGCTCATTGATGATTCTCACTGGCGTGTGCAGCGCAACCTGATTGAACAGGTAATCGATGTCCTCGGGAAACATACGGATACAACCGTGCGTAACGCGCATACCCACGCCGGCAGGGCGATTGGTGCCATGTATAAGGTATCCCGGCAAGCCCAAACGCATCGCGTACCTGCCGAGTGGGTTCTTGGGTCCGGCAGGCACGATCCTCGGCAACGGATCGCCGTTAGCGGCGTGTTCCTCTCGAATCGACGCCGGTGGATACCAGGAAGGATCGGTCACTTTCGAGATGACCGTTGTCATGCCGAGCGGCGTCTCCCAGTCCATGCGGCCGATGCTCATCGGATACGTCATAACAATCGGACGTTCGCCATCTTTTGCTTCCGGAAAGTAATACAGGCGGTATTCTGCAAGATTGAGCACAACACCGCGACGCGGGCCAGGTGGCAGCACAAACCGGCTCGGCAATGTGACAGGAGTGCCCTCGCCCGGTATCCAGGTATCGACGTCAGGGTTGGCCCGGACGATGTCTTCGTAGCCAAAACCGTGGCGACGGGCAATGTCGAGCAACGTATCGTCCGCCCGCGCCGGCACCACTGTTACCGAACCGACAATGTCGTTGCCGGCAGGCGGCAGATCATAAACTTCCGCATGCGCGTGAAAACCGAAACCGGCAGCGACAATAATCAGTGCGATTGTTTTAAGGTTAATTTTCATTTTCCCGCTTCGTCCTGGTCGATCACTTCTGTCTCTGACTCCGCCGCCGCCAGCCAGTTCTGCAATGCTTCACTTTGCAACAAGCGTTCCGGATACGCGCTTGCCGATTGCGGCAGATTGATGCCGTAGGTTCGGAATCGCAATGCCACGGGCGCAAACATCGCATCGGCGACGCTGAACTGGCCGAAAAGCCAGCCGTCATGTGTGGAAAGACGACTCTGACAATCAGACCAGATCTCAAAGATCCTGTCGATATCGGCCGTCAAGTCCGCCGGCAACGCCACTTTACGCCCCATCGCCCGGCAATTCATAGGCATTGCATCACGCAACGCCATGAATCCAGAGTGCATTTCGGCACAGACACTGCGCGCATAGGCCCGAATATCGGGCTCCTTCGGCCATAATTCCTTGTCCGGCCAACGTTCCGCGACAGTCTCGGCGATGGCCATAGTGTCCCATACCGCGTGCTCACCGAGGACCAGTACCGGTACCCGCGATGCCGGGCTGAAATTCGCAATTTCGCTGCTGAATGAAGAGGTATCCAATGCCAGTCGATGCTCTTCAAAATCGATGCCGCTTTCAGCCAGCAGGAACCATGCTCGTAACGACCACGATGAATAGTTTTTGTTGCCTATTATGAGTTTCGGACGCATTGCGTTGTCAGGGCCAGGTGCTTCTTGTGGTCGCCATTATTTCATAGTTTGGAGGTTCAAAAATGGCGGTTTTTTCGATATGTGCGCCCGCGGCGCGGGCGAAGATGCCGCCACACACCCAATGACCGCGCCGCCGCCTTTGTTGATCGCAATTGACCGACCCGCTGCCGGTCGGTAGCCTAGCCGCACAATCGTTTCATTGGACATCCATCATGGGAATGAGATTTTCCCTCGAACTCACTGACCGCGATCTGCGATTTTTTCGCCAGGCACTGCGCAAGTCACGTGATGCGGTGCGAGATGCCGACGAGATCGAGATCACCGAGGCCATAGGCGACGTACTCTCCGACATTAAAAACCAGGGACCGTTGCCGGACTTTGTCGCACAGCGGATCCCGAAACTTGAATCCCTGATACGAATGTTG
>Ga0255056_10000074_pt1 | contig 22795 bp, 18 predicted proteins | sample Cases_109_1_MG_FD_183639 | JGI IMG/M metagenome (GOLD analysis project Ga0255056, IMG submission 183639) | Seawater microbial communities from Amundsen Gulf, Northwest Territories, Canada - Cases_109_1 | ecosystem: Environmental > Aquatic > Marine > Gulf | place: Canada: Northwest Territories... | reverse complement strand
CATCCGACGTTCCACCTCCCGTTGACAGTTCCGGCGCTGACCCTGTTTGCTCTTTCACGGCCTGGCTTACGGCGTCGATCAATTTTCCGGCTTCGGTCAGGAACGGTTCGCCCGACAGATGCCAATCCAGTTGGTAGTCAATGTCATGTGCGTCGAAGACTTCGTGAACGCGTTTTTGCAGGCGTTCGTAGTTCCAGACAGTCGAGTAACGAAAATTAAATCTTGCGACTAATTCTGAAGGCGTGACGTTGCTTGCACCTGCGCCAGATTCGATGTTCACGACCTGGAAACTCGTTGGCGGAAAGTGCTCGTTGCCCTGGTCCCATTCGACGGAATGCAGTTTCGCCAGTACCGGCGCGAAACGACGAATCGGGTTGTCGGCGAGTTGCGGATAGGCGACGTGACCCTGAACTCCGCGGACTGTCAGCTGGCCGCTCAGACTGCCACGCCGACCGATGCGTACGATATCGCCGAGCGCCTTTTCACTGGAGGGTTCGCCAATGACGCACCAGTCGATTTTCTCATCACGTTTGCCAAGCGCGTCCATAACCTTAAGCGTGCCGTCGCGAGCGGCGCCTTCCTCGTCACTGGTGACGAGCATTGCGAGGCTGCCATCATGATTCGGATTTGTGGCGACGAATTCTTCGAATGCAACGATCATTGCGGCAAGTCCACCCTTCATGTCGGCTGAGCCGCGACCGTAAATAGCATCGTCGCGAGCAATTGGCTCAAACGGATCGTCAGTCCATTCGTCGAGTGCGCCCGGTGGCACAACATCAGTGTGTCCGGCGAAGCAGAGAACCGGGGCGGACGTGCCGCGACGCGCCCAAAAATTACTGACGTCGCCAAACGGCATTGGTTCACACGTGAAGCCAATTTCGACGAGACGATCCATTAATACACCCTGACAACCTGCATCGTCGGGCGTGACGGATTGGCGCCTGACAAGGTCTTTCAACAGCTTAATGACGGGGTTCTCGAGCATGGCGCTTGATGTTACGCGTGCGTTTTCAGGAAGTCGCCAAAACGTTTTTCCGAGAATCCCGCTGCGATGAAATTATCATGCTCGAAGACAGGTCGTTTGATCAGCGTTGGATTGTCAATCATCAGGACCATTGCCTTGCTCCTGCTCAAGTCGCTCTTGTCCACGTCCGCTATTTTTCGCCAGGTCAGGCTTTGTTTGTTGAGTAGTGTTTCCCAACTAATGCGACCCGACCAGCGTTCCAGCATCTGAATATTCAGGCCGTCATCACGGATGTCGTGAAACGTGTGCTCGATCTTCTTGTCCGCGAGATATTTGCGCGCTTTTCTGCAGGTATCGCAGCTTTTAATTCCGTAGACCGTTAGCACCATCGTTCCTCGTTACTCGGTGTTTCTCAATAACTCGTTCAAGCCCGTCTTCGCCCGTGTCTTTGCGTCAACGTGCTTCACTATTACGGCACAATACAATGAGTATTTGCCGTCAGCCGAGGGGAGGTTACCCGCGACGACGACGGATCCGGGCGGGACATATCCGTAAGTGACTTCGCCGGTGGCGCGATCATAAATCTTCGTGCTTTGTCCGAGGTAGACGCCCATCGAAATGACCGAACCGGCACCCACAATGACGCCTTCTACGACCTCGGAGCGCGCGCCGATGAAGCAGTTGTCCTCGATGATTGTCGGGCCCGCTTGCACGGGTTCCAGCACACCGCCAATTCCGACCCCGCCAGACAAATGCACATTCTTGCCGATTTGCGCGCAACTGCCGACCGTCGCCCAGGTATCCACCATGGTCCCGCTGTCGACATAGGCGCCGATATTCGTATAACTCGGCATCAACACCGCGTCCTTCGCGACATACGCGCCTTTGCGAACGATTGCGTCGGGAACGACGCGCACACCGTCATTCGCGAAATCATCTGCCGTGTAGTCGGCGTATTTCATAGAGACTTTGTCATAGAAGCGCGTATAGCCCGCATCGATCATTTCGTTGTCGCGCAGGCGGAAGCTCAGCAGCACGGCTTTCTTGAGCCATTGATTCACTTGCCAACCGTCGCCGGTTGGCTCGGCAACCCGCGCCTTGCCCGTATCCAGCAAATCGATGGCTTCGGCTACCGCATCGTTCAGTGCGGCTGCGTCGACGCTGTCTATGCCCTTATCGAAGGCGATTTCAATCAGTTCCTGCATGTTCGTCCCTGTGGCGATCCAGTTCGCGGCTTAGTCATCTAGTTTGGAGACCAATCCCTCGCGAAGACGCTGTTGCGCTTCTTCGTCGAGCGGTGCACCGGCCTCGTCGGTGATGTAAAAGACATCCTCGGCGCGTTCTCCAATCGTCATGATTTTTGCGGTCTGAATATCGACGCCTTGTTTTATAAAGGTTTGACCGACCTTGCTCAACAGGCCGGGCCGATCTGCTGCGACCAATTCCATTACGGTTCGGCCTTGATTGGGCGAGTCACCGAATTTGACAGTGGTCTTCGTCGTAAACATACGCGCTTGTCGCGGTAATGCTCGCGTTACCTTTGTCACATCGCCGCCAACAGTTGACAGCACTCGTGTCAGCGAGCGCCGAATCTTGCTCATACGAAATTCGTCAATCTCGATGCGCTTGTCCAGTTCTATGAAGATGAACGTGTCCAGACTGTATTCATTTCGCAGCGGCGCAATGCGTGCGTCCAGAATTGTCATACCCAATTCGTCGACGACGGCGGTCGCGTGGGCGAATGTTCGGTGTTTTCGCGGTGTGTACATCACCGCTTCGATTCCGTCACCGCCTGGCTGGCGGCGCACGTCAACGTGGCCAATTCCGGATTCGGCGTCAGATTTGGCAAGCCACTGCGTATGCCAGACAATCTCGTCGCTCTTGTGACGAATGAAATAGTCTTCGTCGAACAATTCCCAGACTTTTTCGACGCTAGAGCCGCTGACGCCGCCCTCTCGCAGTGTCGCGCGCGCCTGATCCTGTTTCTCCAGCACCAGCTGGTCTCGATCGACCGGGTTTTCAGGGCCACGCCGCAGGGCGCGCGAGGTCAGGTCGTAGAGATCGAGAAAGAGTGTTGCCTTCCATGAATTCCAGAGCTTCGGATTCGTCCCGCGGACGTCGGCCACCGTCAGCACATACAGGTAGTCAAGGTGCAGCTGGTCGCCGACGAGTGCGGCGAACTCATTGATAACGTCGGGATCGCCAATGTCTTTCTTTTGCGCCGTCGTTGACAAAGCAAGATGATTTTTGACGAGCCAGGCGACCGTGCGCGCATCGTACTTGCCAAGCCCGTTCTCAAGACAAAAAGATTCGGCATCGACCGCGCCCAATTCCGAGTGATCTCCACCGCGGCCTTTGGCTATGTCGTGAAACAGCCCCGAGAGGTATGCGATTTCCGGTTTTTCCAATTGCTGCATGATCCGGCTGCAGTGAGGATACTCGTCGTCGAAGCGGCTCAGCGCGAATTTGCGCAGGTTACTAACGACAAAAAGCGTGTGCTCGTCCACGGTGTAGGCGTGAAAAAGGTCATATTGCATGCGCCCGACAATGCGGCCGAAGGAAGGAATATAGAGGCCGAGTACCCCGTACAGGTTCATTCGTCGCAGCCCGTGAGTGACGCCCTCGCTGGCGCGCAGTATCGAAAAGAACAAACGATGATTACGCGGGTTCTGGCGAAATTCCTCGTCGATCAGGTGCAGGTTCCGTTTGATGAGACCGACCGTGTACGCGCTGACGCCGCGAATGTCGGGCTGCTGCTGCAGTAACAGAAAAACCTCGAGGAGCGCGGACGGCTCTTCGGCAAATACGCGATCGTTGATGGTCTGCAGGAAACCATTCTTGACCTGGAAGCGCTCGTTGATTGCTTCAGGCGCCGCGTTCGGGTCCATCAGGATGGCTTCCTCGAACAGCTGTAGCAGCATTTCGTTGAGCCGCGACAGGTCCATCACTGTGCGGTAGTAGCGCTGCATCAGTTGTTCAACCGCCAACGTATAACTTGCGTCTTCGTAGCCGAGCATGCTCGCGAGCTTGATCTGGTGATCAAATAAGATTCGATCCTCGCGACGACCCGTCAATACGTGTAATGCAAAACGAATGCGCCATAGAAAAGCCTGACCATCCTGCAATCGCGTGAGTTGACCCGGACTCAGGAAGCCATGATCGACCAGTTCATCGAGCGTGGCGCAGCCGAAGTGTCGCTTGGCGACCCAGCCAATCATTTGTATGTCGCGCAGTCCACCGGGGCTACCCTTAACGTTGGGCTCGAGCTTGTATGCCGTGTCATCGTAGCGATGATGGCGATTGATCTGTTCCTTTCGCTTTTCCTCGAAAAACAGGTCAGAAGGCCAAATTTGGTCCGGGCCGACCGCAGTGGCCATCTCGCCGAAGAGTTCCTCCGAGCCAAACAGCCGTCGCGCCTCCATCAGCGTGGTCGCGACCGTCAGATCAGCCTTCGCCTCATGCAGGCACTGCGCTACCGTCCGCACACTGTGGCCGATCTCAAGTCCGACGTCCCAAAGCGATGTGACAAACTTGGAAATAAGCTCGTTGTCGCGTTTGTCGAATTCTTTCGGCAACAACAGCATGATGTCGACGTCGGAGAAGGGGTGTAGCTCGCCGCGTCCGTATCCGCCAACCGCGACCAGCGCGACATCCTCGCTGATGTCTGCCGCATGCTCCTGCCAGAGCTCACACAGAAGTTCGTCAACCAATCTGGCGCGCCCGTGGACGAGTTCGACGACCGACTCACCCTTCAGAAAACGAGCTTTTTGGTCTTCGCTCGCCGCTCCAAGCGCGGCACGTTTGCTAGCGTGCGTCTGCACCAAGCGTCAGGACCTCGTAGCCGGTCGGGGTAATGAGTATCGTGTGTTCCCATTGGGCCGACAAGCTATGGTCTTTGGTCACTACCGTCCAGCCATCATTGAGCAGCTTGGTGTGCCGTTTGCCCGCGTTGACCATTGGCTCGACGGTCAGCGTCATGCCTTCCCGGAGCTCCATGCCCGCGCCGCGGTGGCCGTAATGCAGGACCTGCGGGTCCTCGTGGAATACCCGCCCAATGCCGTGGCCACAGTACTCGCGCACCACAGAGAAACGATTATTCTCGACGTAAGCCTGGATTGCAGAGCCGACGTCGCCCAGATGCTTCCCCGGGGCGAGTTCTTCGATGCCCAGCCACATACTGTCGAAGGCGATTTGCGCCAGCCGTTCTGCCTGGATTTTGGGTTTGCCGACGAAGTACATGCGACTCGTGTCACCGTGGAAGCCATTCTTGATGACCGTAACGTCAATATTGACCGCGTCACCGACTTTGAGCGTCTTTTCCCCAGGAATGCCGTGGCAAACAACGTGGTTAACCGAGGTGCAGATGGATTTCGGGAAGCCCCGGTAATTGAGCGGGGCGGGGATGGCATCCTGCTCCATCGTGATGAATTCATGGCAAATGCGGTCAAGTTCCTCTGTCGAGATTCCGGGTTTGACATAGTCTCCAATCATATCCAGCACGTCCGCGGCCAGTTGGCCGGCAGTTCGCATCATTTCCTGCTCTTTAGCCGTTTTTATCGTTACTGTCACGGGGCCTCTGCACTCTCGCAAATTAATGGGGGTCGAACCGAGATTTTGTCGAAAACCTCGGTTCGACCCCATTTAAAACAACGCGTTGTTGGTCGCGGCTGGCTATGGTATAAAGCGCGCGCCCTTGAGGCAATTAATCCACACGCTTGTCGTCACATTCCGCTGGGTGCCCTATAAATAAAGGGGTTGCGGGCTGGGACAAGCGGAGGCCTAACCCGGAGAAATATCATGGCAGACGTAACCATGCGCCAGATGCTAGAGGCTGGCGTGCATTTTGGTCATCAGACCCGTTTCTGGAACCCGAAGATGGCGCCCTACATCTTCGGCGAACGAAACAAGATCCATATCATCAATCTCGAGAAGAGCCTGCCCCTGGCGCGCGAGGCGTGCGCGTTTATCAAGGCAACGGTCGCCGACGGCGGCACGGTCCTCTTCGTCGGCACCAAGCGCGCAGCACGTGATGCGGTACGCGATAACGCGGTCCGCAGTGAAATGCCGTTTGTATGTCAGCGTTGGCTCGGCGGAATGCTGACCAACTACAAGACCATTCGTCAGTCCGTTAAACGTCTCGTGACGCTTGAGCAGATGGCAGAAGATGGCACATTCGAAGGCCTGACCAAGAAAGAAGTTCTTGGGCTCAACCGCGAGCAGGAAAAGCTTGAGCGCAGCCTCGGCGGAATCAAGAAAATGAAACGCCTTCCCGACGTCATGTTCGTGGTCGATGTCGATCATGAAGACATCGCAATTCGTGAAGCCAGAAAACTCGAAATTCCCGTTGTCGCAATCGTCGATACAAATTGTTCACCGGAAGGCGTCGACTACGTAATTCCTGGCAACGATGACGCGATGCGCGCTATCGAGTTGTACTCGTCGCTCGTCGCTGACGCGGTTCTCGACGGCAAGTCTTCCCTGCCTGAGATCGCATTGGGCGAAGACGAGTTTGTCGAACTCGATGCAGAAGGTAACGTCAAGAAATCGGGCGCACGCAGGAAGAAAGGGTCCCGCAAGCCCGCCAAGAAAGCGGCTATGAAGAAAGCGCCGGCGAAAAAGGCCGACCCACGGGCAGAGAAGCCGGACGCAAAAGCCGATATCAAGTCCGAGGCACCAGTGAATGCCAAGGCTGAAGAGAAGCCAGATGTGAAAGTCGAAGACAAGCCGGACGTAAAAGTCGAAGCCAAGCCCGAGGCAACAGTCAAATCCAAGGCTGAAGAGAAGCCAGAGGTAAAAGCCGAAGAGAAGCTGGAAGCGAAAGCTGCGCCGAAAGCTGCACCAAAGGCGGACAAGAAGCTGGCGGCGACGGCAGATGCGAAAGCGGACGAAAAGCCAACTGTGAAGAAGGCAGATTCAAAAGCAGACGCGAAAGCGGACGAAAAGCCCACTGCGAAGAAGACAGATGCAAAAGCAGACGAAAAACCAATAGCGAATATGGCAGCCAAGAAAAAGGCGGCCAAGAAGGCCACCAAGAAGGTAGCCAAAAAAGCGGCCGTCAAGAAAGCCGACGAAAAGACCAAAGACAGCAAATAAGCAAAGAAATTTAAGAGGTACATAGTGATGTCCATAAGTGCATCCATGGTGAAAGAACTTCGTGAGCGCACGGGCGCTGGCATGATGGAGTGCAAGAAGGCGCTCGTTGAAACAGACGGCAATATGAACGCTGCCGCCGAACACCTGCGAAAATCAGGCCAGGCGAAGGCTGACAAGAAGTCGAGTCGCGTCGCGGCCGACGGTCGTGTTGTGATCAAAGGCAACGGCAACAAAGCCGTTGTTGTTGAAGTGAATTCCGAAACTGACTTCGTCGCGAAAGACGAAAACTTTCTCGCGTTCACAGACGCCGTTGCGGATGCGGCGCTTGCCTCCGGACAAACAGACGTCGCCGCGTTCGCGAATGAAGCCCTGGCGGATGGCCGGTCAGTTGAAGGCGCACGTACCGAACTTGTCGCCAAAGTCGGCGAAAACATTTCGGTGCGTCGTATCGCTCAAATCGAATGCGATGGTGCAATCGGCTATTACACGCATGGCGCGAAAATCGGCGCCGTCGTCGCGCTCGAGGGTGGTGATGCAGAACTGGCTCGAGACATCGCGATGCACGTTGCGGCCATTAATCCGAGTTGTATTGATGAGTCCGGCGTTGCGGCGGAAACGCTCGAAAACGAGCGGCGCATTCTCACCGAGCAAGCGAAGGATTCAGGAAAGCCGGATGAGATCGTCGAAAAAATGGTCAACGGTCGCGTCGCCAAATTTCTGAAGGAAATCACGCTGGTCGGTCAGGATTTCGTGAAGGATCCTGATGTTACCGTCGGCAAACTGCTCGGTAACGCAGGCGCGAAGGTCGTCGCGTTTACACGCTTCGAAGTGGGCGAAGGCATTGAGAAAAAAGTTGAAAACTTCGCCGATGAGGTAATGAAGCAGATCGACGAGGCGAAGAAAAAAGATGACGAGAGTTCTGAATAAAACACCATAACTCATTGATTTAAATGTGTTTATCTGATTCAATGGGCAAGCACAAAATCGGAAGAAAGCCTGTGAGTGACCGTCCGTCCCATTATCGCCGAGTTCTGCTCAAGTTGAGCGGAGAGGCGCTGATGGGTGAGCTGGACTACGGCATCGAGCCGAAGGTCATTCAGCGCCTGGCCGCAGAAATTGGCACGGCCAGGGAGACCGGCGTTGAGATAGCCATTGTTGTGGGTGGCGGCAACATTTTCCGCGGCGCCGGACTTGCGCGCGCCGGCATGGATCGCGTTACCGGCGACTATATGGGCATGCTCGCCACGGTCATGAACGCGCTGGCGATTCAGGACGCGCTGGAGTCACTCGACGTCTTCGCACGCGTGATGTCCGCATTGCAGATTCATGACGTTTGCGAAGACTACATCCGGCGGCGCGCCGTGCGACACCTCGAAAAAGGTCGAGTCGTGATAATGGCGGCCGGTACCGGCAATCCGTTTTTTACGACAGACACGGCGGCAAGCCTGCGCGCGATTGAGATCGGCGCCGATGTCCTGCTCAAGGCGACGATGGTTGACGGTGTTTACGATGCTGATCCGGTCAGTCATCCGGACGCCAAGCGATTTGAATCCGTTTCCTATGATCAGGTTATCGCCGACAAGCTCGACGTTATGGACGCGACCGCCATTGTGATGTGTCGGGATAATGACCTGCCATTACGCATTTTTGACTTGACGCAGCCGAACGCGCTGGTGCAGGCGATGTCTGGCGTGAAAGTCGGCTCGCTTATAAGCGCTTAACAGACAAGCAGGGGTATATAAAGTGTTGGACGAGATCAAAAAAGACGCTGGCGAGCGAATGGCGAAAAGCGTTGCCTCACTTAAGCAGGAAATGACGAAAATTCGTACGGGCCGAGCGCATACCAGTTTGCTCGATCACATCAATGTCGAATATTACGGCAGTCAGACACCTTTGAATCAGGTTTCAAACGTCGGCGTCGAAGATTCACGCACGCTGGTTGTTACGCCGTGGGAAAAAAACATGGTGGCGGTAATCGAAAAAGCGATCATCAATTCAGACCTTGGCTTGAACCCGATATCGGCCGGTACCGTGATTCGCGTACCGCTACCGCCACTGACAGAAGAACGTCGCAAAGACATGATCCGGGTCGTACGTAATGAAGCCGAAGGCGGCCGAATCGCCGTTCGAAATGTTCGGCGTGATGCGATCAGCGACATCAAAGACCTGCTCAAGGAAAAAATGATTGGCGAAGATGACGAGCATCGCGGCGAAGACGAGATACAGGCGATTACGGACAAGCATGTCGCGGAGATCGACAATATCCTGGCCGAGAAAGAAAGCGACTTAATGGAAATCTGAGTGCAGGATTTGCTGGCAACCAATTCAAACATTCCCGTACACGTGGCTGTCATCATGGATGGCAACGGCCGCTGGGCGCGTGAACGCGGCAAACGGCGCCACAGTGGACATCGTGCCGGCGTCAAGTCGGTGCGGGCAACGGTAGAGCATGCGGCCCGCCGGGGTGTACGGCACCTGACATTGTTTGCCTTCAGCAGTGAAAACTGGAGCCGGCCGGCTGACGAAGTCGGTAGCCTGATGAGACTATTTGTCGAAGCGCTGCAACGAGAAGTCGCGGAGCTGCATCGTAATAATGTACGGCTTGAGTTCGTAGGAGATCGCGCTCGGCTGAACGGTGGCCTTGTCCGCAAGATTGAAGCGGCTGAGGCTCATACGGCGAACAATGATGGCCTGCACCTGATCATCGCAGTGGCCTATGGCGGTCGCTGGGATATTGTCGAAGCAGCGCGCGCGGCGGCCGGCCGCGTGGAGAGCGGCGAGATAAAGCCCGGGGATATTGATGAACACATGCTCGCAAGCGAAATGCAGCTCGCTGACGCGCCGGATCCGGATTTGCTGATTCGGACGGGTGGAGAGCAACGTGTCAGCAACTTCCTCCTGTGGAATCTCGCCTACGCCGAACTCTGGTTTTGCGACACCTTGTGGCCCGATTTCGACGAAACTGATTTTGATAATGCGCTTGAATTTTTTGCACAGCGACAACGACGCTACGGGCACACGGGCGATCAAATGGAGGCTGCAGAATGCTAAGGCAACGCGTCACCACAGCCGTCATCGCGCTTGCAGTGCTCGCTATCGTGCTGTTCGTGCTGCCACCCTTTTACGCCGAGGTCGTTATTGCGCTGGTCATTCTTGCCGCGGCGTGGGAATGGTCCGGCTTTCTGGGCTCGAAGTCCCCTGCGACACGCATTTTCTACGTAATTTTTGTTGCGGCGCTAATGGCTGCGGTCGGTATGGTCTGGCCCGACGGCGTCGAGCGCATCCTGCAGGTCGCCGTCGTTTGGTGGCTGCTGGCGCTGATATGGACGTTTATATTCCCGACAGCGATTCCGGTCTTCCTGCGCTGGATTTGTGGCGCCCTGGTCCTCGTCCCGCTGTGGGCGGCGCTGGTGAAGTTGTATCAGGTTACGCCGTCGCTTTTGTTGTTCGTTCTGCTGATCGTCTGGGCGGCTGACATCGGTGCCTATTTCGTCGGCAAACAATTCGGCCGCGTGAAACTGGCGCCGAGCATCAGCCCGGGCAAGACCTGGGAAGGCGTGATTGGCGGACTCGCGCTCGTCGTGTTGCTGGCCGTTGGTCGCAGCTTCTGGCCCGGGAACGATTTGGCCGTGATTATTCCATTTTGTCTGGCCGTTGCCAGCATTTCGATCGTCGGCGACCTGACGGTCAGCATGTTTAAGCGCACGGCGGGCCTCAAAGACAGCGGTACGCTGTTTCCTGGTCATGGTGGCGTTCTGGACCGGGTCGATAGCGTCGCTGCGGCGGCGCCATTATTCGCCCTCGGACTGGGCTGGACCGGGCTAAGCTGATGGTCCGTTCAGTTTGTGTTAATCAACCGGCACCTAAGGTGCTGAGGTTTGTCAGAGAATACAGTTAGCTATGGGCATTGCAGTCAACAGTCTTCTCGCATTCGTCGTGGCGATCAGTATTTTGGTCGCGGTGCACGAATACGGGCACTACATTGTCGGTCGCTGGACCGGCATGAAGGTACTGCGATTCTCTATCGGATTTGGCAAGCCAATCTGGACGCATGTCGGCGCGGGCGATGACCGTACCGAGTACTGTATTTCGGCGATCCCTCTGGGCGGCTATGTCCGCTTTCTCGACGATCGAGAAGGCCCCGTCGACGCACGTGACGAGGGCAGGGCATTCAATCACCGCCCTATTCCAGCACGTATAGCCGTGCTGCTCGCCGGGCCCATGTTCAATTTCCTTTTCGCGATTCTGGCCTACTGGGCGCTCTTTGTTTATGGAGTCCCGACGTTGCGTCCCGCTATCGGTGATGTTGAGGCGGGTACCTATGCGTCGGATGCAGGTCTGGAGTTCGGCGACAAGATCATCGCGGTTGGCGACGCCGCGACGCCGGATTGGGAATCGGCTTTGGTCGCGATGCTGGACGGCATCATAGCCAACGGCCGGGTGCCATTGCGTCTCAAGGATGAATCGGGATATGAACGTTCGGCGCTGATTGATGTTGGCAGTGACGCGGCGCGTCTGACAGAGCCGGGCATGTTATTCGATGGCCTGGGATTCAAGCCCTGGCAACCACCCGCGGTCGTCGGGGAGGTTTCGAGCGGCGGCGCAGCGGAGGCGGCTGGCATTCAGACCGGCGATCGTATTGTCGAGATCGACGGCGAGAGCATTTCCAATTTCAGCGAATTGCGCGGCGTTATTGCCGCTCGACCGGACGAGGCCGTTGTGATCGACGTTGAGCGCGGCACCGAAGTGATTCGACTGGATGTTCTTATTGGCTCCGATTTGCGCGAAGATCAACGCATTGGTTTGCTCGGCGTTGGCGCTGCAGCGAATACTTCAGACTACTTTTACCTGCGCAAATTTGGGCCGCTGGAATCGATTGGTCCAGCGACAGCTCGCATGTGGACATCATCAATGTTTACCCTGCGAATGCTCGGCCGAATGTTGACGGGCGAAGTTTCGATTAAAAACATCAGCGGGCCGATCAATATTGCTCAGTTCGCGGGCGCATCCGCGCAAGCCGGCGTCAGTAATTTCCTTGGGTTTTTGGCCATTGTCAGCATCAGCCTTGGCGTGCTCAATTTATTGCCTGTGCCGGTGCTGGATGGCGGTCAGATTGTCTACCAGTTGGTGGAATGGATTAAAGGCAGTCCGATGTCCGAGCGAGCACAACTTGCGGGCCAGCAGGCTGGAATCATGGCGCTGATTTTATTGATGAGCTTTGCCTTCTACAACGACATTGCAAGAATACTGAGCTAACACCGGAGCGGTAACTGGAACCACGAATGAGAGAATCACGACAAACGAAGCTTGGTTTTTGGCGATTACTACCGGCCGCAGCAATGTTGTTGCTGGCCGTGTCGCTGTTTGCTGCCGACGCCGACACGTTTGTTGTTCGTGACATGCGAGTGGAAGGACTGCAACGCATCTCGGAAGGCACCGTATTCAACTATCTGCCGATCAATATTGGCGACAGCGTGGACAGTATTCGTATTCAGGAATCGATTCGCTCGCTCTACAGGCAGGGCCTGTTTGACGATATCGAAATTCGTCGTGACGGCGAATCGCTGGTCATCGTCGTGAAGGAACGTCCGTCGATCGAGAGTTTCACCATCGACGGCAATAAAGACATCAAGACCGAAGACCTTATGGGTTCATTGCGAGACGTCGGACTTGCAAAGGGCCGTACTTTCGATCGTTCGGTGCTCGACAACGTCGAAATGTTTTTGCGGGACCAGTACTACGATCGCGGCAAGTACGGCGTAGAAGTAACTTCGTCGGTTCTTGAGCGCCCCAATAATACGGTTCGAATCTCGATCCTGGTCAAGGAAGGTGATCGCGCAAAAATCCGTCAGGTCAGTCTGATCGGTAACGAGGCCTTCTCCGAGGAAGATATTCGCGAAGACTTTAACCTTGATACCGCCAATTGGTTGTCGTGGATTCGTCAGGACGACCGCTATGAGAAAGAAGGGCTTGAAGGCGATCTCGAGACCTTGCGATCGTACTACATGGATCGGGGATATGCTGATTTTCTTATCGAGTCGACGCAGGTAGCTATCTCGCCGAACAAGAAAGACATGTTCGTGACGATCGGTATCAGCGAAGGGGATCAGTACACGATATCCGACGCCAAAATTGTCGGAGAGATGGTCATACCGGAATCCTTTCTGGAGGCGATGGTGCTGGCACGGCCGGGTTCAATCTTCAATCAGGGTCTGTTGACGCGCAGTAGCGAATTGATGTCATTGCGCCTCGGCGAGGAAGGCTACGCTAACGCGGAAATTGAACCTGTTTGGGAACTTGACGAGGAAACGAAGGAAGCCGAGGTTACATTTTTCGTCGATCCGAAGAGTCGTGTCTATGTTCGACGAATCAACTTCAAAGGCGTCGACGAAATTGATGACGAAGTTTTGCGCCGTGAAATGCGTCAGATGGAAAGCGCCTATCTTTCAAACTTGCTGATTGATCGCTCCAAAGTTCGCTTGCAACGCCTTCCGTACGTCGAAAACGTTCAGGTTGGAAATGTTCCGGTGCCCGGTAGCCCGGACCTGGTCGACGTCGACTTTGACATCGAATACCGGATGCCAGGTCAATTTTCGGGAGGCGTCGGTTATTCCGAATCGCAAAAGTTGTTGTTGAACGGCAGTATCGTGCACACGAATTTCCTCGGCACCGGCAACCGCGTCGGGCTTGAGATTAACACTGGCAAATTTTCCAAACTGTATAGTCTTTCCCATACTGACCCGTATCGCACGATCAATGGAATTCGTAGAACACTCAGTTTGAACTATCGTGATATTACCCAGTTCACATCGGCGTCGTCGGATTTCTCGACGACAACAGCGGGTGCATCAGTCGACTACGGTTATCCGATCAGTGAGTTCCAGACCTTGAGTTTTGGCCTTACGTATCAACATGCCGAGTTGTTGTCGTCGACAAACAGCACGCAGCAGGCTCAGGACTGGGTTGCGAACAATGGCGAGCAGTTTATTGAAGATATCGGCAACGGCGCCGTATTCTTCGGAACGGCGTTCGATACTTTCGAATTGCTTGCAGGATGGAGCTTTGACAGCCGAAACAGGGCGCTGTTCGCTACCCGGGGTACGCGCCAGCAGATATTTTTCTCGGCGACCGCGCCGGGCAGCGACGTGGAATTCGCCACTGCGCGCTGGAGTCTTACCAAATACTTCCCGATCACGCCCAGGTGGATCATTAGGTTAAATACCGAAGTAGGCTATGGCCATGCGCTCGGTACGACCACGGCGTTACCGCCCTATAAGCAGTACTTTGGCGGTGGACCCCAGTCAGTGCGCGGCTTCAAGGAATCCTGGCTCGGCCCGCGAGACAGCTTTGGTAACCCCTACGGCGGTAACATGTTGGTTGCGAGTCAGCTAGAGCTTATACTGCCGCTTCCGGCTAAATGGGGAAGTCAAGCGCGCGCCGCAATTTTTTATGACATAGGTAACGTGTTCAATACCGGCGAAGTCAATTTTACGGATAAACTGGGAAGCCCTATCGAATACAAGCCGGACGTGGATGAGCTTCGGGCGTCAGTCGGCATCGGCGTCCAGTGGCTGGCGCCGCTCGGCTTATTCAGATTTAGCTATGCGTATCCGCTGAATGCTTATTCGGGTAACGACAGATATTACGGAGACAAACTGGAACGGTTCCAGTTCTCAATTGGTCAAGCGTTTTAAGGAATGGAAAGTTTATGAGTTTTGTAAAGCAGAATTTTGCTAAAATATTATTCGCCCTGGCATTGATTTGTGCATTCGCATTGCCTGCCTCGGCACAGGAAATGAAGATTGGCGTGGTGAACGTACCATTGTTGATGGATCGCGCGCCGCAAACGAAAGCCGCCATGGACGCTTTGCAGGAAGAGTTCGCTCCTCGTCAACGTGAGTTCACTGCTCGGGCGAAGGAACTTGAGGACCTGAACGCCAAGCTGCAAAAAGATGCCGCAGTGATGGGCGAAACCGAGCGCCGCAATGCCGACAAGCAGTTGCGCGACTTACAGCGTGAAGTAGCCCGTTTGCAAACCGAGTTTCAGGAAGACCTGAATCTTCGGCAGAACGAAGAACTCGGCATTTTGCAACGCTCATTGTTGGCCCAAGTGCAGAATTACGCACAGACGCAAGGATTTGATCTTGTCGTTGGTGACGGTGTCCTGTTTGCGAGTGAAGCGGTGAATATCACCGACGATGTGCTGCGGGCGATCGAGACGAGCTACAACGCCACAAGTTCACGCTAAGACAAACGCTGGAGGAAGCGTCAGCCGGCATGCCGATTAGCCTGGGAGAACTTGCCACACAATTTGGTTGCGATCTCGATGGCGACCCGGATGTTGAGGTGAGTTCGGTGGCGACGTTGTCCAACGCTGTATCTGGCAGCGTCAGTTTTCTCAGCAATTCTGCATACAAAAAGCAGCTGTCTTCAACGAAGGCGGCTGCTGTCATTTTGAGCGCCAAGGACTCGGCTGATTGTCCGGTCGCGTCACTCATCAGCGAAAATCCGTACGCGTGCTATGCGCGCATCGCTGCGCGCCTGTATCCAAATCCCGCACTGCAGGCGGGCGTACACGCGTCCGCCTTTGTCGATGCGTCGGCAAGCGTCGCCACGAGCGCGCAGATCGACGCGCTCGCGTTTGTCGGTGCACGGACTGTCATCGGTGAAAACACTTATGTGGGCCCGGGCACTGTGATTGGCCCCGACTGTATCGTCGGCGACAACTGCCGCTTTGTCGCGAATGTAAGCTTGCCGCGCAGAGTGTCGGTCGGCAATCGTGGAATATTCCATCCCGGCGCGGTGATCGGCGGTGACGGATTTGGCAATGCGATAACACCGGACGGTTGGGTCAAAGTGCCGCAGGTTGGCGGTGTTCGTATCGGCGACGATGTCGAGATCGGCTCCAATACGACGGTTGATTGCGGTGCCATCGATGACACCGTTATCGAAAACGGGGTGCGCATAGACAACCTGTGCCAGATATCGCATAACGCCCATATCGGCGAACACACCGCCATGGCAGGCGCCAGTGGCGTATCGGGCAGTACCCGGGTCGGCAAGCGCTGCATGTTTGGCGGGCAGTCAGGTTCGGTTGGGCACATCAGCATTTGCGATGACACGATTATCGCTGGCAGGGCGATGATAACGAATAGTATTACGGAGCCCGGTATGTATGCTTCAAATTTTCCCTCCGAAAAAATTCGTGACTGGAATAAGAAAGTTGCGAGAGTGAGACGTCTCGATGGGCTGTACGAGCGTGTCAAGAAACTGGAGAAGCGCGAGAAATGAGCGATCGCATTCACGCAACGGCCGTTATTTCCGACAAAGCCAGCATTGCTGACGGCGTCGAGATTGGGCCGTATTCCATAATCGGTGACGACGTACAAATTGGTGCCGGCACACGGGTCGGTAGCCATGTAGTGATCAACGGTCCAACGACGATCGGCGACGACAATCACATCTATCAGTTCGCATCAGTCGGTGATGATCCGCAAGACAAGAAATACGCTGATGAACCGACCGAATTGATCGTCGGCGATCGCAACACAATTCGCGAATACTGCACAATGAGTCGTGGCACGATTCAGGATGAAGGTGTCACTCGACTGGGCGATGACAACTGGATAATGGCCTACGTGCATATTGCGCACGATTGCGTCATTGGCGATAAGTGCATCCTGGCCAACAATGCGACGCTCGCCGGGCATGTGCATGTTGGCGACTGGGTTATTTTTGCCGGATTTTCCGGGGCGCACCAATTTTGCAGAATTGGCTCGCACTCCTTTCTTGGAATGTACGCCGGCGCGAGCCGGGATGTGCCCGCCTATACGATGGTCTTCGGTCAGCCTGCGGTGCCAAAGGGAATCAACACCGAGGGCCTTAAGCGACGAGACTTCAGTCGCGAGGAAATTCGCAATATCAAAAATGCGTATCGCATCGTGTATCGGCAAGGTAAGAAACTCACCGAGGCGATACAGGAAATAGAAGTCCTCGCGAAAGAACAACCCGAACTTGGCGTGTTTCTCGAATCGTTGCGATCGCCCGATCGCGGCGTAGTCCGGTAGTCAGATGAAAATAGGACTGGTTGCTGGTGAAGCTTCCGGCGACCTTCTTGGGGCCGGACTCATACGAGCAATCCGTGAGCGCGAGCCAAACGCAAGCTTTGAAGGCGTCGCAGGCTCCGAGATGGTCGCAGCGGGATGCGAGCCCTGGGAAGAAGCAGAGGTGTTGTCCGTCATGGGTCTGGTTGAACCGCTCAAGGTTTTGCCCAGGCTTTTGCGACTTCGACGCACGCTCGCAAAACGCTGGATCGATTCGCCGCCTGATGTATTCGTCGGCATCGATGCACCCGATTTCAATCTTGGCCTTGAAACTCGATTGAAAGCCAAAGGAATTCCGACAGCACACTATGTAAGTCCGTCAGTTTGGGCCTGGCGCCAGGGCCGCATCAGGAAGATTCGCAAAGCGGCAGATTGCGTGCTGTGTATTTTGCCTTTCGAAAAGCGCTTTTACGAAGAGCACGGCGTCCAGGCGGAATTTGTCGGCCATCCGAAAGCCGACAAAGCGCCGCAGTACGCGAATATGGCTGATGCGCGTCGCAAGCTCGGCATGGATCCCGATGCAAGCGTCGTTGCGGTATTACCGGGAAGTCGCAGTAGCGAGGTATCTCGTCTGGGCCCCGTATTTGCGAGAGCGGCTGCATTACTTCGCGACAGGCAGCCATCCCTCCGATTCATAACGCCGGTCGCAACACCAAAATTGCGGCGAATGATCGAAGCTGAGCTTGAAGATGCCGGAGTTGGCGCAGCGTTCATGTTGCTCGATCGCCAGTCCGAAGACGCGATGGCGGCCGCAGACGTCGTGTTGCTGGCATCAGGGACGGCGGCCCTGGAATCGGCGCTGCTGTGCAAGCCGACTGTGGCGGCCTATCAGATATCCGCAGTGAGCATGGCGATTGTCAGGGCGTTTAAACTTTCGAAGCTTGAATATTATACGTTGCCAAATCTATTGACCGAAACACCGCTCGTTCCGGAATTCATTCAGGAAGATGCGACACCCGCGGCCCTCGCAAACGCCGTCGATCAATTGCTTGCGTCACCTCAACAGGCGGCTGCCATTCGGGAGAGATTTGCTACACTGCGTGCGGAGCTGGCGCTTGGTGCCGACCAGCGCGCGGCCGACGCAGTACTTAGCCTCGCAAAATAGAATCGCCTCTTAGAAGCTCGCATGCAACAAGCACAAATTGTTCAGTTTGATGGACCAGTGGCCGGGATCGACGAGGCCGGGCGAGGTCCTCTTGCGGGACCTGTCGTTGCGGCAGCGGTTATCCTCAATTCTGATTGTGTCCCGGTGGGACTGAACGATTCGAAAAAACTTAGCGCGCTGCAACGCGAGCGTCTCGAGATCGAAATTCGTGCAACGGCTCTTGCGTGGTCTGTGGCGTGGTCGGATCGCGCCGAAATTGATTCTCTGAATATTCTTAGCGCAACGATGCTCGCCATGCGCCGTGCCATTCTCGGCCTGTCGGTAGTGCCGACATTCGTGCAGGTAGATGGAAATCACTTACCCAACCTGGATTTCCACGATCGAAAGATTGATGGCGTCGCGATCATTGGCGGCGATGCCCAAGTCGCGGCGATTAGCGCCGCATCAATTCTCGCCAAGACGGCGCGCGACCGCTTCATGGTCGATATGGATCGCTTGTATCCGCACTATGCGTTCGCTCAGCACAAAGGCTACGGCACCGAGATTCACTGCGACCGACTGCGCGAGCACGGTCCCTGTACGCTGCATCGCCGCAGTTTTGCACCGGTGAGAGCGGCATTGTGAGTTCGCCGAATTTCGTTCACTTACACGTACACAGCGAATTTTCGCTCGTCGACAGCACGGTGCGTATTCCGCAATTGATGCAACGCTGCGCCGAAGATGGCATGCCGGCCGTCGCGTTGAGCGATCAAAATAACCTGTTCGCCATGGTGAAGTTTTACACCAAGGCCATCGCCGCAGGAGTGAAGCCAATTATTGGTGCCGACCTCCGCATTGTTAACGAAGACGATCCCGAGCGACCGTATACGCTGATTCTTCTCTGCCAGAACAAGGACGGGTACAAAAGTCTGTCTCGCCTGTTAACCCGATCCTTCCTTGAAGGGCAGCACCGCGGTGAGCCGATGATTCAGCCAGAGTGGCTTACGCGTGAGTCTTGTGACGGCCTGATCGCTTTGTCCGGTGGGCAGAACGGAAATGTAGGGCGCGCGCTGGCACTGGGTCATCCGGAGGCAGCACTCGATGCGCTGCGGCAATGGCAGGAAATTTTTGCTGGACGCTACTATCTCGAGTTAATTCGTACCGGGCGCGCCGGTGAGGAAGATTGCGTGCAGGCCAGCTTGAAGCTTGCAAGCGAGGAGCGTGTGCCGGTCGTTGCGAGCAACGATGTTCGTTTCCTCGACGATGACGGATTCAACTCGCATGAGGCGCGTGTTTGCATACATGCGGGTCGCAGTCTGGCTGACGTGGACCGGCCACGTGCCTACAGCGAGCAGCAATTTCTGCGCAGTTCAGCGGAAATGGCTGAATTGTTTGCGGATATTCCGGAAGCTCTAAGCAACACGGTCGAGGTAGCGAAGCGATGCAATCTGGATCTAAGCCTGGGTGAAAGCGTTTTGCCGGCATTTCCGGTTCCCGACGGTCAGGATGAAATCGACTATCTCGAGAAGGAAGCCAGCGCCAATCTCGCCCGGCTGTTGAGTGAAAAGTTCGACGCCGAAGATACGCCCGTCAAGCGACGTGATGTCGTCAGCGCCCCGTACCATGAAAGACTCGCGATCGAGATCGGCGTCATTCGCGACATGGGATTTCCCGGGTACTTCCTGATTGTTGCTGATTTCATTCGCTGGGCGAGGGAAAACGATATTCCCGTTGGTCCCGGGCGCGGCTCCGGCGCCGGCTCATTGGTGGCCTGGGTACTGGGCATAACGGATCTCGATCCCTTGCAGCACGATTTACTGTTTGAGCGCTTCCTGAACCCGGATCGCGTGTCGATGCCCGACTTCGACATCGACTTCTGTATGGAAGGGCGTGACCGCGTTATCGATTACGTAGCGGAAACCTACGGTCGAAATCGTGTGGCGCAAATTATTACCTTCGGCACGATGGCCGCGAAAGCCGTTATTCGCGATACGGGTCGGGTGCTCGGGCAACCCTATGGATTCGTGGATCGAATCGCGAAGCTGGTGCCGTTCGAAATTGGCATGACGCTCGAAAAGGCGCTCGAACAATCCGACGAACTGGCCGCGATGTACCAGGAAGACGAGGAAGTCACGGCGATGATCGATCTTGCGATGTCGCTCGAAGGTCTTGCGCGAAATGCCGGCAAGCACGCCGGCGGCGTGGTCATCGCCCCCGATGATCTGACGGACTTCACACCGCTGTATTGCGAAGAAGGCGGCACGAATATCATTACGCAGCTCGACAAGGATGACGTCGAGGCGATCGGGTTGGTGAAGTTCGACTTTCTTGGCCTGAAAACGCTGACCATTATTGACTGGGCTGTACGCATCATTAATGCGAACAGCAATGCTGAGCCCATCGAAATTACGCGAATTCCGATGCAGGACGCCGAGACCTTTCATTTACTGCAGAAGACTCAGACAACTGCGGTCTTTCAGCTTGAGTCCAGCGGCATGCGCGACTTGATCAAGCGCATGCGTCCTGACCAATTTGGCGATCTGGTCGCACTCGTCGCGCTGTTTCGCCCGGGCCCGCTGCAATCCGGGATGGTCGACGATTTCATCTCACGCAAGCACGCCACGAACAAAGCCGACATCGACTACCTGCACCCCGAGCTCAAGCCCGTGTTGGAAGAAACCTACGGTGTGATCCTTTACCAGGAACAGGTAATGCAGATCGCCCAGGTTCTTGCGGGTTACACGCTTGGCGGGGCGGACTTGTTGCGCCGTGCCATGGGCAAGAAAAAACCCGAAGAGATGGCGAAGCAGCGCGAAATTTTCGTGACCGGCGCGACAGAGCGCGGCGTCGCCCAGCCGACCGCAACGCGCATCTTCGATCTCATGGAAAAGTTCGCGGCTTACGGCTTTAACAAGTCTCATTCTGCTGCTTATGCCGTACTTTCGTACCAGACAGCGTTCCTCAAGGCGCATTTCCCCGCGGCGTTCATGGCGGCCGTCATGAGTGCTGATCTCGACAATACGGACCGCCTTGTCACATTGAAAGATGATTGCCGTCAGCTTGGACTTGCACTGCGGGCGCCCGACATCAATGAGTCGTCCTATCATTTCAGTGTGTCAGGCGACGACAGCATCCTTTACGGTCTGGGCGCGATTAAGGGCGTCGGACGTGGTGCGGTCGAGTCATTGATCGATGAACGTGAGCAAAACGGTCCGTTCTCGCACCTCAATGAGTTCTGCCGCCGTGTTGACCACGACAAAGTCAATCGACGATCACTTGAGGCCATGATCAAGTCTGGAGCGATGGACGTTTTCGGCCTGACCCGACGTGCGCTGATGCATCAGGTGCCTGAAGCGCTCAAAAGTGCTGATCAACATGCACGCGCTTTGGCCGCTGGTCAGAACGACATGTTCGGTCTGGAGGTTCCCGAACCTGAAATCGAAGCGCCGCAGCAGATCGATATGCGTGAGTGGCAGGAACGGCTGTTGTTAAGCAACGAAAAAGAAGCGCTTGGCCTTTATCTGACGGGACACCCGTTTGATGCAGTTCGAAGCGATGCCCGATTCTTTGTCGATGGCCGCCTCGGTGACCTTGCCTCGGAGCCTGCGCCGCAAAAGTCGCAGGGCGAACGCGACTACGCGCAGCCACGCCGCGACGTCACCGTTGCCGGCCTGATCGTCGACGTTCGCAAACGCGGCAATCGCGTCAGTGTTGTGCTGGACGATGACAGTGGGCGAATCGAAGTCAGCCTGTTCAGCGAGGCCTTTCAGGAATTCCAGCATTTGCTGGTCAAAGACGAAATTGTCGTTATCGGTGGCAGTCTGCGTTACGACGATTTCGTCGGCAGCTGGGCCGTAAACGCAAAAACGGTCTTGCACATTGATCGAGTGATCGAAAGTCGAGCGAAGAGCATGTTACTGAGCTTTGCGCCGAACGGCCAGGGCGAAGCCTTGCTCATGAAATTGCACGATGTTCTGTTGCCGTACCGGGAAGGCAACTGTGACGTTGCCGTGCAATATTATGGCGACAGCGCGGCCGCGCGGCTGGATCTCGGGCCCGAGTGGTCCGTACGCCCAAGCCGTGAATTACGCGACAAACTGACCGAGTTGTTGGGCTCGAATAATGTCCGCCTACTCTACGCACCCGGCCGAGAAATAATGTAGAGTTTGTGCGTTATTCGTACGTAAACGCGCCCTAAGGCCCGATCGCGGCGTGGGCGCCGCTCGTACGCTACGGAAGGCTTATTTTTAATGGAACTGAAATTTCTCGATTTTGAGCAGCCAATCGCCGAACTTGAGGCGAAAATAGAAGAGCTGCGATTCATCGGTGATGATTCTGAGGTGAACATCAACGAGGAAGTCGCGCGGCTGCGCGAAAAAAGCGAGTCACTGACGCGTAGCATATTTTCCAAATTATCGGCATGGCAGGTGGCACAGGTCGCCCGCCATCCGAGTCGACCCTATACGCTTGATTATCTCGCCAGCATCGCGCCCGATTTTCAGGAGCTGCACGGCGATCGGATGTACGCGGACGACCCCGCAATTGTCGGCG
>Ga0255056_10000073_pt1 | contig 22872 bp, 24 predicted proteins | sample Cases_109_1_MG_FD_183639 | JGI IMG/M metagenome (GOLD analysis project Ga0255056, IMG submission 183639) | Seawater microbial communities from Amundsen Gulf, Northwest Territories, Canada - Cases_109_1 | ecosystem: Environmental > Aquatic > Marine > Gulf | place: Canada: Northwest Territories... | reverse complement strand
AGGGCATAGGCATCCTCGTTGGTCCCATGCGCCCCTCCGATCACACCGAAGGCCGAGCCACCGTCCTCGGATTTGATCAGGTCGATTCTGTTCGCCAAAACGTCGAGCGCCTCACTCCAGCTCACCTCGGTGAGCTCTCCGTCGCGACGGACCAGGGGTGTGGTCAGCCGATCTCCCGAACGCAGGTACTCGAAACCAAATCGGTCCTTGTCGGAGAGCCAGCCGTGATTGGTTGCATCGTTGTCGACTCCGAGGACCCTCAGGATCTCGTTCTCACTGGCCTGAATCGAGACGCGGGGATGTGCGGAGTCGTGCATCGAAGAGCTCTCCACCATCGTGAGGTCCCATGGCCTTGCCCGAAAGCGGTAGGGCCTGGCAGTTAGCGCTCCAACCGGGCAGATCTGAACCGTGTTGCCGGAAAAGTATGAGGAGAAAGGCAGATCGGGGAAGGTGTTGACCTCGGTGGAATTGCCCCGGTCCTGGAACTCGATAAGCGGATCTCCGCTGATCTCGTCGGAGAAACGTGTGCACCGGGCGCAGAGGATGCAGCGCTCCCGATCGAGCAAAACAAGATCGGAGATCGGAATCGGCTTCTCGTAGTTGCGCTTGATCTCCACAAATCGGCTCTCCCCCGGGCCGTGGGACATGGCCTGATCCTGAAGCGGGCACTCCCCACCCCGGTCACACACGGGACAGTCGAGCGGGTGATTGGCAAGCAGGAACTCGAGGATCCCTTCCTGTGCCTTCTTGACGGTGTCGCTCTGAGTGTCGACGGCCATGTTGTCCGCAACCGGAGTTGTGCACGCGGTCACCAGCATGGGACCTCGAGGTGTGTCGATCTCGACGAGACACATCCGGCACATCCCGACCGGCTCCATCCGCTCATGCCAGCAGAACCGGGGGATGTAGGTGCCCTGATCCTGGGCCGCCTTGATCAGCATCTCGCCTGCCATTGCCTCGTGCTCGGCCCCGTCGACGGTGATGTTGACGACTTCAGGCATCAAGATGCCCTTCGTCATCCGGTATCCGCTGTCCGGTATCCGCGGTTTCTTGGTTGGCGGAATGCGGATCGCGGATTGCGGATCGCGGTTCGAAAGGGCATCCACCCGCTTCGATATGGGCGTCGACCTCGTCTCGGAAATGGTCGCGGAGGGCGATGATCGGGGAGACGGCCGACGGTCCCAACGGGCAGATCGTCGTCATCTTCGGTGGCCAGGCGAGACCGATGCTGATCCCGTCCGAGACATCGAGGAGCAGATCAAGATCGACGGCTCTTCCCTGGCCTTCCTCGATCCTTCTCAGGATCATCTCCATCCAAGTGGTCCCCTCGCGACAAGGCGTGCACTGGCCACACGACTCGTGCGCAAAGAACCTGACAAGACGCTCCGCCACTCTGATGGTGCAGGTGTCCTCATCCATCACGATGACCGCGCCGGAGCCGAGCATCGAGCCGGCGTCAGCGCACACGTCCTTGGTGATCTCGTGATCGATGTGGTGATAGGGGACAAACCAGGGAGCAGAGGCACCACCGGGAATCCAGGCCTTGAGCTCCTTGTCATCACGGATTCCGCCGGCGACGTCGTAGATCAGCTCCCGCCAGGTGATGCCGCGGGGCAACTCGTAATTTCCTGGCTTCTTCACGTGCCCGCTGACCGAGAACATGAAGGTCCCGGTGTCGCCGTGATGGCCCAAGGCTCTGTAGTCGTCGGTGCCCATGGAAAGAATGTGTGGCAGGTTGGACACCGTCTCGACGTTGTTGACGATCGTCGGCATCATGTAGAGACCTTTGGCGGCAGGGAAGTACGGCGGCTTGAGACGAGGCTCCCCGCGCTTGCCCTCCAAGGAGTTGATGAGGGCTGTTTCCTCGCCACAGATGTAGGCGCCGCCCCCGAGATGGATGGTCAACTCCAGGTCGTATTCGCTGTCAAAAATCCCTTTGCCCAAATAGCCCCTGGCGTACGCCTCCTCCACGGCTGCCTGGACACGACGCGCCGCTTTGGGGTACTCACCACGGACGTAGATGAAGGCGTCATGTGCCTCGTTGGCGATTGAGGTGATGATGATCCCCTCAATCATCTGATGAGGGTCACGCTCCAGGAGCTGGCGGTCCTTGAAGGTGCCCGGCTCGGATTCGTCCGCGTTGATGACCACGTACGAAGGCCGAGGCGGAGCGAGGAAGCTCCACTTCAGACCGGCCGGGAAGGCGGCGCCGCCACGACCGAGCAGACCCGACTCCTTGACTGTCTCCACCAACTCGTCACGGGTCATCCCTACGGCACGCCTGGCCTGTTCGTAGCCACCGCTTTTCTCGTAGACATCGATTGTGTGCGAAGACGAGGGGTAATCCGTCATTCGCCTGGTGAGGACGAGGGGCGTGGTCATCCTTCTCCCTCGCTCTCGACCGTCCCCAGTGGCTGAAACGCCGGGTAGGGACCGACGGCACCACCGGACTCGGGAATCCCCCAATCGAAGCTTCGCCTGCCCCCGAAGAGTTGTTGCATTTCGTCTGTGTTGACTACAGGGGGACGTGCGCTCCGGAGCCACCTCACCAGTTCTCTCGCTTTGTCGGGTGTGACGCCCTCGATCAACTCGTAGTTCACCTGGACTGCCGGCGCGCCACCACATGCACCGATGCACTCGACGTGCTCGACCGACAAGCGCCCCTCCTCGTCGGTCTCGCCATGGGGGACGCCCGACTCGTCCTCCACAGCGTGGAGAACCTCGTCGCTGCCGAGAAGCATGCAGGAGATCGACGTGCAACAGGAGATGAGGTACTCACCGGTCCGTTCCCGCTTGTACATGGTGTAGAAGCTGGCTACAGCCCGGACTTGTGCCGGGGTGATGCCGGTCCACCTCCCAACCTCTTCCATGCCCTCGTCGGTGAGGTGGCCCTGCTCGGCCATGGCCAGGTAGAGCAGTGGCATGACCGCGGACCTCTTCTCCGGATAGCGGGAGATGATGTCGCGGGCCCGCTCGCGGGTTTCGTCCGACCAAAGAGTCATCGATCGACGTCGCCCATTACCGGATCCATCGATGCGATCGTGGCCACGGTGTCGGCCATCAGCGAGTCGGCCATCGTTATCGGAAGAGCCTGGAGATTTGCGAACGACGGGCCGCGGGTGTGCATCCGATAAGGCTTAGCCTCGCCGTCGGAAACGACGTAGAACCCGAGCTCACCTCGCGGCGACTCCACGGCGACATATGTCTCCCCGGCAGGGACCTTGAACCCTTCAGTGAACAACTTGAAGTGGTGGATCAACGCCTCCATGGACTCATCGATGCGAGCCCGCGGCGGTGGAGTGACTTTGCGATCGTCAACCCGGTAGTCGCCCTTCGGCATCGAATCCATGACCTGTTCGACGATCTTCAGTGACTCGTGAATCTCATCGACGCGAACCCGATACCGGTCGTAGACATCGCCCTGGGTGCCAATGGGCACTTCGAACTCGTACTTCTCGATCCCGGAGTACGGAAACTCCTTGCGCAAGTCCCACTTCACTCCGGCCGCACGGAGGGGCGGCCCGGTGATCCCGTACGCGATCGCCTCTTCGGCGGAGATCACCCCGACCCCACGAGTGCGTAAAATCCATATCGGGTTGTCTTTGAGGAGATCGTCGTACTGGGCGAGTCGGGCCGGGATGTCCTCAAGGATGGCTGCGACGTCGTCCTTCCAACCCACCGGCAGGTCAGCGGCAAGTCCGCCGGGTCGAATGAAGTTGTGATTCATGCGAAGACCGGTGGTCTTCTCGAAGAAGGCGAGTATCGACTCGCGCTCTCTGAACCCGTAGAGCATCATCGAGATGGCTCCAACATCCATCCCGTTGGTTGCCAGAGCCACAAGATGCGAAGACACCCTGTTCAATTCTGTGAGGAGAACACGCATCGCCGCCGCCCGTGGCGGCACCTCGATGCCCAGCAAGCGCTCGACGGCCAGCGAGTATCCCAGTTCGTTGTGAAATGGGGCCAGGTAGTCCATGCGGGTGACGTTGGTGCCGCCCTGGGAGAAGTTGAGTTGTTCGGCGGTCTTCTCCATCCCGGTGTGGAGATAGCCGATTATTGGCTTGGACCTGCGAATGATCTCGCCCTCGAGCTCGAGCTGGAGCCGGAGAACACCGTGGGTCGAGGGATGCTGCGGTCCCATGTTGATGATCATCCGCTCGTCCTCGGCGATCTCGTCGTCGAAGACGTAGTCATCGTCGACCACACGACCGAACTGCTCGTCCAGCCTGCGGCCGGAGTCGTCGCGCGCGATCTCCTGAGCGCCTTCCTCGGTTGGACTGAACTGCGACTCTTCGGTCCCGGCTACCCAGAGATCGACCGTATCGGGACTCTCAGCGGTCTCTTCTGCTGTCCGCTCGTCGGTCATCTCAATTCACCTGGTGGCTTTTCTTGAACTGAACGGGCACCGAACCGACGCCGAAGTCCTTGCGCAGCGGATGTCCTTCCCAGTCGTCGGGCATCAGGATTCGAGTCAGGTCGGGGTGACCATCGAACGTGATTCCGAACATGTCGAAGGCTTCCCGTTCGGCGAAGTTGGCTCCGGGCCAGAGAGGGCAAAGCGAGTCGACGGATGGATCCTCTCGCCCGGTGGTGGTGGTGATCCGAAGTCTCAACTGATGTTGCATCGATAGGAGATTGGCGACAATCTCGAAGCGCTCCGGACGCTGGCGCATCCAGTCAACAGCAGTTACGTCGACACATACCTCGAATCCAGCGTCCTTTGCCGCCACCGCGAATGCTGTCCATTCGGCGTTGGGGACACGGGCGACGATCTGGCCCAAAGAGTCTTCGAACACCACGTTCTCGAAGTCGCCATCAAGGGCCTCGAGGACGGGTTGCAGATCAGTCATCGGACGATCTCTCCACTCATGATCTTGTCGTGAAGTGTGAGGATCCCGTGCATGAGACTCTGCGGTCCGGGCGGGCAGCCTGGAACGTAGATGTCGACAGCGACAATCTGGTCAACTCCCTGAACCAGGGCGTAGTTGTTGAACATCCCGCCGGAAGAGGCGCAAGCGCCCATCGAGACAACCCACTTTGGGTCCGGCATCTGGTCGTACACCTGACGAAGCACCGGTGCCATCTTCTGGCTGACCCGGCCGGCGACGATCATCAGATCGGCCTGGCGTGGCGAAGCACGGAAGACCTCCATGCCGAATCGGGCAAGGTCGTAGTGCCCGGCTCCCGTGGCCATCATCTCGATGGCACAGCAAGCCAGTCCAAAGGTGGCCGGGAACATCGAGCGGGTGCGGGCCCAGTTTGCGGCTCTCTCCACCGTGGTGATGAGAAGGTTCCCCGGTGCTGTAGTCGCCACTTAGGCTGCCTCTTGAGTCATATCGGGCTCGATGTAGCGAGCACGACGCTTGACGTTCCAGTCGAGGGCGCCCCTCTTCCAGACGTACAGCAGAGTTTCGAAAACGAAGAACGTGAAGATGAGCATGGCTGCGACCCCGTACCACCCGAGTTCCTGCCATATCGATGCCCATGCAAAGAGAAAGATGATCTCGACGTCGAAAACGACAAAAAGCATGGCCACCAGGTAGAACTTGACCGGGAACCGCTGCACTGGCTCAACCTCGGGAATGATCCCGCACTCGTACGGATCGAGCTTCTCCGGAGTCGGGTTGTGGGGGCTGAGAAACCACGATGCAGTCAACGAAATGGCGACAAAGCCACCAGCGAGCAGAAACATGATCGCGATCGGCAGATAGTCGGACAACGTCACGATCTGAACTTTAGAACGGCCTGGTCTTGTGCAGTAATTCGCAAGGACGGTTTAGCTTCCGTAATTGGGTTCGAAACCCGTCGTATACGACGGTTTCCGTCCCAATTTCGGGGGTTATCAGGCGCCCAGGGCGGCGGCGAGAGCTTCCACGTCCGGCACGACCAGTTGGGGTCTCAGCGTTGGCAGGCTCCAAGCCGCGCCGGGTCGCTCCAAGAACGCGGCCCCGGCACCGGCTTTCAGTGCGCCGGCCACGTCCCAGTCGTGAGCCGCGACGAGCATGGTCTGATTCAGTTGGACCTCCATGACCTCCGCAGCATGCTCATACGGACTCGGATGGGGCTTGAACTTGCCAACCTCCTCCACCGATATCACCCGCTGGATGTATGCACTCAGCCCGGCGTTCTCGATCTGAGCGCTCGCGGCCGGTGTGCTCCCGTTGGTGAGGGCGACAGTGCGATATCCGGCATCGACCAGTCGCACCAGACCAGGAATCACGTCGGGATGGGCCGGCAATGCCGTCATCGTGCTCACCAACTCAGCGGCAGTGCTTTCGTCCAAAGAGACACCGTGCTTGCTGGCGACCATGAGAAGCGCCTCGACTCCGATGACCCCAAAAGGTCTGTACTCGTCCAACTCATTCGAGACAAGCGACCCATGGAGCAGACGGGCAAACCACTCACCCATGGGAGCCGGGGATCCGAAAATCTCTTCGATACCGGCTTTGAGTGGCGATAGGTCGAGCAGAGTCTCGTTGACATCGAACACGAGGACCGACGGTCTCACTTTGTCGGCAGTGTGCTGACGACACTCTCCAGCGCCTGATACGTCCGCTCGCCCATGTGCTTGTCGTCCTCGTCGAGCAGATTGGCCATGACCTTTAGAGTCCACTCCATAAGCGACCTGTTGCGCAGACCGGTGTGGGCAACGGTCCGCATCACCCCCGGGTTGCCGATCAGCTTCACAAAGATCCGGGCGGTCTTGTAATACAGGCCGTACTCGTCTTCGAGATGCTGGGGATAGCGACGAAGCAGACCGAGGTCGTCCGCCTGAAGAGATCCGGCAATGTGAGTTGCGGCCATACGACCGGTTTCATAGGCATAAGAGATGCCTTCGCCGTTCCAGGGGTTGATCGCACCGGCGGCATCGCCGATCGTGATCCAATTCGCCCCGACAAGTGGACCTTTGGAGAACGACATCGTCAGTTTTCCGCCGACCGGCTTGGTCAGGCGCGACTCCTCCGACAGTTCCCAATACTTGGGCGCAGTTGCTGCGTAGTGGTTCATCATGTGCGTGGTGTTGACGTGCTTCCACCTCTTGAATGTTGAAAGCAGGCCGACTCCTACGTTCACCGTGCCATCTCCTAGTGGAAACACCCAGCCGTAGCCAGGCATCGTCGCACCCGACGAGTCGCGCAGATCCAGTTGACTCTCCAGGAAAGGGTCCGTGGAGCGCGGCGATGCGTAGTAGCCGCGGGCGGCGAGCCCCATCGGAAAATCCTTGCGACGTGAGGTGCCGAGGTCGCGACCGAACCGGTTCATCGAGCCGTCGGCGATGACAGTTATGTGCGGAGTCACTACCTCCGTTTCACCACCCTTGGCCAGGGCCACCGACGTCAGCAGACCATGCTCGATCACGGGCGTGGCCGTGGTCTTCTCCAGGATTCGGACACCCTGTTTCTCGGCGAGCGTGGCCACTTGCGAGTCGAGGTCAGAGCGGCGAATGACACCGCCCCAATTCGGGAACCGTGAATGCTCCGGCCACTCGAGTTCGAGCATGAGGTCATCACCGGCGTAGGAGCGGAGCCCGGTGACCTTGTGAAACTCGGTCGCCTCGAAGTCAAACTCCATGTCCTGAAGTTGCTTGATCGCCCTCGGGGTGAGCCCGTCGCCGCAGGTCTTCTCCCGCGGGAATTCCTTCTTCTCGACCAGGGTCACTTCGTGTCCATCACGGGCAAGCCAGTACGCGGCGGCCGCGCCAGCCGGCCCGCCACCCACAACAAGAACAACAGGAGAGGACATGTTTGGAAAGCGTAGAACGTGGACGGCTGAACACGGAATGGAGGCATGTAACGTCGGTGCTCGATGTCATCGTTGCCAAAGGCCACCGTTGTTCGACTTCCCCGCTATTTGCGTCTGCTCGAAGACGCCGCAACCTCGCGCGACACCGTCAAATCAACCGAACTGGCGGAGGCGGCGGGAGTGAATGCAGCCAATGTGCGGAGAGACCTCTCCTATCTCGACTTCCATGGTGTCCGGGGAGTGGGGTACTCCACCTATCAACTCAGAGACCGGATCCGACAGGAGTTGGGGATCGCCGACAGAAAGAGGGTGGCCATCATCGGTGCCGGAAACCTGGGTAAGGCGTTGGCCAACTACGGCGGCCTCGGCAAGCGCGGTTTCGATGTTGTGGCCGTCTACGACAGCGACACCCGGAAGGTCGGCTCAGTCGTTGGCCCTGTCTCGGTTCAGAGCATGGAAGAGCTGACTGCGGACGGCTCCGACGGGAAGTTCGATATGGCCATAGTCGCCGTTCCCGACACTGCTGCCCAGCGAGTGGCGAACCAACTGGTGGAGGCAGGAATAGAGTCCATCCTCAACTTCGCACCGGTCCGACTCGACGTCCCGGACTCGGTGTCGAGACGACAGGTCGACCTTTCGATGGAACTTCAAGTCCTCAGCTACTACGGCGCAAGGCCCTAGCCACTAGGTGCTCGATCTCTCCTGAACCTCTTCGTACTGGTGGAGCGCCACGAGGAAGACGAGGAAGAGGACGAGGGTCACCAGGAAGTAGGTAATCGGAATGACCCTGATTTCCAATGCATTCAACCCCTCGATGTTGTCAGGCTTCGGCCCCCTCGGCGCATAGAAGATGAAGAGCATCGAGCTAATCGTCAGCCACCCGAACACTGCTGCTCCGGTTAGAAGGAAGCCGAGCCTCCTGCCCAGATTCGTCAGATTGAACAAGTAGATCGACCCGTAGAACAGCAAGACGGCCGCCAGAGTCAGGACGACTCCGGTTACGAAGAGGTTCGCCGAGAACAGAGATCGGAAAAGCTCACGGAAGAACATTGATCACTCCATCCCATCCATGTTGCCGCCACGAAGATACATGGCCAGAAGCTCAATGTCGGCCTGACTGAGGGTTGTGCCGAAGGATGGCATTCTCCCGCTGCCAAATCCATTGATGCCGTACGGTTTCTGGGATTCAGACCCTCGTATCAGGAAAGTGACGAGGAGGTCGTCGGCCGGGTCGGCAGTGGCATCACCGAACTGGACCACAGGCCTGCCCTCCCAAAGGGCAGGTCCGAATGAGCCGGCCCCCGCCTCCTCGGTGAAGGCGACCCCCGCGCTCCAGCCGGCAGTGTGACATCTCGCACAGTTGGAGTTGAACAGCCCAACAGCGCGCCCGGCCACGCTCTCGTCGACACCCATGGACTCGGCGACTCCGGCAAAGTCGATCTCCCAAATCCTGTCGACTGCTGACTGCTCTAGATAGTCGAGCCCACTCTGCTCCTGAAGAAAGAGAGCAGCCTGGTTCTCGCTCGTCACAGACAAGGTCGCGTCGAGAGAAGAGAGGCCGCCGACGAACCTCTCAGCGGTCCGCAGGTCGGGAACTCCGGCAACTGACTCAGGGTTGGTGGGGTCGAGCTCGATCTCGACGATCTGTGACGGAATAGTCTTGGTGTTGGCATCCGCCATCTGATTTGTGATCTCCAGCTCCGAGCCACTCGACAAGCCGTCACCATCGGGATCGGAACCGGAGGCCAAGATGGCGGCTGCATCCGTCGCCAGGTCCTCCGCACCATCGACAGGAGTGTCACCGGCGGCTGCATCCTCCAATGCCATCACCAACGACGTTGCGTCATCCAGATCGGAAATCGACTCCGGCACGGAAACACCCAATTCCTCCGCTTCCTGGCGAATGGACTCGAGTGCTTCCTGCGCTGTGGCGGTAAGTCCCACCCCGGGATCCACCACACCATTGCTGATCGCCATCTCCACAGCGACGAGATTCGTCTTCAGAATTGGATCTGTCTCGACCCCTGCCTCGAGTTGGGCCACCGCTTCCTCGGCTTTCTCAGCGTCGGCAACGGCCGGATCCATGACAATCGCGTCGACGACAGTGAACGCCTCGACCGCCTCGGTCGATAACGCCGACAACTCCTGCTCGGAGACGTCGGACAATCCGTCGGCATCGGTGTCGATACCTTCTGAGGCGCCTTCCAGAATCTCAGTACCTCGCTCGGCCAGGTCGGCGGCTATCGGTGCCTCAACACTCGCCTGGCTGATCTGAGCAACAACCTGCTCCTGATTGAGGGTGGTGACCGCCACGATCTCGTCGGCGTTGGCCAGACGAACCAATTCGACGTTCGACTTGGGCTCCACTTTGGCCACCGCCTCGACCTGCTCGATCTGAATGCTTATCAGATAGTTCACAACGTCTTCTACCTGAGCCTCGTTGAGGGGCCCACCACCGGGCAGCCCCCACGGAGGCATCGGTGTGTTGCCCCGTCCGTAGGTAACCCAGAAATTCAACTCGTCGCGGTCATAGCGGAAGAAGACGTCATTGAGCGAGGGCGCTGCCCAGGCGACAGTCACCCCGGAACGCTTCTCAACATAAGAGGCAACGCCACCGACACCCTCAGGACCGTGGCAGCTGAAACAGGCGAACTCCTCGACAATGTGGGCGCCGCGCTCTTCTGATGCCGTGGCGAATTCCTCAACAAAGCCCTCTTGTCGCGCCGGCTCACCGAGGAAGTAGAGAGGTAGCGAAACCGCGAGAAAAGCCGACATGGCGATGGCAAACTTCTGACCGTTCTCGAGACGACGTGTCTCGAGCACCTCGTCGTTGATTCCCGGCCGCAAGTTGGGGGCGATCTCTTCGCCACCCTTGTTGCGAATGGCGGACACGAAGAGAACCCCGAGCCAGACGATTCCTGCGACAACGGCAAGAACCGTGATGATGTTGGCGGTCATGCCTCACCTTCAGTGGCGAGGGCGATACAGCTGGGGCCCTTCGGGTAGGAGACACTTGGCTGAGGGGCACGGGCCGACTCGATGATTGATCCCGTTTTGATGATGAAGTTCTCACCCTGGAGCTCAACCTGGAAGCGGTCGAGGTTGCGCGGTGCCGGACCGGCAAAGTACTCGCCGGCTCCGTTGTACTTCGATCCATGACACGGGCACTCGAAGCCCTGGGAGGGCGAGCACCAGGGAACACGACACCCAAGGTGGACACAGCGCTGGAAGAGCGCCATCAGGCCGGCAACGGCGACCTCCTTGCCGGCAAACTGATCGGACAACTCCAATGGTGCCGGCACGACGTACGCCTTGGCCTCGGGGATAAACACCGGCAGCACCGAGCCATCCGACGTGTACACTTTGGTCTGTAGCTCGCCAACAGGTCCCGCGTTGATATCGGCGCCAAAGCCCCCCGTGATTCTCGGCCACATGAACGCCAGCGAGTAGACGCCGAACAACGCGAGAAACGACCCGAATGTCGCCGTAATGGCCCGGTTGAAGAACTGGCGGCGGGAGACGCCGCCCTCCTCGGCAGAGACTTCTACAACTCGTTGGGTCTCGACGATCTGGACCCCTGCCGGCTGCTCTACCGGCTCTTCGACATCGAGATCGGAGATCTCTGGCTCAGGCTCCTCGCTGACCTCTTCCTCAGCGGGGGCGGGTATCGGCTCGACTCGAACGTCGTCCATCGACTTGTCGGCGGCGAGAGTCTCCGATGAAACGCCGGCGATTGGGTCTGGTTCGTCAGGCTGGGAGCGACGGTAGGCAACGGTAAAGGCACCTGCGGCACCGAGGATCGCAATCAGCGCGACGACGATCAGGGCAATATCGGCCAGGCTCATTCGAATTGGACCCAGTCCTTTAAGTCATCGAAAAAGATGCCGTCCTTCCACGGATAAGAGAAGTTGAACCCCTTCCCCCTGAAGAGCACACCAAAGATGGTCAACGTCGCTGCGCCCGCCATGAACATGGAGAAGAGGGCAATCGCAAATTTTCTGTCGCTGGGGCGAGTGGAGGGGTTCTTGTCGACAAACGGGACCGCCATGAACCCGATTACCCCGGTGATCGTCGGGATCATCACCCCTGCAATCTGTGGATCGAAGTAGGAGAGAAGCTCCTGCAGCCCAAGGAAGTACCAGGGAGCCTTGGACGGGTTGGGGGTGGCGTTGAAGTTTGCCGGGTCGAGCAATGGCGAGTGGATTATCACTGCCATGATCACCAGGAGGGCGGAGATGGCGAGCAGCGCACCGAACTCCATCAGCATCAGGTGGGGCCAGGTGTTGACCTTGTCAATCGGCTCTGCCTTGACGGTTTGGATCGCACGGGCCTTGACGACAGTCAACAGCCTCTGTGTGCGCACTCCCTCTGGCGTTCCGGTCGGAGAAACCGTCGGTCGGGGACTCACGACCGCAGCGACCTTGCCGTTCCCCGACCCGTCTGTGTCCGGGGCTGGAGGGGGTTCCTCGACAGCAGTCGCGGCGGCAGCCGCTGCCGGGGCCGCCGGCTCTTCCACAGCAGCCGTCTCCTCTGTGGCCGCGGGCTCCTCTTCGGGGCCGGCCGCCTCCGCGGCCGCAGGCTCTTCAGTAACTGTCTGTTCTACCTCAGCCTGGGGCTCTGGTTCCGGGGCCGGTTCCTCAACCGGTGGGACCTCGATCGGAGGCGCCTCGCCTTTCATCTCGGCAAGCACTTGCTCGACCGGCACGCCAAGCGCCTTGGCCTTCGCCTCTGCCGATCTCCTGAGGAGACTCTCTGGGATTTCTGCCATTGACTCTCCTTAGAGCGGGCCCGAGGTTCCGCCGTCTTTACGAACACGCCAGAAATGGATGGCCATGAAGATCACAATGATGAACGGGAAAAAGAGCACGTGGAGGACGTAGAACCGGAGCAGGGCTGCAGCGGAAACCTCAGCGCCGGCGAGAAAGAGGAACTTGACCTGAGCACCCATGACCGGGATGAAACCGGCCATGTTGGTTCCGACGGTCACAGCCCATAGCGCCAGTTGGTCCCAGGGAAGCAGATAGCCGGAGAACGAAAGCAGGAGGGTGAGGAAAAGCAGGAGCACGCCAATGACCCAGTTGAACTCCCGAGGAGGCTTGTAGGCGCCGTGATAGAAGACCCGGCTCATGTGGAGGAACACCGACAACACCATCAGGTGTGCGCCCCAGCGGTGAATGTTCCGGACCAGCGACCCAAAAGCGATATTGGTCGATAACGCTTCGATGTCGGGGTAGGCCAGTTCGGCGGTCGGCGTGTAATAGAACATCAGGAAAATGCCGGTGATCGTCAGGACGATGAACAGGAAGAAACTGAGCCCGCCGAGACAGAGCGTGTAGGAGAGTTTGACGCCGTGCCGCTTGACCTTCACCGGATGGAGGTGGTAGAGGACATTGTTCATGACGACGTAGGAGCGGTTTCTCGGGCTGTCCGAGTAGCCCTTCTTGAAGGGCGACCCGGGACGAAGAACCGACTCCGTGAGCTGTGAGCCCCACAGTTTGTCGTTGGCCTCTTTGACCCGGTCCTTGAGGCTTGTTTTGCCGTTTCCGTTAGCCAAGACGTCTCCTACCAGCGCATTCCATAGCTATATCCATTCTTGAAGTCTCTCTGACCCGTGTCGAAATCCCACGGTGTCTGATCCAGCCCGAGTTCGACTGCCTGATCGGCAAGCGAGCCTTCGAACTTCCCAAGGGTGATGACGTTGGTGGGGCATCGGTCGATGCAGAGAGCGCAGCGGGTGCATTCATCCTCGTCAACAATGAAGAACCCCTTGTTCTGATCGTCCTCTGCGGGGTGAGCGACGTTGACGCCTTCGGCGATGGCATCGAGAGAGAGGAAGTGGATGCACTTCCATGGGCAAATGTCCACGCAGCCCTCACAGATGATGCACTCGGATTGGTCGATGTGGAGAAACTGCTTGGGACGAAGCTTGTCGGTGAAATAGTCCCCATCCACGGCCGCGAGTTGATAGTCATCACGAATCGGCGGCGTTTCATCTACTACTCCCTTGGGCATCAGGTGTCACCCCGCACCAGGGGCCGTCCGTAGGGAGAGATGGCGTCTGGCTTGTCGGCCGAAGGAGGCTTTCCTTCCTTGATCTTCTGAATCTGGAGCGCAAGGATCACACCTGCAGTCAGCATCACAATGTGATAACCCATCGAGATGGAGTCCTTGAGAACGGCGTAGCTGATCTCGACCTCGTTGCCGAGCACAAGGATTGGAGGGACGACCAGTGCTACCCGCTGAGCCGACCAGTCGAGGTCGGTCTGGGAGAACACGAGCCATTCGCTGGGAATCATCCCAAAGATGACCACAAGCTCGATCCAGGTCAGGAACGCAGCAAATGCAGCCCTTGCCCAGGTCATTCTCTGATTGAGGACCCAGATGAACAAGGCCCCAAGGATCATCATCTGGGAGGCCACTCCCACGGTCACATACCCCAAGGCCTTCCATAGCGCAGACGGCGAGTTGGCGACGGCCCTGGGTATCCAGTCAAACAAACCTCCGTCCTCATCGAGAGGAAGACTGGTGAAGTGGATCCAGATCACCCCCGCGATCAGAACACCGGTGCCAATCAGAAGAAGACCCCAGCCGGTTGCTCTCCGGCGGCCGTCGCTCATTTCTCCAAGTCGATACATCAGTTCTCAGTCCAGGCGCGTTTACATAGCTTGTTGGTAGCGTTTTTAGCAGAAAGCCGCGTGCGTTAGAGAACCCAGCGAGATCAGAAGCGTGGGTGGGTCGTCGGACTGCCTATCGAATCGACGAAGTAGTTATGCTCCCGCCCGACTCGTTCTAGAGAAAAGGTGGCCGGTGACGGCGAGCCGAACCGCAGACAATCCAGCCGCAACGGGGGCCCACGCCGAAGAAGAACGCGTTGCCCCGATGCACTTCGTTGTTGGTGCGCTCTTCCTCGCGCTCGGCGGACTTCTCGAGACGCTCGCATTGTTCTCGCTCAGGTTTGGCGACATACCAGGAGTGGGCTACGGCCGGTTGGAGGCCATGGCCAACCTGACGCTGATGCTCGGATTCGCCGTAATTTCCCTGGTCGGCGGTGTCTACTACGTGCTCCCCCGTCTCACCGGAACCCGGCTGGCCAATCCGAACATTGCACGTCTGGCGATGCTCGCACTTGCCGCACTCGTGGTCGCAGGTCTCGTTCTGATCGGATTCGGCTTCGGATCCGGCCGACAGCCTTTCTCGCTCCCGTGGTGGATGCACCTGCCGGTCGCTCTCACACTTGCCGTGCCGGCGGTGATCACATTTCGAACGGTGACCTCGAGACGGGAGGTTCGTTCCTACGTGACACTCTGGTTCGTCCTCGGTGGCGTGACATGGCTTCCGCTTCTCTATCTCGCCTATTTCATGGGAGAAATCCCGGGTCTTGGCTCGCTGGCCGTTGCTTACTCCGACCTGTTCTTCTCCGCCGGGTTCGTGACGATGTTCGTCTTCACCGTCGGTACCGGGCTCTTCTATTACACCGTCGTCAAGGAAGTCGAGATCCCATTGGCCTCGCGCTCGCTGGCCAACATCGGTTTCTGGTCTCTCGGCTTCGCCGCCGTCTGGTGGGGGGTGGCCCAGCTCGTGTTTGGACCGGGGCCATCATGGGTGGCCGGAGTCGCGGCGGCACTCGGTCTGGCATTTCCGATTGGGGCACTCGCCAACGCCGCCAACGTCTCGATCACTCTCGAAGGCCACTGGGATGAACTCGGTGAGAAGCCGGGGGTGGTCTCCGGCGTCGTCGGTCTCTATCTCGGTGTCGCCGTAGCGCTCATGGCGAGCTTCGCCTCGTTCCCCAGCATCGGAGCGGCCACTGCCCTGACCGAATACTGGGAGGGAATCGAGTACGCGTCCATCCTCGGGGTCGGAGTCTTGTTGGTGGGCGGGACCAGCATCCACGCCCTCCCTCGCCTGGTTGGGAGAAGTATCCACTCTCTAGACCGCGTCCGCACGTTCAACCGCCTCACGCTGATCGGCGTGGGCGGTGTACTCATCACCATGGCCGCCACCGGGCTCGTCAAGGGCTACTCGTGGATCGGCGGGTCGAACAGCGGCTCCTACGTCGACGTCGGCGAGGGCTGGGGCGCCGGCTCCGCTTCCACAGTCGAGGCGCTTCTGTTGCTCGCTTTCGGATTCGGAATTGTTGCCTTCCTCGGTCAACTGGCATACGTGTCTGTGATCCTGGGGACGATCACTACGGGCAAGGCCACTACTCAAGAGGTGCTCGTAGACGTCGAGGCCGGCGATGAGTGACCTGTCGGCAGCAGCCGCGGCGATGGGAATCCCGGAATCCCTCGTACAGCGATCCGCTGAAGCGAAGGCAGCGGAGACAGGGTCCACGGTCGATGAGATTCTTGCCGCCTGGGCAGGTGGCGGACCAGCACCGGCTCCATCACCGGCCGAGTCGCCAGAACCGGTCGCGGCAGCGAGCGCAGCCCCGGAGCCCGAAGCGCCGGCCGCCGCGCCCGAGGTCACAATCGAAGCACTGCCCACTACTCCGGCTATGCCGGCGTCAGCACCCGTCGCCGCCGAGTCGGGAAAGCCGCCCGTCCTGATCGGATCTTCGGATAACCCGCTCTCGATAGTGGTCGCTGCGGTAGGGCTCTTTGTTCTCATCTTTCTCCTCGGCCTGGTCGGGCCTTCGATACAGACCGAAGAGCCAGGGGCGCGGAGCAGCGAAATCGACCTGAGTCAGGCCGGTGGCGAAGGTATGGCGCTGTATTCGTCGCTGGGATGCGCTGCTTGCCACACCCAGATGGTGAGACCGGTCGTCGCCGATGTCGGTCTGGGCGCGGTAACCCTCAACGACGCCAACCAACCGCTGGGAACCCGACGCTTTGGACCTGACCTCTCCGACATCGGCAGCCGAATGAGTGGCAGCCAGATGGAGGCCGTCATCACAGGATTCGACGGGCACTCCAACTCGAATCTCTCCAGGGACGATTTGAACGCTCTGGTCAGCTACTTACTCGAATCGAACACGTCGGAGGCCGGCTGATGAGCGAACTTCTCGCTGCTGCCGCCGCCGCGATGGGGATCCCGGAGTCACTCGTCGAGCGTTCGGCCGCCGCTCGTGCCGCCGAGACAGGATCGACGGTTGATGAGGTTCTGGCCGCATGGGCCGGAGGCGGTGCCGTGCCAGCCTCAGCGCCTGCACCGGAACCAGCCGCCCCCGCGCCCACGCCAACCCAAGATGCCGAAGTAGAGGACGTAGTCGTTCCGGCGGCCCCGGCGGGGATCCAGACGGAAACGGCTCAGCCGCCGGCTGACGCTTCAGCCACGACTCTCGCGCCGGTCCCAAGCGAGGTGACCGCTGCCGAGGCGGCGAATCTCCCCGTGGTGATCACCGTCCCGACGGCAGGGATTCGGGAGCGCACCAACTTCGCCATGCCCAGATGGCTTACCGCTGTCATGTTGATCATCCCCGCCCTTGCCTTGCTTGCTCTTGGTGGATCTGCGACCGGCACATGTGGCGACGCGACCGAGCTCGCCACCGACGTAGTCACCGGGCAGATTGTCGATTGTGACGGAGGGGAATTCACGGGGTCAGGCGCAGCGGGAGGAACAACGGACTTCATCGCAATGGGGGATGCCATTTACAACGGCACAGGAGTCTCCGGCGTGAACTGCTCCGGCTGTCACGGTGCAGACGGAGGAGGCATCGCCACATTCCCGGCGTTGACCGGCGTGCTCACAACCTTTGGCTCCTGCTCGGATCACCTCATTTGGGTCAGCAACGGCTCGGCCGGATTCCAAGCGGCCGGCGACAGCACCTACGGGGACATCAACAAGCCCATCAACGGTGGGATGCCGGGTTTTAGCTCGTTGAGCGAAGAGCAACTCGCGGCTGTTGCCTCCTTTGAGCGAGTTCGCTTCGGAGGCGGCGATCCCGAGACGGTGCTCGCCGATTGTGGGCTCGGCGCCGAGAACGGTGGCGATGAAGCCGACGCGACAGAGGACGCCACCGACGCCGGTGATGCTGAAGCCTCCGTTGCCCAATCAGGCTGACCTCTCAGAGACTTCGCAGCGCCGTTCGAAGACGTTTGCCATCGATGATTCCCTCGTCGAGAACTGTCCCATCGGAGCCCAAAACCACAGGAATTCTCATCCCGTAATCCCGGGTCAGCCGATCATCCTCGTCGATATCTGTTTCGACCATTGATCCCCCGGCACGGCCGATTTCCCTGACAACTATTGGGCGAGCATCGTCGCAGAGATGACATCCGGAGCGGGTCAAAAAGACGACCACAAAATGGCTCAAGAAGCCACTCTCTGTGGCCGATATACGCGGTTCATGCAGGAAGGAGGACAATCCGTTTCCCTCACATCATGGGCGTTTTCGTCCAAGGTGTGAACGGATAGCCTCCCAGCCCGCCCCACGGTGACGGAACCCTCCTTCATGTGTAGTCGAGGCCCCCATACTCTGGGGGCCTCGACATCTTTTCCCGGGCCACTTTCGATCTGCACACCGATACGATCCGACACGGTGCGACCAGGGACAGCCATCGTGATCACGATCCTGCTAGTCCTGATCGCGTTCGCAGGAGTCATTATTTTGGTGCGGCTGGTGTAGCCACCAGGGTGACCGAAACCCCGGCGGCGACATTTAGCGCCTCGTCGGCTCGTCCCCCTCTCACCGCAAGAGCGATCAAACCTGCCGAATCGACATATATGAGTTGCTCCCCCTCGGCAACATCCGCATAGGAAGTCACCCAGGGCACCGAGTGGAGCGTCGAGCCCACCTTCACCGTCACAAGCGTTCCCGGTGAGAGCCCGATCTGTGCCAAATCATCAGGTCCGATGTTGGTTTGCACATTGCCGAAATGGTCCACCCACCACGCTTCACCGGACACAGTCGATGAGTCGACCTCGGTCAACGGCAACATGAGCGGCGTCGCGCCCTCGGCGTCGAAGGCGGGTCCAAGATCCTCGAGCGCGGCCTCGCCTGAAGCAAGAAGCGCCGCCGCGGGCGCAAAGACGTCCCGACCCTCGAATGTCGCTCCGGGCGATGGGATCATTGTCTCGGGATTCTCGATGGACACCGTTCGCGTCGCTCCACCCACCATCGCGACAGCCGGTGAGAGGACACCGTTGTCGGGTCCTACGAAATAACCCCAGGCCGTCTCCAGGGCCAGGGCCTTGCGGTCGGTTCCCACGCCCGGATCGACCACAACCAATGCGACGCCCTCCGGCAGGTATTGAATCGCCCGGGTCAGGGAGAGGGCCGCGGCCCGAAGGTCGCCGCGGGCGCTCCCGTGAGCTACGTCGATGACCCGTGACTCAGGCGCGAGCTTCGCCAGAACTCCGTGGACTACTCCGACGAACTCGTCCTCAGTCCCGAAGTCCGACAGAAAGCTGATGGGGAGATTCATGCCAGTTCGACGGTAGACCTATATTGCCTAGATGGTCGACCACAACATCGAGGTGCTTGCCCGCGAGGTCTCACGAGCCCGTGTCGCCATGCTCATGGGTGGAGTCGACACCGGCAAGACGACTCTGGCGCTCCATGCAGCACGACTTGCGTTGGCTAGTGGCAGGACGGTTGCCATTGTCGACGCAGACGTCGGAAACTCAACGGTCGGCCCACCCGCATGCGTCGGTCTCAAGGTGATCCGAAGCGAAGACGATCTCGCCCAGATCGACGCTCCAGATGCGTTGCACTTCGTGGGCACCATCACACCGTCGAGGCTCGTGCTCCAGCAGGTAGTAGCCACCGCGGCCATCGTCGACAAGGCCCGTGAGAGGGCGGATCTGGTGATTCTCGACACGTCGGCGGTGATATCCGGGGTTGCCGGCGAGACGCTGAAGTACCACAAGACCGAGTTGTGCCGGCCGGACAAGGTGGTTGCCCTTCAGAGGGGTAGTGAGATGGAACCGGTGGTAGGCATGCTTCGGCGATTCCTCGGAGTCGACGTCACAGTCTCCGGTGTCGATCCGGACGTGCACTCGCTGTCTCCGGATGAGCGAGCCGACTTACGGGCAAGCGCCTTTGCCGCGGCGCTCGCGCCACCCATCGATCGTTGGAAAGTGCGGCCGACAGTCTTTGCACCGACACTCCCGATGGGCCTAGACCTCGCCCGGCTTGACCACGTTCTCGTGGGGGTTCAAGACGAAGGCGGGGGCTGTCTCGGGCTCGGCATCCTCAGCCACGAGGACGACGGACTTCGCGTGATGACCAACACGGGAGAAGGCATGAAGGGGCTTCGTCTCGGATCGATGCGACTCGACCCCGAAACTCACGACGGGACAGTGATCAGTCTCCGCGACGTGATATTCGGGGTGTAGTCGGTTCTCAGGCCGTGCTCTCTCAACTCCTGGTCTTTGCCTTTTTGTATCGACCCACTGCCAGTGGGGCGAAGACGGCAATGATGATCACAACCCAGATGAGCGTGTAGAGCACCGCGTTCTGAAGGGACCACACAGTCGGCTCGGGAGTCCCGACCGGAATGTTTCCAAACAATTCTCGTGCTGCCTGAGTCACCGCGGACACGGGATTCCACTCGGCGAAGACCCGCAGAGGGGTTGGGAGATTTTCGGACGGAACAAACGTGTTAGCGATGAAGGTGAGTGGAAAGATCACCATGATCGATGCGTTGTTGACCACCTCGGCGCTGGGAACGCGCAGCCCGACGTAGGCCATCACCCAGGAAATCGCGTAGGCGAACAGCAAGAGCAAGCCGAACCCGAGCAGCGCATTTCCGAGCCCGTTGTGAATTCGCCAACCCACCGCCAGGCCGGCCAGAGCCATGATGACCAGCGAGAGGACGTTGTAGATCACATCACTGGCTGTTCTGCCGAAGACCACTGCCGATTGCGACATGGGCAGTGAACGGAACCGGTCGATGATCCCCTTCTGCATGTCGTCGGCAAGGCCGGCCCCGGTGAAGGTCGCACCGAATGTCAACGTCAGGGCGAAAGTCCCACCTATGAGGAACTCCCGATAGGAGCCTCCCGGAATGTCGACGGAACTGCCAAAAACATAGGCGAACATCAGAACCATGATGAGCGGCGTGACCAGCACCGAGACAAGAATCTCAGGCACGCGCTTGATCTTGATCACATTCCGCCTGGCGATATTGATGCCATCGGCGAACGCGTAGCCAACTCTTTCCATCAGCTTGCCTCCTTCATGGTCACGAGTTCCTCGTCTCGATCGACGCCTTCTGCCGCACTCCCGGACTCGGTGACATGGCCCGTCAGCGAGAGGAATACGTCGTCCAGAGTTGGCCGACGCAAACCCACATCACGCAGCTTGATTCCGTGTTCGTCAAGGGAGCGAAGAGCGTTGGTGAGGGTTTCGGCCCCTCCGGAGATCGGCGCAGTTATCGATCGATCCTCGATGTGGAGATCACCCACAGAGAATCGAGCCAGAACCCGTCGGGCGTCATCCATGCTTTCTTTGGACTCGAGGGAAACGTCGATTCGTTCGCCTCCGACCATCGTCTTCAGCTCGTCGGCCGTTCCATGTGCGATCTCACGGCCATGATCGATGACCACGATGTCGTCGGAGAGTTGGTCGGCCTCTTCCATGTACTGGGTAGTGAGCAGCAATGTCCTGCCCCGATCCACCAGATCACGAATCACGGTCCACAGCTCGGTCCGACTGTGTGGGTCCAGGCCGGTCGTGGGCTCGTCGAGTAGGAGAACCGGTGCTTCGGCAACGAGGGCGCCGGCGAGATCAAGTCGGCGGCGCATGCCGCCGGAATACGTCTTGACCGGCCTGTCCGCAGCCTCGTCGAGGCTGAATCTCTCGAGCAACTCGCGGGCTCTCGTCTTCGATCTCTTCGCGCCCAGGTGGTAGAGACGTCCGATCATGTCCAGATTCTCGAAGCCGGTGAGGTGCTCGTCGACGGCTGCGTACTGACCGGAGAGACCGATCCTCTTCCTGACCTCGCCGGGCGAGACAACAACGTCTGCCCCCGCCACGATGGCCGAGCCCGAGTCGGGTCGGAGCAGTGTGGTCAGGATCGATACCACGGTGGTCTTTCCCGCACCGTTGGGACCGAGCAACCCGAGGACTGTTCCCTCCGGCACCGTCAGGTCGAGTCCGTCCAGGGCGACCACATCGCCGTATCTCTTGCCGAGACCCCGAGCCTCGATCATGGTTTTCATCGCTTTCTTCCTTCTCTCGTCGATGACCTACTAATATTCGTACGTTGTAAGTGTACAGCGTAAGGTACCCATACAGCGTAAGACTGTCAAGATGGAGAGAAGTATTTTCCTGGAGGGGTCTGCGAAGACACGATGTCGTCGAGATCAGGAGTTTGCGCGAAGCCTTTCCAGACCTTCGAGGATCAGATCGAGCGAGAATTCGAATTCGGTCTGGTCGTCACACCAGCCCAGAGTGGAGTCCGGGTCGTCGTGGGTGATCTCCATCATCATTCCGGCCATGTACGGCAGATGTTCCATCATGTGCTCGAACATCTCTTCGGCTTCCTCACCGGCCTCTTCGCTATCTGGTTTGAATAGCTCCTGGGAGAAGCCGAGGGACATGCTCCCAAGGGCATGCATGCCGTGATGGGCGAGGTCGTAGGAGAAGCCCCCTTCTCGCATGAGACCAAGCAGCCCCTCGAAGTACATCACTATGGATGGGCCCATCATTGTTCGGGTCTCGAAGACTCCGGGCGCCCACGGATGACGGAGCATTACCACCCTCGCGGTGAGAATTCTGTTGCGCACCTCCGCCTTCCAGTCGACGACCTTGCTGGGAACGCCGAAACCACCCACGGCTTCCTCGATCTCGGCAACGATGGCTTCGACCACGCCGTCCAACATGACGTCCTTGTTGGCCACGTGGTAGTAGAGGGACATCGCCTCCACCCCGAGTTCCTCGGCGACCTTGCGCATTGTGAGAGACTCGATCCCGCCTTTGTCGGCCACGGTGATGGCGGCGCGGAGCACCCTTTCCTTACTGAGGGGGACTCGGGGCTCTGCGATCGGGTCGGTGTCTGTAACCATCAAATTCCTGCTTCGTGTGCATTCTATCGTACAAGGTAAGTCCAGGTTGACTAAAGACGGTTAGAGCCCCTGCCGATATAGGTGGATGCTGGGGAAAGCGCGTTGGCTTGCTCTCATGATGGTTGCTTCTCTGGCCACCATTGGGCTGGGTCTTGTCGCAGGTGCCGATTCGGCAAC
>Ga0255056_10000072_pt1 | contig 22933 bp, 25 predicted proteins | sample Cases_109_1_MG_FD_183639 | JGI IMG/M metagenome (GOLD analysis project Ga0255056, IMG submission 183639) | Seawater microbial communities from Amundsen Gulf, Northwest Territories, Canada - Cases_109_1 | ecosystem: Environmental > Aquatic > Marine > Gulf | place: Canada: Northwest Territories... | reverse complement strand
GATGAATTCTATAATCGCGGCAATTCGACAATGCTGATGACCCTCATAGCCGAGGGCGCGTGATGCAAGTAAGACGATGACGGGCCGCAGTCGTTTGCCGCCACTCAGGATGATGTATTCGGATACTTGCGAGACAAGTGCAACGTCGCTCGCGAGGCTGTCGGAGATCAGTTGATCAACCGCCGCCATATCGTCGCGAGACAACACGATCACGTCGTCAAAGGAGAGCGTTTGGGGAGATTTTTCTACCGCGTGCATTAGTTCGCGATAATGCCTTAATCCGGCGATATTGGCGACCCGAAGCAGCCGCCTGGCTGCCATTCGTGATAAATGCAAGCTGTTGAATTTCGCAGGTATTTTCCTGCCGCTGGCCGTTGACCCGGAGGAGGGGAATCTATAGAATTCCCGCTCTTTTGCGACTACGGCCGTTCGACGGATGCAAATACCGTCCGGCGTGAGCAAAAAATCACTTAATTCTCAGTGAGTTGCAGGCAATAGCAACTCGCGCACTGGAGCAACATGATGTATGCGGTTTTTCGCACCGGCGGTAAACAATACCGCGCGGCAAAAGGTGATGTCCTTCGGCTCGAGAAAATCGAGGGCGATGAGGGCGCCAAAGTAGAGTTCGACGAGGTCTTGCTCGTCGGTGAAGGCAGCGACGTGAAAGTTGGCAGTCCGTTGCTGTCCGGCAGCGTTGTCAGCGGCATCGTGCTCCGCCAGGGCAAGTCGCGAAAAGTACCGGTTGTGAAGTTCAAACGTCGCAAGAATTACTTGCGTCAGGGTTCGCATCGCCAGTTCTTCACTGAAGTCGAGATTACGGGCATTGGCTCCGCGGTGAAGAAGGCCGCCGCGAAAGCGCCGGCCCACAAGGCCGCCGCGAAAGCGCCGGCCCACAAGGCCGCCGCGAAAGCGCCGGCCCACAAGGCCGCACCTAAGGCGGATGTCGCTAAGAAGCCGGCCGCAAAGAAGGCAACGGCGAAGAAGCCGGCCGCAAAGAAGGCAACGGCGAAGAAGGCGCCGGCCAAAAAGGCCGCTGCGAAAGCGCCGGCCAAAAAGGCCGCTGCGAAGAAAGCGCCGGCCCACAAGGCCGCAGCCAAGAAGCCAGCCAAAAAGAAGGCTGCGAAAAAGAAATCCAGCTAGCCGACGATTAACGACGCCGGGTGTATCCTTGAGGGTGGACCAGGCTGACAACGAAACAGGTACAGTACAGTGGCACATAAGAAAGCAGGCGGTAGTAGTAAGAACGGTCGTGATTCAGAAAGTAAACGCCTTGGCGTTAAAATCTACGGCGGCCAGGAAGTCGTCCCCGGCAATATCATTGTTCGCCAGCGCGGAACGCGTTTCCATGCGGGCGTGAACGTCGGCATCGGTCGCGACCACACCTTGTTCGCCAAGAAAGGCGGGCAGGTGAAATTCGAAAAGAAAGGTCCGAAGAGCCGGCAGTTCGTCAGCGTGGTTTAGGAGCGGGCCCAGCCCGCGACTGGTACGAGCGGGCCCCAGCCCGCGACTGGTACGAGCGGGCCCCAGCCCGCGACTGGTACGAGCGGGCCCCAGCCCGCGACCGCTTTAGACCCCGCCCAAGCGGGGTTTTTCGTTTCTTATCCAATAAACTACCATTGCAATGAAATTCGTCGACGAAGCAACGATTCGTATCCAGGCCGGCAACGGCGGTCACGGCTGCCTGAGTTTCCGGCGCGAAAAATACGTTGAACGCGGCGGTCCGGACGGCGGCGATGGTGGTCATGGCGGCAGTGTGTTTCTGCTCGCGGATTCATCCATGAATACGCTCGCGGACTTTCGTGTCGCCCGAAAATTTCGTGGCGAAACGGGGCAGGGCGGCGCGGGCAGAAACAAGACCGGGAAGACTGGCAATGATCTGGTGGTCAATGTCCCCTGTGGCACCATTATTCACGACGTCGACACCGGCGAACTCATCTGTGACCTGACCCAAGGCGATCAGCGGCAGATGGTCGCCGAGGGTGGTCGCGGTGGCCTGGGGAATACACGGTTCAAAAGCAGTGTCACGCGCGCGCCGCGAAAGATCACCAACGGTACACCCGGCGAGGCCCGCCACCTGAAACTCGAACTCAAGGTCCTCGCTGATGTCGGCTTGCTTGGAATGCCGAATGCCGGCAAATCGACCTTGATAACAGCAATGTCGCAGGCGAAACCGCGAATCGCGGACTATCCATTTACGACTCTGCATCCAAATCTCGGCGTCGTGCGCGTCGGGCGTCTGCAAAGCTTTGTTATGGCAGATATTCCGGGCCTGATCGAAGGCGCATCCGAGGGCGCAGGTCTCGGCATTCAATTCCTGAAGCACCTGCAGAGAACGCGACTGCTATTACATCTAGTCGACATTGCTCCGCTTGACGAAAGCGTCGATCCGGCCGACTCGGTCACCGCGATCGCTAAAGAACTGGGCAATTTTTCCGGGGATCTCGGGGCGACGTCACGCTGGCTGGTCATTAACAAGATCGATCTGCTGGCGTCTGATGAGCAGGCTGAACGACGAGAAATGCTCCTCGAAAAGCTCGCCTGGACCGACCCGTTTTTTGAGGTCAGTGCCGCGACAGGCGAGGGCACCGAGGCGCTTGGACAGGCCGTAATGCAGGAACTCGAGCGTCTCGCCGAACTGGCTGGCGACGCCAATCAGATGATCACGAACCCCGAAACCTGATAATTCCTTGCACAAAAAAAGCCGCCCGGGTGATTAGTCCGGGCGGCTTTTTTAGTGTCAGGGTAGGTCGTCAGATGGCCAGCGCTTTAACTCGTTCGTTCAGGCGGCTCTTATGACGCGCAGCTTTGTTCTTCTGAACAATGCCCTTGTTGACCATGCTGTCGATGACCGGCACGGCATCCTTGTAGGCCGCCTGTGCAGCGTCCTTGTCACCGGCATCACATGCCTTGATGACGTCCTTAATTTTGGTGCGCATGCTCGAGCGCAGCCCCATATTGTGCTTGCGAGTTTTCTCGGCCTGCTTGGCGCGTTTTCTCGCTGACTTGATGTTTGCCACTGGTTTTTTCCGTGTCCCGAAATCGAGGAGCCGCGTATTATTCGCGGCCGGACAGTCATTGTCAATGACAATCGACGGGGACCTGACGCATGCTGCGGGATATTGTCTAAATGACTGATTTGATGGATTTTCTGGGCTAAACTCGATGCCCTGATGAACGCCGCACCTCCCCCTGAAAATGCTGCTGAGGCGCCACCCACCGAGGCCGGCGCGGGACTGACCGGTAGCAAGCTGGTCGCCAGGACCTCGGTGGTCAGCGGCATGACCCTGATTTCGAGGATCCTGGGGCTGCTTCGGGACATCGTTTTGGCCCGTTTCTTCGGCGCGTCGCTGGTCATGGACGCCTTTCTCGTCGCCAATCGCATCCCCAACATGCTGCGACGATTCTTTGCCGAAGGGGCTTTTTCCCAGGGTTTCATTCCGGTCATGGCTCGCTACCGAGAGCGGCATAATCACGAGGAGGCTCGCGAATACGTCGATTCGATCGCGGGTACCTTTGGTGTGCTGCTGTTCCTGATCACCCTGGCCGGCGTCATCGCCGCTCCCATTCTCGTACTCATTGTTGCGCCGGGCTTCGTAGGCGACGGTGGCGATTTTGATCTCGCGGCCTTGATGCTGCGTTTCACCTTTCCCTATCTGTTTTTCGTGTCGCTGACGGCGTTTGCAGGCGGCATTCTGAATACCTATGGGCGATTTGCTGTTCCGGCATTTACACCGGTCATACTGAACCTTGTCCTGATCGGCGCCGCTGTCTTTTGGTCGCCGCGGCTGGCAGAGCCTGGCATGGCGCTCGCTTATGCGGTCTTGCTGGCCGGCATTTGTCAGCTGCTGTTCCAACTGCCGTTTCTGGCTCGCATTCGCGCTTTGCCACGGCCGAAGTGGTCGCCCAGGCACAAAGGCGTCCGACGTACGATCCGACTCATGTTGCCGGCGATTTTCGGGTCTTCGGTCGCACAGATCAATGTACTGCTCGGCGGCATCATTGCATCGATGCTCGGCGTGGGTAGCATCAGCTACCTGTACTTCGCGGACCGGCTCATGGAATTTCCACTGGGTTTGTTCGGCATTGCGCTGGCCACTGTGACCTTGCCGTACCTGTCGCGCTTGTGGGCGAACGACTCGCGTGATGAGTTTTCGCGCACGCTCGACTGGTCAATGAAACTCGCAGCACTGGTCGCTTTGCCCGCCGCGGTTGGTCTGCTCGTCCTGGCCGAGCCGCTCATCGCGACTATTTTCTATCGCGGCGAATTTGACGCGCACGCCGTTAAGATGACAGCCATGGCGCTGCAGGCCTACGCCATCGGCCTGGTCGGTTTCTCATTCGTCAAGATTCTCGCGCCTGCGTTCTTCGCTCGAGAGGATACGAGGACGCCGGTTCGAATCGCGTTGATTGCGCTGACGGTAAACCTGGCGCTGAGCATTGCGTCAGCCTGGTACCTCACTCGCATTGGCTTTGTCGGCACCCATGTGGGTCTGGCCCTGGCGACGTCGGTCGCCGCATTGCTCAATGCCGGCCTCTTGTATCGCGGGCTGCGCCGAGAAGGGGTGTTGGTGCACAGTCCCGGCTGGACATTGCTGTTGCTGCAACTCTCATTGGCCAATGTTGCCATGTGGGCGATACTCCGCTTCCTGCACAAGTCCTTGAGTTGGTGGCTGACTGTCGGGCCGGCAGAGCGAATGGCCTGGCTTGGTCTGAGCGTGTTGGCGGGTGCCGCAGTCTACTTTCTCGTCCTGATTGTCCTTGGCCTGCGGCCGTCCAAATTGAAATTGAAACATTAGATGCGCCTTGTAAGACATCTCGAAGACCTGCCGTTCGACGAACTGAAAAATGGCAGCGTGCTTACGATCGGTTCTTATGACGGTCTTCACCTCGGTCACCAGAAATTGCTCGAGCGCGTTGTCGCCACGGCCAAAAGAAAAGGGGCGCCTGCGGTCGTCATGAGTTTCGAACCGACGCCAAGGGAATTTTTCCAGGCGCAGCGGCCGCCCGCGCGTCTGATGCGATTTCGCGAAAAATTCGAGGCGCTGGAGTCCAGTGGCGTCGACATTTTCTATTGCCCAAGATTCTCAAAAACCATGCGAGAGATTTCAGCCGTCGATTTCATTCGCAGGATTCTGGTTCATGGTCTCAATATGCGGGGCCTGGTGGTAGGCGACGATTTTCGCTTTGCCCGCAAGCGCGAAGGCGGCCTGGAGCAACTGCAAAGTGCGGGCGCGACCCTGGGCTTTCAGGTTGTGCAGGTCCCCAGCGTTGTCATTGACGGCATTCGTGTCAGCAGCACAGCCATTCGCGAGTCCCTCGAAGCGGGCGAGATCGCGCGGGCGACGGCCTTGCTGGGGCGGGCGTATCGCATGTCGGGCAAGATCGTTGAGGGCGAGAAAGTCGGTCGCACGCTCGGCTTTCCCACGGCGAACGTCGATCTGCGCCGTCGGCAGAGCGCCGTCATGGGGATATTCGCTGTTCGCGTACGCGGTCTAAAGGACGGTCCACGTAACGGTGTCGCGAGCGTCGGTTCACGGCCAACCTTCAACGGAACCAAGCCGTTGCTTGAGGTATTTCTGTTCGATTTCGACGATGATATTTATGGCGATTACATTCACGTTGACTTCATCGCGCATCTGCGAAGCCAGATGAAATACGAGCTTGTCGAAGAGCTGGTTGCGCAAATGCACATAGATGCCGACAATGCGCGTTCGATTCTCGCTGCCGACGCGGCCTGACAGGACGATTGAACTTGCTGGATAAATTTGATCTTGGTAGCCGCCGCTTCATCGTCTGGATGGCGATAGCGCTCGTTGTGGTCGTGGCGGACCAGGTAACGAAGTGGGCGATTATTCAATACATTCCCTTGTATGGAAAAGTGCAGCTATACGATTTTATTAATCTGACGCACCAGCAAAACAGGGGTGCCGCGTTCAGCTTCCTGGCGAGCGAGAGCGGTTGGCAGAGATGGTTTTTCGTCGTGCTGGCAGTCGCTGTCAGCGGATTCATTGGCAATTGGCTGTGGCGCATTCGACATCAGGGGCCCATGGTTCTTGCGGCCGGGCTGGCGCTAGTGCTGGGCGGCGCTGTCGGAAATGTAATTGATCGAATCTATCTGGGCTATGTAACCGATTTCATTCAGGTCATGTTCGGGAGTTGGGCGTTTCCATCATTCAACGTAGCCGACTCGGCCATCTCGGTCGGCGCGGCATGCCTGATTATCGATGCCCTGTTTTTTTCGGGGAAGGGCGAGGAGGCCACAAAATAAAACGGCCGCTTGCGCGGCCGTTTTAATTCGCGGGCTGGGGCCCGCTCCCATCATTCGCGGGCTGGGCCCCGCTCCTACTAGCGGGTACGCGTCCAGCAATCTGTGTACGGCCCCGATGTGCGGGTGCCACGAGCGTCGATCGTAAAGGTCAGGCACTTGCTGGCCTCATTATCCGGATTGTTGTAGGTCGCCGTCGCCGTGAAGTCGCTGGCGTCGGCGAAACCGACATCGATCGTGTATGACTCGGAGTCGCTTATGACATTGGCGGCGCCGGAAAATCCAAGCTTCGTCATGTCCAGGGTAAAACTGTTGTTATTGAGGTAGAAGCGTTCCTGGTTAGTTGCGATTTTCAGCAATGCGGCTTTCGCCTCGTTACGCTTGGCCCGCGCCGCAACGTTGCGATAATTCGGGTACGCGATTGCGGCCAGAATACCAACGATGATGACGACGATCATCAACTCCAACATCGTGACGCCCTGCATTTTCCGATGCCATTGCATTTTGCTTCTCCCTATTCTTCCTTGAAGTCGTCGTGTCATTTAAAGTGTCAGCGATCCAGGGCCAACAACATAAAAAGCTTGTGTGTGTACGGCGCTCGAGTCGCGGTCCGTGGGATTGCCCGGATCACGAAGTGACTCCGCAGTCGAGGTCGCAATAAAGTGAAAGGCGGCAATGCCCCCGCTCCCGCCAAGGCTGAACGCCTTGTCCGGCACAATTGAAGAATCCTCATACTGGATTTGCGTCGTCACGGTTTCGTTGTACGAAAGCGATTGCGTGACCGGGGCGCCGGCGAGTGTATTAAACGTACCCTGCCCAAGCACGATGGCGAGTCCTTGCTCCGCAGCCTGAAACGCGTTCTCGGAATATTGGTCGTTACGAGCCATCGCCAGTTCGGTTGTTGCCGTGCTCATGCCTGAAATAGCAAGAACCGTAATGACAACAAGCAGGATCAAACCGATAACGAGCGCTGCGCCATCTTGCTTTTTCGAATTAATGCGTTTGTTCATCAGTCTGTACCTTAGGTTTAGGTGCGAGTATTGCGTAGGAGGATGGTTTTTGAGACCTGCATCCTGCGGAAATCGTCGTTGTAGGTGCCGAGATATACATCGCCCGGCTGGTAGGGGAAATTATCGGTCAAGCCGTTCTCGCGGCTCACACCGCGGACCACAATCCATACGCGTGCTGTGATAACGCGGGCGCCGGGTATGTATCCGGCCGCGTTCACATTGTAAATGTCATCGCCGGGATTGACGTAACGATCAACCGTATTGTCTGCGTCGACGTCTACGCCAAGCTGCACCTGCAGATTTTCCACGCCTGGCGCAACTTCCACATCGACGATCGAAGAAACACCGGCGAAAACGGTCAGTGACTTGCGACGCAATGTCGGAACGCCTGGAATCAGGTCCGAATCGGCGGAGACGTAGTAACTACTGACCATCAGGTTGTGCGTCGTCGAGTCCGCCGGACTGTATAAGGATGGAACGATGCCGTCGTCGAACAACTCTCCGCCGAGCCTGCTTGTCTGAATCTGCAGGCGGCCGGGTGTTAGCGGCTGCGGAGCGACTGTCGCGCGCCTTACTGTGATCAGGTCCGAGAAAGCCTGCACGCCGCCCAAGGCCGCACAGGGCAGATTAAAAGCGTTGTTCGCGCCATCAACCGGCATCGCGAGGTCGAGGACCCAGTCCTCGCCGCAATCGGCCGGCACATTATTAAGTGGCTTCGGGTTGGCGATGGCGCCCAGGCTGCGATTTTCGATCGCGAGGCCACGACTCGTGCTGCCCCAGTTGCTGGCCATGCGAAGGTCCGCCTCAATGGTATCCATCGCAAACTGCGCGGTTTCCTGCACCCGGGCGATCGACTCGTTGATAACGAATGCATGTCGGCTCTGCGTGTAAATCTGCACCGAGCCGATAATCAGGAACGATCCGATCGCGAGCGCGACCATCATTTCAACCAGCGTCAGGCCGAGCTGATTGTTATGCAGTTTCATGTCTGAGTGCTTCATCGGCATGGCGTCAAAACCCCGGTACTTGAGTGACGATCGTGTAATTTTGTTGCGGCACCAGGCCGGGCTCAACCCAGGTAATCGCAATCGAGTAACTGGTCGGGATCGCGGTCGCGTCGACCGTGACGGCCACTGCGCCGTTCGGCAGCGTATTAAATGCCTGCTGGTCCCACAGCAGGATGTCCTGTGCTGCCATCTCAAGGTCGCTGCAAGCCGTGGTTCCGGCAATACATCCATTGTCTGCGCCTGCGCCCTCATAGGCCGCAGCCGCGGTAGGATTGGCACGAATGCGGTCGGTAACATCGCCCGCGAGTGTTACGGCATTGTGGCGGAACAATGACGTTCTGCCAGCTTGCATGCTTTGCACATAGAGACTCGCGATGCCCAGCATGCCTACCGACATGATAATGAGAGCGATCAATACTTCGATAAGGGAGAAGCCCCTTGGTGCCCGCGTGCTGAATCTTGTTTTGCCATTGTCGATAATTTGGTCGATCATTTGCGTTGGTCCTCAGGGGCAACTCAGGCCATTAATCGTGAGCACAGTGCTGATGCGTGCCTTGTCGCGCAGGATGGTTGCGCGTCCAAGCGGCGTTGCAACGAACAGGCGCGCAGCAGAATTGCCGCCGGCGGCCGTGACGTTACCACGCATATCGCACATGACGATTTGCGTAACCGCTGGAGCAAGGCCCACGTTCCCCCGGCCGAGGCCCGAGGATGCGTAGCCGAAGTAGGTCGCAGCGTCGACAACGGCCAGGGTCACTCCCGTCTCGATCACGCCGTGCCGACGCAAAATCGTTTCCGTTGCGCCCGCCCGCAACAGATCGCCGTCGCTATCAACGAAGACGATATAGCCCTGGTCCCAGGTGCCGTCACAATCTGCAGTCGCTGCCATCGGATCGGTGCTGGCGCAAATAGTGATGTTGGTCTTCCCTCGTGCAGATTCGCTGCGCGCAAGGTGAAATGCGGCATGCAGGTCATTCGCCGTGGCGGTCATGCGACCGTTTCGGGTGTAATCGGAAAGATTGGCCATGCCGTAGGAAAGTACGACGCCCACGATGACCAGGGTGATCATAAGTTCGTAGAGCGTGAAGCCGACCTGATCCCGGATTGCGGTTCTGCTTTTCATGCACGCAATATACTGTGCGGGTTTGCGACCCTCCCAAGTACCGGACAAGCGGTCGATCAGCACCGACAAGCGGTCGAAACGGGAGCCGCCAGCTTAACTTAATCCGCACAGGAATAGGCTTGCCCGCGCGTGTCCTCGAGTGCCACCCTGGGGCGGCCCGTAAAGCTGATGATCAGGGCCCTGGGCGACACCCTTGAGGCTGCGTCACAGGCTACGATTGTGCCGTTCGTGGCGCGCTTGAAGGTTGCCCTGAGGGTAAACCCGCGCCGATTGGCGGTCAGCCTGACGGCACTTGAAACGACGTGCACCTGCAGAATCGGCTCACCCAGGTCGACCTGCGGCGGCTCATCGCGATCGTGATTACTGAACATAATCCAGCCGGCCGACCAGTCCCGGCCGGGCAGGCATTGCGTACCGTCGGGGCTCGGACATATAGAGACGACCTGGCGCCGCATGATGGACTCCTTACGCGCCAGGTGGATGGCATGGAACAGGGCGTTGATCTCGACGTGCAGGCGATTGTGGGCCGTGAGCGAGGCGAATGAAGGTATACCGATCGCCAGCACGGTGCTGGCAATCGAGATCGTCACGAGCAGTTCATACAGCGAGAAAGCTCTAATGAAACGCATCAGGTGGGGGACCTCCGTGTCCTCCGGACAGTGTTTCATCCTTGCTGGCAGCCGGCTACAGCGAAAAACAGGACTATTGTACCAATACGGAAATTAATTAGTACAATTGGTAAAACAAGCTTGGAAATAGTCTATACTCGGCCCAACTCGAATGACGGAGACCAGTAAATGTCGCGCGTTGACATCCTCGAAATTTTTGACCGGCACGGCATTTTGCCAACGCCACAGCGAGTGGAGATTGCAAAAATTCTCCTGGCGAGACCGCAGCATCTTTCGGCCGATCAGATCATCGATCGCCTGCGCGAAAATGGCAGCGGCGTGTCCAAGGCAACGGTTTACAACACATTGAACCTGTTTGGCGAACGCGGCATCGTCAATGAAGTCATGGTCGATCCGGTACGCAAGTTTTACGATTCGAGTACGCACGAGCACCACCATTTCTACAACGTGGACACGGGCCTGTTGACCGATATTCCCGATGGCGAGATCCGTTTTGAGAGCCTGCCGTCATTGCCGGATGGCACGCAGCAGGACAGCGTCGAAGTGCTTGTCAGGGTTCGACAAGCCGAAAAATAGGCCACAAGCCTTTTCCATAAGCGTTTGCAAGGCTATACTGCGCGCCGCTGATCGCGGGCGCATGCCCCTCGGCGAGTCTCTGTGCCACGTCCAGATATGCCGGATTAGCTCAGTTGGTAGAGCATCGCATTCGTAATGCGGAGGTCAGGTGTTCGAATCACCTATCCGGCACCATCTTGCGCATCGCCGCAACGGATATCGCTGCAAGCCGCAAAGGATTCACCCTGAGAGCAATGTCTCCGCGGTCGACCGCGTGTCGCACGTCACGCTACCAAAGGTGAACTCTATTCATGTGCGGATTAAGTAAAAACGAAACCTGCATTCCCGACCGTTTATCGGGAACAATATGCCGCTTGTCGGATGTAGGAACAACGGCCGAATCGAATCTTTATAGTAGGCGGCATGAAGGACCAAACCCAGGCCGGCTTTACGCTCTATGAGCTGCTGACCACATTACCCGAACAAACGAGAAACACGACAGGATTGGAGTGAATCAATGCGTATCAAGACTTTTTTTATTGCCGCACTGCTAAGCCTGAGCTTCGCTGCGTCGGCCGAAAACTACATTATCAACCAGGCGTATGAAATTGCAGTAGACGGTCTGCGCCTGCCGGGCAATGTCGTCGGCAGCGTTTCGTTCAAAGACTGCAACACCTGCGAAATGCAAACAGTTCGTGTCACGCCCGACACTCGCTACGTGTTGAACAATCGGGACGTCACTCTGGCAGATTTCAGGACGGCGGTCAGTACGATTACGAACAAGGACAGCAATATCGCCACCGTCATTCACCATTTGGCATCGGACTCAATCGTCGCCTTGCATGTTGTCAAGTAAAAGGAATTTAGGATCATGACTATCAAGCGAAAAATGGCTTGTCTCAATGCATCGCTGGCCCTAACAGTATTCGTGGCCGCACCTGCATTGGCTGACGACACGGAATTGCTGCTGACGAGCGTACGTCCGGACCTTAAACCGAACATCAACTTCATTCTGGATACCTCGGGCAGCATGAACACGCTAGAGCAAACGGACGCCTTTTACGACAGTCTTACTGTGTATCTGGGCGTCTGTAATCCCACCTATTTCTATTGGAGCGACTCGGGAAATCCGCCATCTTGCAACGACGACGATCGCGCTATTGTCCAGACGGCCTTCGTTTGTGAGTCCGCAGCCGGCCAGGTCGCCGCCATCGGCAGTTATACCGGCATCGTGGCGCAGTATCGGGATCACCGCTGGAAACACCTGGACGAAGAAGAACTAAATAGCACGGTCGAATGCGCGGCGGATTCGGGCAAACACGGAGACGGAACGGCTGGACTGGTTTACGCCGGGCAAGGTGAGGACGAGCCTCTGTTTACGAGCGACCCCACCGACGAAATCAATTGGGAAAGTAGTAATACAAACGTGACCTACACGCTGTACACCGGCAACTATCTCAACTGGCGTGAGAACCCGCCCCCCGCCAACCTTAAACGCATAGACATCGTGAAGACTGTACTGAGAAAGGTCCTGCTCTCTTACGATGACATCAACCTCAGCCTGATGCGATTCAACAATGTTGACGGCGGTCCCGTCATTCACGCGATGCAAGATCTTGTCGCTAGCCGCACAAGTCTATTAGCCAAAGTGGATGCGATCACTGCGAATGGTAATACGCCATTATCCGAAACCCTTTACGAGGCCGCGCTGTATTGGCAGGGGCTGCCGGCACATTATGGCGAGCTCTTCAACGAATACCCGACGGATCCGGCTGCCCTGTCAACGCTTACTCCGGAAATCTACCAAGCGCCCTCGACCCTAGGGGGAGTTTGTCCGCGCAACTACAATGTCTTGTTGACCGACGGACTGCCCAAGAATGATGCCGACACTGCAACGCTGGCACCGACTCTACCGGGCTGGGAGGCGGCGTTGGGCAGAACCGTGTGTGACGATTATGTAATCGAAGGCGATTGTCTCGACGACATATCCGAATACCTGTTCAAGCACGACATCGAACCCGTTGAACCCGGTCAACAATTTGTCAGGACATATGCCGCAGGATTCCTGATGCCGCCGCAAGAGACGGTGCTGCTGACGGAGACGGTGGAGATAACCGGTGGCCAGTTCTTCAATTCCAACGATCCCGAGAGCCTCGCGATTGCGCTCCTGAGCATATTTAACGAGATCACCGAGCAGTCGCTGACATTCGTAGCGCCGGCCGTTGCCGTTAATGCATTCAACCGCACACAGAACCTGAACGATCTGTACATGTCCGTATTCCAGTCGTCAATTTCAACGCATTGGCCAGGCAACCTGAAGAAATACCGCCTCGTCGACGGAGAAATTATCGATGCACTCGGTGCAGCAGCGGTCGATCCGACAACAGGATTCCTCGCTGACTCTGCAAAAAGTTTCTGGACCGTTGGCGCCGCGGACGGTGCCGACGTCACCATGGGCGGAGCCGCCAACAACTTGCCGGACCCGGCCACGCGTAACGTGTACACGAACAATGGCCTCGGCGCAGACCTTACTTCCGGCCCCAATGTCTTGACTGAGTCCAACGCCGCTGCTTTTTTAGACGGCGATTTTGGATTGACGGGCGACAAGTCCGAACCCACCGTCGTTGAGATCATCAGCTGGGCCAAAGGTGAAGACGTCGCTGACGACGATGGCGACCCCGCCACCACCACTCGTTACGTCATGGGTGACCCATTACATGCCCAGCCCGCCGCGGTGGACTACGGTACCGGCGGCTCAAGCGACGTAGTTGTCTTCGGCGCCACCAACGATGGCTACCTGCACGCGATTGACGCCAATACAGGCGTCGAATTGTGGTCATTCGTGCCCAAACAGTTGTTACTGAATTTCGCCAAGCTGTTCGTCAATCCATCCTCAAAATTCAAACAGTACGGCGTTGACGGTGACATCACACCCGTCGTTTTTGACGAGGACAACAATGGTCAAATCGACGGCGTCAACGATTTCGTCTACATCATTTTCGGCATGCGACGCGGTGGCGACAGCTACTTTGCGCTCGACGTGACCAACAAGAATTCACCTAGCCTGCTATGGAGCGCGACCTACCCGGAATTCGGCCAAAGCTGGTCGGCGCCCGTTGTCTCGCGAATCGACACGACGGAACCGGGCCTGAACTCGAATCAGGCGGTAGTGATTATTGGTGCCGGCTACAACACGACGCATGACTCGCAATCCGAGCCCAACCAAGACGATATTGAAGGCGCGGGCATCTTCATGTTGGACCTCGAGACCGGTGCAACGATCTGGCGCGCTGGCATGGACGCTCTGGCTGATCTGACGCTGAATTTTCCGGGCCGCGAAATGAACCGGGCGTTACCGACCAAGATTCAGGTCATTGATATCGACGGCAACGGCTTTGCGGATCGAATGTACGCCGCCGACGTCGGCGGGCAAATCTGGCGATTCGATATCGACGCCGGACAAGCTGCCGCCAGCCTGGTTACCGGTGGGATTATCGCGCGATTCGGTTTCCAGGGCGTTGGGACACCGGCCACCGAGGGTCCGGCTAGAATTTATAATGCCCCGGATGTTGCCCTGTTTACCGATACGCAACAAAACCGGCGCTACCTATCCGTCAGTATCGGATCCGGCTATCGGGCTCACCCGCTCAACACCAATGCGAATGACCGCTTTTATTCCTTACGTGACCCGGACATCTTCAATCAGTTGTCGCAGGCCGATTATGAATCCTATCCAATAGCGACCTCGGCCGATATGGTTGAAGTCAGCGGTGTGTTAGGGGCAGTGATTACCAGTTCCGATCGGGGCTGGAAATTCACGATGCCGGCCGAACAGATGGTGCTGGGCGACTCGGTAACCTTCGACAATTCCGTTTTCTTCGTCGGCTTTTCGCCAGCAGAAACCGGGAACGTGGAATGCGACCCGACACTGGGTAAGAACTTTCTGTACCGGGTCAATGTGATCAACGGCGATCCCGTCGTCCCGAATATCGCTAACCTGCTGCCTGCCGATAGTGACGCAGCGCGGGTCACAGACCTGGCGCAGGGCGGCATCGCGCCTTCGCCGACCATACTATTTCCGAGCCCGGATCCGAGCTGCACTGGCGCAGATTGTGCACAGCCTCCACTGCTTTGTGTCGGTGTTGAGTGTTTCGAACCGGGCTTCGCGAACAATCCGGTGCGCACGCTGTGGACACAGGACGGAATCGAATAATGCCTGCGTGCTAGTTCATGCGTGGCATCACCTATCCGGCACCATACCCTGTTTGAAGTGGTCCATAGGATCGATTCCGAACGCACCGTGTTCGTGACCCTTTGCGATCCAGACAGCGCTCGAATCTGATGCCTCTTCAGGTAATTTTTCCATGTCCAGTATTTGGGGTTGCCCAAATGCGTTGTGATTCTTGTTCAACAGCAACATCAATTTGGGGCGCAATGGATGAGCCAGGTTTTGTTCAAGCACCACGCCAACGGCGCCATCGTTGAGTTCGACGACGCTGCCCGTCGGAAACATGCCTATCGTACGGAGAAATTGTTCGACGACTTCAGTCTGGAATTGTTCACCACTCATTTCATTTAGTTCACGCGCCGCATCGTAGGCCGCCATCGCCGGCGAGTACAACGTCTTGGTCGTCATGGCGTCATAACAGTCCACGATGCCGGCGATGCGTCCATAGATCGGGATGTCGTTGCCGGTCATCCCGTCCGGATAGCCGGAACCGTCGGCCCGCTCGTGATGACATCGAACCATGTCAAGCACATTCGTTCGGACCCCCTTCGATGCTTGCAGGACTTCCAGACCAAGATGCACGTGCCGGGACAAATGCTCGTACTGTTCAATCGTAATGGCGCCTTCAAGGTTCAGAATGTCCTCGGAAAGAGAGACATTGCCAATATCCAGTAGCAGGCCACCGACCGCGAGATCCTGTAGCGCCTGTCGGTCGAAGCCCAAATGACGGCCAAACATGATCGCCCAGACCGATGTAGCGATCGCGCGGTTGATATGATGTCCACTTCTCTTCCTGGAGAAAATCGTCCACGCCATGGCATTGGGGTTGCGCAACACACTGTCAATCATTGGTGTCACGGCGTTTGCGATAGCCTCGATGTTGACGGCACCGTGCCGGTTCGCCCGCTCGAGAATCAGCCTGTGCCGCGCCGACAGGACTCCATACGCTTCATCAGCCTGCGGCGCCTCGCGACGCACCGTCGAGCTGATTTTGTAGCCGCCTGCCTCTGTCTTTATAGGTGTTAGAAGGAAACCGCCGAATCTCGTTCGTGCGACGAACGCGCGAAAACGTGCGAGCAAGCCCCTGTCGTGGTGAGTCTCGCCACCGCTGAAGTCGGACGAAATCGAGGATTTCGTGCCCGACTTGATCAACGACCGAAAATGCTCGTCGGTCAGGGTGCCGCGATCGATATCGACGTACACATATCGGCAATAGGACTGCAATTGCTCGATCTCGACTCGATCTTTGATCTCAAAGCCCTGGAAAACGAACGGCGTTTCGAGCCACGGACGATCCAGCATGGCAACGTACATGCCCGTCGAGAGTTTTGTAGTATCAACGGCGACTCTTCCAAATAACAAAGTCTCGACCCATTCTCAGTCAATTCGACATGCCGCGACCATAATATGGCCACGCATAGCACAATGATAGAGGGAGTCGGCCATTCTCGCTCGATCTGGCCGATTTGGCGCTTCAATGTAAACGTGCCACACGCCACTCTGCACTCTGCACTCTGAGCGGGGCCTCACCGAGGCCCAATAGGGTGTTAGTAGGACTTCAAGCATCCGTTCGCAATTTGATGACGAACACCTTCTCACTCAACGGGTGTGTCAGACGAACAACGACTTGACCACCGTCAATTCCAATCGCATAAACAGGCAGACTCAGCCTGTTGACTCCTGCCTCGAGATCTGCCTGCCAGCTCAACTCACGTTGACCTTTGTATCCGTCGATTTCGATGTCCCCGGCCAGCAGGATACTGATCGATGCGCCCACCAGCGGACGATCGGTCTCAATCGCAATATCCATCTGGCGCGGTTCGCCGAGAGCAACCACGAACTCCGGCGTAAGCGGAATATTCGTCGCAAATTCGTCGAACCAGCCAAACGTTAGTGCCAGCGCGAAAAGACCTGCGGCCACCACGCTGCCCACGCTCGTGCCGAGCCAAAAACCCTTGTTTCGCGCTTGTCCCTTAACGCGCGGCCGGGTTACGGTGGCCATGACGTTCGCAAAAAGTTCATCGGGATCAGCGACGAGGTGGCGATTTTTCAGTACTCTCAATGCATCGGCGCCGCGCATCGCATTGCGACATTCATCACACTCGGCGATATGTTCCATGTACACGCGAATCTCACTCTCGTCGATCGAGTCGGATTCTCGTGAGCTGATTATTTCAAATACGTCGTGGCAATCCATGGTCTTCATTCCTCTGGAGACGCCGTCTTTTTCCAACGGCGTCTTGGGTCAAGCAACTTCGTCAGCCGAACTCGCGTATCAACAATGTTCTTGTCAATGGCCTGTTGCGGCAGTCCGGTCACCTTGTGCAGGTTATATACCGAGTGACCGTCAATCTCGTGCAGCCGGAACAACGAACATTCCCTGGTCTTTAGAATCACGCTCGCGCGCAACACGTTCTCGATTCGCAGCAGGCTCTCGGATTTGATCTCCGCCGGCAATTGTCGACGGTTCAAGCCGCCAAGCCAGTCTATGATTCCGCCAACCGTCATTTCTCGCCTCCAACGACTCTGAGTTTGGGCCCACCCATTGCCTCGTTCTGCAGCAGCCGGCCCAGTTTCGCGCGAGTTCTGAACAATCGCGATTTAATCGTGCCTTGCTCAATTCCTGTTGCTTCATGTAACTCCGAAATACTGAAGCCGTCGATATCGTGCATCGCAAGCAATGAGCAATCCTCTTTTGGTAGCACGGCCATCGCGCGAAGGACTCTTTCGATGCGTTTCTGCTGATCGACCTGCACATCAGGTTGCCGCTGATCGCCATCGACAAGAAACGCTTCATTCTGATTGTCAATGGTCTCAGCATTGTCCACAGGTGATCGCTGCTGGCTTCGGGTGATATCAATAAAGCGGTGGTACATGACCTTCAGCAGCCAGGCTCGCTGATGCTGCATTTGCTCCAATTCGTCGAATTTCAGAAATGCTTTCATGCAAACTTCCTGAACGAGGTCCTTGGCGTCGCTTTCGTTCATCGTGAGCCGCTGTGCTGCCTGACCCAGGTCGGCGAAATACGGGCGCATCAGTGCCTCGAATCGATCTGACATCGACCTTTGCTTTGAAAAATTGAGCAACGTCGCCATAAATTGGTCGGAATTACCGATTCCTATAATATTTCAACGGCCAAAGCGCTGGCCGCGTTGCCCTTATTTTACATAATTGAAAGAAAATCAGTCTGTGCCGGGCGTCACTTTTCGCTCGATCGAATGCGCCGCCAAGGCTTTCGACGTCCGATTCTCGGGATTATGTAAAAAGACGGCAACCGGGCGATTCCATTTGGCGTTACATTGGATTGGTCACGAAAATCAGGCCGGTAGTGACAGTGATCGGCTTCAAATAACACTTTAAGCAATGTCAGGGGAAATGACGTGAGAAGTTCAAAAACATGGGCTCCGATTATGATGCTCGCGGCTTTCGCTGGCCTGGTCGGCTGCGGATCTTCAGGGTCGGATAATGCGACCGGCCTGATTTCGCTGGGAATCAGCGATGGCCCTGTTCACGAAGCAAAAAAGGTATGCATTTCGTTTGACGAGATCGAGTTTAAAGGTAACGGGCAATCAATTGTCGTAGATCTGGATTCGGCGGAGTCGGTCAATCTCCTCGAATTTCAGGGCAGCAATGCAATGCCGATACTGGTAAGTGAGGAGCTTCCGGCGGGCGAGTATCAATGGCTGCGCCTGGGCATCGACGCCGAACTCCTGGGGACGGGTGGCACGGGCGACATGTCCGAGACTGAATGCGATGGTGAGGGTTCCTACATCGTCATGAACGACGGAATGGCTTACAACCTCTACGTCCCAAGTGGCGAAGAGACCGGCTTGAAGCTTGTCGGCGGCTACACCATACCGGCAGACAGCTCAGTTATTTTCACGGCTGAATTCGACCTGATGAAGTCAGTCACAGCGCCCGATGGGCTATCACCGGATGTCATCTTGCGTCCGACGCTGCGTCTCGTCGACAACGCGGAGGCCGGGACCCTGACCGGACGGGTTTTGACCGCCGCGGCGACAGCGGACGGCTGCGCCCCCTCCGTCTATGTATTCAATGATGGTATTGCGCCGAACGCGATCGACGACGGCGTGGACGATGATCCGGACGATCCTGTCGCTACCGCCATGGTCAACGAACAGACAAACGAAGGGCAGATCGAGTACCACTACACGGTCGGCTTTCTGCTTGCGGGTGATTATGAAGTCGCGTTTACCTGTGACGGTACGGTGTTCGTTCCGGAATTGGGTAAGAGCGCGCTCATAGAGGTGAAAACCGTTACCACCGTCGATTTCCTGGACTTGTAGGCCAAAATGACGAGACGCGCCCGAGAGCGATTGGCGAATCCGGCCCTTCACGTGCTGTATGAAATCGCCATTGTCTTGTGGCTTGAGACCGTCAACCGACACGAGTTCCCATCGATCGTTTGCTGAGCTGGACGACCGACCTGGACGCCGGCGTCAATCGGCTTAGTTTGCCGGTTTTGGCAATCGACCCGGCCGGAGGCCAAATGGTCGTGCGGCTGAGTCACCCGGATAGCGAGCAGATGTTTGTCGTGCAGCTGAATACTAAAGTCTAGTTATGTTAAATCAATGCAACCAAAGCGACTGAATGGCGTTGAACAGGGTAACAGTCGGGTGCTTTTCTATTTCAGCTCTCGAACGTATCGAAAATTGATAGCGAAAGGATGGTTAATGTCATGAACAGGAAATTCATATTACTTTTGAGTGCACCTCTGCTGCTGGGAATCAGCACTGCATGGGCGCAGGACGCAGAGCTGCCTGGCCCGGCGGACGACGAGGCACGACGCGCCTCCGATCAGCTCCCTGATGCGGCTGCTGCAGGGCTTACGATCGCCGGCGAGAACACCGCAGGCTTGCCTGCGGAGGCGACCATTCGCCTTATGGATGACGCCGACGAGGAGAATGGCGGGGCGGTCACCAACGATGTCCAGTTGCCGATTCTGCCCGACGAGGGCGTAGCAGGCCAGCAGGGACTGGATACGGCTGCAGATGCCATCGCGGGACAGGATTCGTTCGGATTCGACGCAGCTGCGAAAGCGCGCGATACCGCATCCGATATGGCTGAATCCACACAAAGTGGCATCGAGGCTCGCGGGCGCGCCGATGATCTGCCTGTCGACGTTCCTGGCAGGCCGGAAATTCCGGAAGTTCCCCCGACTCCGGGACAATAATCTGACGCGGGATACTCTTGGAGCATTTTTCACGAATGATCTCGTAAGAGTGAAAAAGGTAAGTCACAAAAACAGCTCGCCGCTGTATATCGCGGCGAGCTGTTTTTGATATGCGTCATGCCTGATCGATCGGAGTAGAAGTAATGATATACAAAGCTTTACGCCTCGTCGTCCTCGCTACCTTGTTGGCACTAAGCGGCATGGCCACGGCCACATCGGCGGACGACTGGAGCGCCGGCAAACAGGCATTCGAGGCCGGCGATTTCGCATCGGCGCTGGTGTTTTTCGAGGCTGCACGCGATGCCGGGTTGCAAGGGCCGGCCGTGCAATACAACATTGCAGTATCGCAGTACAAGCTTGGCCGCTATGGCGCGGCGCAGTCGACCTTCGAACTGATCGCGCGCCGGTATCCAAAGATGCGCGGGCTCGCCGAATACAATCTCGGTCTCACCGCAGAGCGACTGGGTGCAACAGCGGACGCGCGCGTCCATTACCTTAATGCTTACGAATTGAGTCCTGACGATCGCACATTGCGTGTTCTTGCATCGAGACGCCTGCGCGAATTAGAACCCGAAGTGCAAACGGCCTCCCGTTGGGCAGGGGCCTTCGGTGTCCGGGCTGGCCATGATGACAATATCGCGCTACTCGACGAGGTGGGGCTGCCGGCTGGCACCACGACCGAAAGCCCGATGGCCGATGTGTTTGCGTCTTTCAGCGGTCCGTGGAATGGGCGAAGCGGATTTCGCCTGGAGGGCAGCGCGTATCTAATCAGGTACGTTGATGCCAGCGACTTCGATCAATCCCAGATTCGGGGCGGCGTTTTCTACGAGTGGCGCCCGACCAACTGGCGCATGCAATTTGGCGTTCAGGCCGGTGCGGGAACCATAGGCGGCGATGCGTTTGATCGCAAAACGGGTGGCAGGGTTCGCGTGGTTCGCTCCCTCAACCGGAATTCTGTATTCGATTTGCGCTACACCTTTGACGACGTCACGGAAGCGGACTCAATCTTTGCGGGCATCGCAGGCACCCGCCAACAGTTCGATGCGAGGTATCGATGGTACCGGGATGCTCATCGTTTCCAGCTTCGGTACTGGCTCGAAACGAACGACCGTCTGGATCCGGGGGTCTCGCCGGATCGCAATCGGGTCGGCGTGGACTACCGTTATCAACTGGAGCATGGACTGGGTTTCGAAGCCGGGATCGATCTGCGTAACAGCGAGTATGACGAAGTAGTGACGCCGCGCGAAGAGGATCTGACGACATTGCGCGGCGCGCTGACCTATACGTTCCGCAACAACTGGCTCGTCCTGCTCGAATACCGCAACTCGAGCAACGACTCGACGGATTCGACGTATTCCTATGATCGTGCTCGGTTCTCGATCGGGGCACTCAAGTCCTTCTGACGCCCGCGAGAGCGTTTGCCTTCAGGGGGCGTATTCAAAATCGCTGAATCGGGTTCTCTCGACCTCGTCGAATCTGATCACCAGCATGGCCCGTCCCTTCACTTCGACGTCGACGGCAATTGGAACAATCGGGCCGTCCGTTGCGGCCGGACCGAAGCTCATTGCCATGTCGAATTTGCTGATCTTGACGCCAACTGCCGGCCTAATTGCTTTTTCATTGCGTAGATTAATCGAAGCGACGTAGTGGCCGTTCTTAATGATCTTCAGCTGGCCCTTGACGTGCTGCATGAATTTTTCGTCGTCATCATCCTCATTCGGCACAAAGTCGAAGATCCAGTGTTCGCCGGTTTCCTCGATTAACTCAAGCGAGCCGAAATTAACGATCTCCGAGTGCTCACGCTCGTCCTCCGCATCCCCGTCATGCTTGTCGTCACGCCCGCGGCGGGGTCGGTCGTTTTCCTTGTTCTCGAGAAAATCCTCGATCTCATCGTCCTGGGGCTCGAGTCCGTTAACCGACACGAGCGTCCATCGACCGTCTTCGGGCAAGCGCGGGTCGTAACGACCAATTCGGACTACGTCGTCCCTGGTTGAGGTCTCGGTAAATGCCCAGCGTTCGTCGAAATCCTTGTCGATCGACTCGAATGCTCGCTGCACGATGTCTTCAAACTCGTTCGCGATCGCGAACGCCGGGAGAAGTAGCCCGATCAATAACAGAATTTTTTTCATAAGGGCTTATAGTGCGCCTCGCGCAGATTCGTTACAGGAAAAGCCTGGCTTAGATTGTGTGGTTATTGCTTGGCGCTTATGAAACATCCAGTTGAACTTTCTTGAATCGTCTGTGAGGCGATTGGCGTCACTTGGCAAGCCGCAACGGCTCTCAGTTGTCGAGCATATTCCATTTCGATATCAGCTCGCGCGACTGCTCTCAGTCGCGACTAATTTCCAATTTGTGACTTTTTAGCAACTTGCCTTTGAACGGCTACGCTATACATTTTGTCGTGCTGGAACAGTAGCTTAAAAACTTATTGACCAGCAGAAAATATCTGACGTAGTAAGAAAGCGACAACGCTCAACGTCAGGATGTCGATCCGCGAAACGTGAAACAGCCAGTTTACGTCAACAAAAATTCACTCACGAGGAGACGACAATGAAAGGCTTGAAACAGCCCGGAAAACCGGGTAATTGGCGACGACTTAGTAGTCTTTGGATTACGAGTTTCGCCGCCTTGTCCTTATGCGGAACTGCGCTCGCGCAGACCGATGATGGGACAGATGAAACACAATTGGAAGAAATCATCGTTACGGGTTCCCACATCAAACGGGACACGTTCAACTACTCGACGCCAATTACGGTAATTGCCTCCGCCGATATTGATGCGACGGGCTCAACCAATCTCGGTGACCTGTTGCAGACGATGCCGCAGACAATTTCGACGTTCAATAACGCGAACACGGCGTTTTCGACAACGTTTTCGGGACTTAATCTGACTGACCTGCGCTTTCTTGGCACGTCAAGGACG
>Ga0255056_10000071_pt1 | contig 23068 bp, 22 predicted proteins | sample Cases_109_1_MG_FD_183639 | JGI IMG/M metagenome (GOLD analysis project Ga0255056, IMG submission 183639) | Seawater microbial communities from Amundsen Gulf, Northwest Territories, Canada - Cases_109_1 | ecosystem: Environmental > Aquatic > Marine > Gulf | place: Canada: Northwest Territories... | reverse complement strand
CTTGAAGGCTCGACCGCCTCGTACGAGGTCGAAGACTCTGAAGCCGTCCGCCTGCTGCTCAATCTTCGAAAATCAGGCAATACCCAGTGGGAAGTTCTGTATTCCCTGCAACAAAGCACCGCGCGCCTGCGCGGCTCAACGCTCACTGCGCCCGCAGTAGACACCGATATTCACGTCCTTCAGTTTGGCGGCACTTATCAAGGAGACGGCGATAAATTCAGGCCGTATGTCGCGATGACGATTGGCGGCACTCACATCAAGACCGTGGCGAACGGCAGCCAAAGTGACTCTTTTTTCTCTGGCTCGATAGGTGTTGGCCTGAACATGACCCCGAACAGCCGACTCGGCATTCGCCTCGAGGCACGCGCTTACGGCACGCTGATGAACTCGAGCACCAGCCTGTTCTGCCAAACCGGGCCAAACAATAATGTTTGCGCAGTTCGCATTGACGGCAACTTGCTCAGCCAGTTTGAAGCATTGGCGGGCGTTGTTTTCAGATTCTAGGTTTTGCCTAGTTGAAGGCGACGACGACGATCGCCAACAAAATGAGCACGAACGGCATGACCTGGTGCATCTGAATTCTTTTACATCGCAGTTTCATCGCTCTGTACCTCGCTGAATGTGGCTTTTGCCTACACCTGCAACGATACGGAGCGACGTTCAGCTGGTATTGTCAAACAACGGCAGGTCTTGGTTATTTCAGGTCAGCCCGTCGAGTGAGCCGCCGACGGATGAGCAACGAAAAATTCTGGAATCGACATGTGGCGAGCCAAATCCGTAGATGACTATATCGCGCACTACGATACCTGGAGTGTCGAGCTAAGGTGCTGATCAACGCACAGGAAGGCAAAACCAAGGCGTTGCGCCAATGGCGCATGACGTCAGTAAAGGACATTAAGCCCGCGATCGTAAAGCGCTACCTCAATGAAGCGCTCGAAATCGCGAACGCACAGCTTTATGCGCTCGGCTTGATGTTCGCATTCAGGCGGAACAAATTGTCCGGGTCATACTGGTTTTTGACAGCCAGCAGACGATCGAAATTAACCTGATAGTTGGCGTTGATCACCGGTTGCGGCTCATCGCCCGTATCATTTGTGTAGTAACCATCAGTGCTGGTCTCGAGGGTCTTCCAATAGCTGCGAATGTAATCGATATGCCTGGCGGGATCAGCGTTCTCGGGCCAGGTAATGGCAACAAACATATTCGCGATACAGCGGCGATGTGGAAAGGCCGTGTCCTCTGCAGCGACGCGTCCGATGGCGCCACCCGAATGTTGAAAATACCCCATTGTTGCGCGGCCCGGATCAAGATCGAAACCGTCGGCCATTTTCTCCGCCAGTGATTCCGAAATTTCGTTCACAAACCCGCCTTTGAAGTACTCGCCTCCAACTCGTGGGTCCAGATTATCGCCGCTGCGTTGCAACTCGATGTAGTCATGCGCAGCAACCGTATCGACAATCGGTTTACCCAGATTGCGAATGGGTGCGAGGATATCGTCGACCTTGCCAGCCGACCCTGAGTAGCAGACATGCACGCCGCACATGCCCTCGGGTGAACCTTCGGGCGACATCATCATGGCATCGCAATAAAGATCATCCGGCGCGGTTTGGCAGAACTCGCCATAAAAACTCAGGAACTCACGAGCCATTGCTATCGGGAACAGTATTTCGCCACCGATAACCTCGCGTTGCATCGGATGCAGGGCAAACTCAAACGCTGTAACAACACCGAAATTACCGCCACCGCCTCTGACGCCCCAGTAAAGGTCCGGGTTTTCCTCCGCACTCGCGTGCCGCAATTGGCCGTCGGCCGTAACGATGTCAACAGCGTTTACGTTATCCAAAGCGAGACCAAAGCGGCGACCAACGCGGCCGAAACCGCCACCCAAAGTCAAACCACCGACTCCTGTATGTGAAACTGTGCCGGTCGTCGTCACAAGTCCGTGAGCCATGGACTCGCGATCCATTTCACCGAGCAAACTACCGCCTGCCACGAAAGCGCTGCGTGAATTAGCATCGATACGCACATGTCGCAGCGTCGACAGGTCGATCTGCATGCCTTTGTCGCAGGACGATTTGCCGGAGTGACTATGGCCACCACACTTCACGGCTACTAGCAGATCGTTCTCACGCGCGAATGTAACGGCTCGCTGCACGTCCACTGCACCGCTGGGTTGCACGACCAGGGCGGGATGTTTGTCGAAGCTCTTGTTGAGCAAAAGACGCGCTTTCTCGTAGCCGTCGTTACCTGGCAACAACAGGTTTCCTCGCAGGCTATCGGACAAATTCTGAACGGCATCCTGAGACATGACGACTTCGTCGCCGGAACCGCTGACGCCCACGATATCGCTGTACGCCGTCGTCATGGATCTCATCGCCGCGAACACCTGCGATGCGGGCAATGCGGCTCCAACACCCGCGGCTATTGACGAACGCAGAAAATTTCTTCGGTTCATATCGAATCCCCAATTATTATTGTTCTTCCGATTACCATCATCATAGTCAACCCGACCGTCTTGCGCCAATCGAGGCGGACCCCCGAAATTGACAAGCCAAACGCGCCGGTGTCATTGTCGGCGCAACATGAAAATAGAAAGCAAACTGCCCGACATCGGCACGACCATCTTTACCGTGATGAGCCAGCTTGCCGGCGAATGCAACGCAATCAATCTCGCGCAGGGATTCCCAAGCTTTAACCCGCCCGACGAATTGCTCAACGGAATCAACTTCCACCTGAGAAATGGCGACAACCAGTATGCGCCAATGCCGGGCGTCCTGGCATTGCGAGAGGCAATCGCGCTCAAGACAGAAAAGTACCAGGGCCGTCGCGTTGACGTCGATTCTGAAATTACCGTTTGTACCGGTGCGACGGAGGGGCTTTTCAGCACGATCCAGGCCGTCGTGCGGCCGGGTGACGAAGTGATCGTTTTTGACCCCGCCTATGATTCCTACGAGCCAGCGGTAAGGCTCTGCGGCGGCGTGACCCGGCACGTACCCCTCGTCGTTGATGCCAATGGATTCGACTATTGCGTCGACTGGCAAGGATTGAGCGACACACTAAGCGACAAGACACGCCTCATCATTTGCAATTTTCCACACAATCCGACCGGCGCCATGCTGTCAGCTGACGATCTTGATCGGCTCGCGTCCATCGTGCGTGACTCGCATGCGTTCTTGTTGTCCGACGAAGTTTACGAGCACATCATCTTTGATGGCGAACAACATCATAGTCTGGCGAGCCACGACGAACTCTGGGAACGATCGTTCGTGATCTCATCGTTCGGAAAAACCTTTCACGCTACCGGCTGGAAGGTGGGTTACTGTCTGGCGCCCGCAAACCTGAATGCCGAGTTTCGACGAGTACACCAGTTCACAACTTTTACGGTTGTCACACCAATTCAACACGCGCTCGCTGCTTATCTCTTGAGCGATCCGGATTTTCCACAGCAGCTGTCCGCGTTTTATCAACGAAAACGCGACCACTTTTGTTCTTTGCTGGAAGGATCTCGTTTCCGGTTTTCGCCCGCACGCAGTACGTTTTTCCAGATTCTCGATTACAGCGACATTAGTGATCAGGCGGATGAGGTCATCGCGAAGCAATGGACGCGTGACATTGGCGTTGCGTCCATCCCCGTGTCGGTGTTCTGTGAAAAACCGGCTGGCGGGCGGCATCTGCGGTTTTGCTTCGCCAAGGACGACGAGACACTGGCGCTGGCTGTGGAAAAACTTCGGGCGTTGTAGGAGAAAATTCGCGGGCCGGGGCCCGCTCGTACAGCCCGCTCGAACATCTCTCCGTCCACAGCCACGCGTCATATGGCACGCGTATCTACAAAAGCTGAAAGGCGAGCAACGCCCCAACGTAACCGAGTGTTGTCATATACACCCATGCGAATATCGGCCAGCGCCAGCTATTGGTCTCGCGACGCATGACCGCGAGCGTTGCCGCACATTGCAGGCAGCAGGCATAGAAAATCAGCAATCCGATCACCATCGGCAAGGTGAAAACAGGCGCGCCATCAGGCCAAGTCGCCGACTTGAGCCGGTTCGACAGCGTCGACTCATCTGCCTCGTCGCCGACGGCGTAAACTGTGCCGAGCACAGCGATCACGACTTCGCGCGCGGGAAAACCGGCGATGACGGCCGCGGATACTTTCCAGTCCCAACCCAGCGGCCGAAATACTGGCTCGACGATCTTTCCTGCGCGCCCGAGGTAACTTTGCTCCAGCTGCATCGCTGCAGCTTCGTGATCGATCTGCGCGTTTGCGACCGCAAGATTCTCACCCGACAAGCGCTCGGCGGCCTGCGCTTGCTGTGCGGCGACGTAGGGCTGAATCTCCGTCGAGCGTGGGAAATAGGACAGCGCCCAAACGATAACCGCAACGGTGAAGATCACTGTTCCAGCGCGGTACAGGAAAACCTTTGCGCGACCCAGCAACTGGATGAGGACCGTGCGAAGATTCGGCCGCCTGAAGGCCGGCAACATGAGTGCGAATGGCGGTTTCGGACCGCGCAGTGCCGTCTGGCGAATCAGTAGCGCCGTCAAAATACCCATGACGATGCCAAACAGGTACAGGCCGAACAGCACCAGCCCCTGCAAATTGAGAAAGCCGACTCCTGTCGCCGGCACAAACGCCGCGATCAGCAATGCATAGACCGGCAATCGCGCCGAACAGGTCATGAACGGTGCCGCAAGTATCGTCGCGATGCGATCGCGACGGTTTGGGATAACCCGCGTCGCCATGATGCCCGGTACCGCGCACGCGAAACTCGAAATCATCGGAATGATCGACTGCCCGGATAAACCGACCGATCGCATCAAGCGGTCAAGAAGATAGGCCGCGCGTGCGAGATAGCCGGAATCTTCGAGCAAGATAATAAACAGGAAGAGAATGATAATTTGCGGCAGAAAAACCAAGACGCTACCGACGCCCGCAACGATTCCGTCAGCCAATAAGCTCGACAGCGCCCCATCGCCCAGTTGGGCTCTGATGATTGAGCCAAGAACCGCCGCGGAACCATCGATCAGGTCCATGAGCGGCGTTGCCCAGGCGAACACGGCCTGAAAAACGATCGCCATGACGACGAACAGGCCTATCGTGCCCGGAATCGGCCGATTCAGAAAATCGGTAATGCGCGTACGCCAGGAATAGAACACGGGTACCTGCTCCTGGACGTCGGCGAGTACATCCCGCACCCAGCGATAACGCACTCGCGCTTCCTGCGCGAGCGGCGGTTCGAGACCGAACAGTGCATCCCGATGGCGCTGCACCGCGGCCATAGCGTCGTCGCCAAGCTGTTGCTGCAGCACTGTGTTCGAATCATTGGGACCATCGATCAGCAAGCGCTCGACTTCGGCGTGTCGAAGGTTTTTTCCGGACTTGAGAATGAGATCACTCGACACATTCGACAACGCCGGCCAGGCCTTTTCCGGTATTGGCGGAGCGTTCTTGCTGAGCCTGCCTAGCCCGTCGCGCAACGCTTCAATGCCGCGGCCGGTCGTGGCGACGACCGGAAACACGGGCGTACCGCCCAGACGTTCGGACAGTTGATCGATATCGATGCGGATTCCGTCGACGTCCGCCGCATCGAGCATCGTCAGCGCAACGGCGACCGGCAGACCGAGTTCGAGCAGTTGTTGCACGAGGTACAAGCCCTGATAGAGATTGCTCGAGTCAACGACCGCCAATATGCCGTCCGGCGGCCGCGCTCCCTCCATGCGGCCAAGGATGACGTCGATGGCGATTTTCTCTTCGAAGGAATGCGCACTCAGCGCATGGGTTCCGGGCAAGTCGACCAGTTCGATCGAACGGTCATTGACCTGGACGGTGCCAACGTGGCGTTCGACCGTGACGCCGGGGTAATTGCCGATACGCTGGCGCAGCCCCGTCAGGCGGTTGAAAACCGTACTTTTGCCACTGTTCGGATTACCGACCACCGCAATACTGGCATCGGATTGCCGGCTGACGGAGATCTGCTTGACTGGGATTCTGGTTTCTTTGGAGCTAGCCACCGGTCGCGACTGGACAGACCCGGAAATGGCGCGCCTGCTCCAGGCGCAGCGAGATGCCACGACCAAACAAGCGGAACTCCAGCGGGTCACCCCCCAGCGCCGAGCTCGCGAGTTCGACCACGGCGCCCTCGACGAGCCCCAATGTCATGAGGCGTTGCACCTGTGGATCGGCCGTATCAACCGCTTCGATCGTGACCTTTTGGCCCTTTTTCATCGCGGCGAGCGTATGGCTATGCATTATGTAATGTCCGGTTTTTCCTGAGACTTCGCTCTCGTAGCCGAAATGATAATGATTCGCATTCATAGACGCAATAGCGGTTCGTACCGATGTTGGCAGGCCCGTCACAAATAAGCGTTCAGCTTACATTCATTGCATATCCGTTAGCGTTGCCGGGCAATCAAAAAAAACCGAGGACCGTGACATGAAAAGCAATCTCCCCAAGCTCCCGGCAGCAATCGTCATTACGGCCGCAATGATCATTGCCGGTAATGCGGTCGCGAACAGCCCTACTATCCGGCTCTTCCCCACGACGGTCGTTGAAGATCTGCGACAAACAGGCAACGTGGCGAGAGACATGGAGACCGGTTTGCAGGAAGTCATCGGGCGCCTCGACCAGCAGCAACAGCTATACCAGGAGAGTAAATGTGACGGCGCCGAAGATGATTCCGGTTGCCAGCGCCTTGCCCGTCAAATCGGCGCGACCTATCTCGACATGCTCACGATCATGGAAGACCGACTGCCCGACATGGAACACACCGTCAACAACACGCGCATCAGCCTTGAAAAAGGGCTGCGCAATGAACTCGGCAAGAAAATGACGCCGTGGACTTTGCAGGAAACACTCATCGGCGCCGGCGAGACCGCACCGGCAGCGGACGCCGCCCCGAGATTGAGAGGCCGCTCGGGCATGCGCTTGTCCGAACGCTTCAGCCAGTATTATCAACTGGTCGCAACGTCCGGCAGCCAAAGCGACCAGTCGCTTGCGGTATTGGCGTCGGACATTTATCTCGATATGGATGAGACGAGCTTGCTGATACAACGCACGCGGCAGGAGATCGCGCGCGCGACGCTGATGGAGCAACTCAACCAATCCTTCGGAATTATCACGCCCGAGATGATGGAAGTCGTCGGCGGCGTCAAAGCCATATTATTTGGTGATGAAGAAAGTCGCGCCATCGTTTCGGCGCCCCCGCCCGGCAGTATCGAACAGGCTTATCGCAGTCCACTGGAACAATAACGGACCAACAATTCGCGCAGCTACACCCACTTTGAGGAGCAGGCAAGATGTCGATCCGAACAACGAAAACCACCATCGCCGCGCTCGGCGTTCTTGCAGCTACATTGCTGCTCGCGTCCTGCGCTTCCAATCAACCCTCCTGCACGTCGCCGCAGACGCGCAATCTCGACAACGCGATAGACGTCGTACAAAGTAACCTCATGAGCGGCTGCCAGTCGCGCTTTGACAGTTACTACGACGATCTGTTGACGATCGCCGAAGGCGATCCGAAGCCGGAGAACAAACGAGCATTCAGCGAATTTCTTGTTTGGTCAACCGACTCCGGACTGCTCAGCCAGCGTCAGGCCGAGGTCAAATACAATCGCTACTTCAACGTGAAGTTCATGTCGATGAAGGGCGACTACAACAACTGCTCACACACATGTCCTAACAAACAAAAAGTCCTGTACAACATGGAACGGGAGCTATCGGACAAGGAGCGCGGCTTGCTGCGCGTCAGCCTCGACAACGACGGCTACTACCGCGCCGACAAGCTGTTTCAGGAAGTGGAACTCGTCCTGGAAGCGACCTGCATGGCCTGCACCGCCAGTCGCTAGTCGAATCGGGTACTGATCATGATTCAGCGACGGGATTTCTTGCATGGCATGGTCGCCGGCCTAAGCGGCACATTGGTCGGCGGAACAGCGCTGGTCTATGCGCTCGCCCGCGCCGATCTTGTTGAACTCGCAGACACCAGCCTGTCTAGTCCCGGCTCGTGGCTCGAATGGGCCTATACCAATCTCGGTTCCTCGATTCCTGTTTTCGCGGTCCTCTTAATCGCCTTTTTCGTCACGCTTGGACGACTGCGCAGGTATCTGAACGAAGACCGGGCGGTGAACCATATCGTACAGCTCGACCACCTCACCGAAATCTGGACCACCTTGTTTTTCGGCACGGGCGTCATATGGACGGCTATTGGAATGCGCAGCGCATTGATTTTCGCGCTCGGCGATCGCGAAACTGCGTTGAGCGAAGGCGCTTTCGCGATGCTCGAACGGATGATTGACGGCGGAATATTGCTCGCCTTGTCGACCACTATTTTCGGCGGCGTTGGCGGCTATCTGATGCGCGTTTACAAAACCGTTTCACTCGGCGCCGACTTACAACATCGTTACGACCTTGCGGCGCGCGCCGACACCTCGGAGATGCGCGAGAGCCTGCACCGCATCGAGAAGAATCTGCGCGGCGATCACGGTGCCGATACCGTTAATGAGGAACCGGAATGAGCGGTTCCCCACTTGCCTACCCATTGACGCGCGGAATCGAAGGCGATGCGGGCGGCGCCGCCGATTTGCAAACTGACATCATGCGATTCATGGCGATACTGTCGCTTTGTCTCGTTGCCATCTTCGCGCTGGTCCAGAGCGTTCCCAACGAAGCGCAGACGTCCAGCGATGTGCCTGGCATCGCAAGCCCGCCGCCCATTGAGGAACTCGCGGCGAAAGATGAGATTCCATCGATCCGCGAAGCAAGCCCCGTGCCGGTCGAGCCACAAGCCGTGAAGAGCGTCGCCCTGACGCGCCCGGAGTGGGTGTCGACGCATCAGGCCCCGGTAAAATCAACACCACCGGTAGCCCCCGCTTCGGCCGAACCGGAAGACAAGGTATTTACGCTTCGATTTGAATCCGACCTTGCGTTGACACGGCTGGTCTCGAATGGCCAGGTTGCTTTCTACGCAATCGATGCGGGTCGAGCCCAACGCATGACCGTCAGCGACAGTCGAATCAGTTTCTGGGACGCCTCGACGCCGAATACCTTTCATCAGATGGAGGCGGCAACTGTGCCGCAAGCTGTCGTTGATGCGTTGGTCCGAAGCGGTGCTGATGCCGCCGGCGTCGAGTGGGGTGTCACGCTGCCAGGCAAACTGAGTCGACAGTTGAATTCGCTCATGCAACAGCATCAGGGTGGTGCGCTCGTCATTCGTGCCGACGGCGATCTGAATCTGGAACAAAGCTGATGGCCGGTCGACTCATTACCGCGATGCTGTTGCTTGCCGCTTCTGCGAACATCGCAGCAGCCGCGAAGGAACGTGATCTCGAGCGATGGCTGGATCGCGAAGCCGTGCCATTCGTCAAGACCGCTCTTCTCGAACATCCTCGATTCAAGGGTGAAACTGTCATGTTCGTCGTACTCGATAATAATGCAATAGCAACGACGAGCAACGAGCTTGCCTTGTCACTCAGGGATCGCCTGCTGGATGCCGCGGTCGACACGCCCGGCGTTACAATCGCATGGCGACAGGGGCGCTCGAATGCGCACCATAGCACCGAGGCTATCGATTGCACACGCGATGATGTTGACTACTACATCGGCATCGAGTTGTCGCAGGAACTGGATGACCGCTACAGTCTTAGTCTGCGAGCGCTGGATCTGCAGGAGCGCAACTGGATCAGTGGCTTCGGCCAGAGCTGGCGAGGCCACCTGAGCATGACGCAGCGACGCGCACTGCGACAAGACAAAGTCGACGAATCCTTTCTCGGCGCCAGAGACGTACCCTTTACAGCCGACCAAAATGACCTGTTGGCCCGGTACCTGGCACATGAATTGTCATGCGCGCTGCTGCGCGAGACCAGCGGCGACTACATCATTCCCGCGGACCTGTCCGCCGAGTCAGTTGATGGTGTCGACAACACGATAGAACTCGTCAGCAATAACATTGCCGCGAATGACGCGATTGAATTGACGTCCGATGCCCAAACAGCCAATGCGGAAATAACGGGGAAAGCGCATCAGATCGACGACCAGCTGTTTCAATACTGGCTCACCGTCACACCCAAGGGCAAAGACAGCGAGCTTTCGTCACTGAGCGTTAGCGCATACTTGCTCAAGCCAGACGCTCGTTTCGCTGACGCCGCGCCTTCGCGAAGCGGGCAATCCGGCGACCGCCATGAGTATGTCGTTCCCATAAGAACCACGGTAGCGATGCCGAACAAGCAACGCGGCGTTTTGATCGGCCAAAATTCATTCTCGGACGACGCTGTTGTGTTCTATATTCAGAACCAGCCGCACTTCGGGCTCGTCCGACTCGACAGCGGCGTCTGCCGCGACCGAACGATGGCGATGGTCGTTCGAGCCGGTGATCCGATTAAATTTCCGGTTGCCTACGCACACACGTCGAATAGCGAGACGATCGACACGGACGAATGGTACGTCACGCCGCTGCGTGACACCTATTACGCCATCGCGATTTCTGACGAAAAAGCGGCAAGACGCATTGCCAACCATCTTGATCAACTGCCAATTCGTTGCGGCGCCGCGACCCGTCGTGGCCTTCGCGGTCAGGCATTGCACGAGTGGCTGGACGAGTTTGCTGCACTCGCGGTCGCGTCCGCACGACATATCGACTGGCGTGCAATTGAAATAAAAGACCTTCTTTGAGGACAAGACGATGATTCGACTTTTGGGTGCAATTACCGGTTCCGCTCTGGCGCTGGCAGCGCTGCTGGTGCTGGTCGGCGTGCCGCAATTCAAAGTCGAGCCGAAAGAGATCGAACGCGCGGTCCTTACATTGCCATTTCGGGCCGAATCTGTGATTGAGGAAGCTCCGATTGACGAAGTCGACACTGAAGCCGTTGCGATTGCCGCGCAGGAGCCAGATATCGAGCCAGAGAGTGAAGCGCTGGTCGATACCGCGATAGCCGATGAGGCGATAGCCAATGAGGCGATTGAAATGCTCGCCGAGGCCCTGCAGCCGGATAGCCAGCAGTGGTACGCATTCTGGAGCCCGTTTCGCAGTGAAATAGCGGCGTCAGGATTTGTAACACAGCTACAACGAGTAACCGGACTCGACTATCGCGTCGTGAAAATCAAACCAGGCGTTTACGAGGTAGCGTTCGCCTACGCCGAAGACGAGGATATTCCTGTTAATCTTTCACAAATCTCGGCAGCGACGGGCCTTGATATGCCGGGGACTTAGGATGTCGGAGCGCTTGCAAAAAATAAGCATCGTCCTCGCCGGTGCGTTGCTGACGGCATTCGCGATGACAGCCGACGCCACTATCGAGCCAGACATCGATCTCGCATGGCGTGGCTTCATGAATACCGACGTGACGGCCGAACCGGCGTTTCGTTTTCCGCATTCAGACTGCTTCAGCGTTGCGGCGATTGAGCACGACTTGCCGGAAACCCTGCTGCTGGCGGTCGCTCGCGGCGAAAGCGATTTCGAAGCGGCCGCGCGCTCGCGCGCCAATGCGCATGGCGTTATGCAAATACTCTGGCCGGGCACGGCAAAGCATCTGGGCATTCACCGCCTCAGTGAACTCTACGATCCCTGCACCAACATTGATGCGGGCGCGCGCTACCTCAAGGAGATGCTCGCACTCTACAACGGCAGCGTTCATCTTGCGCTCGCCGCTTACAATTACGGGCCGACCCGCATTGCGCAGGACGGCAGCGATATTCCCGCCGGCGCGACCTGGTATTCAGGCTATATCTACCGTCACCTGAATTACGTCCTGGGCAACGGCCAGGTTTCACGCCCATCAGACAGCTCGTTGTACTCCGAGATTGGTCAATCAACCTTGCTCACGTTTGGCGAACCCTACAGAGCCTCGGCGTTTATCGAGCGCCTGGAGGCCAGCTCACCCGAACTAAGCCTCGACTGGTTTCGCCGCGGCACGGGCGAGTTCGAGGTCGTGATGACCTATGCCGACAAGGAAGGCTTCGACCGCAGCGCGCGGATGCTGGAGCACGCGGGCTTCCGGCTGGCTCCGTAGTATTCCGTTGTTGGAGCCCGCCGTTCCGATAGACGCTGTGATGTAGTCACCGGGAAGGGGATTGTTCGCGAGACCGGGCGATCATCGAATTCGCCCGCGTGGCGGGCTCCTACGTGCAAATGGGCTTGCCGAATTCCTTGGGCAATACCGCTTCAATGCGTTCCATCACATCCAGTCGATGTACGAAATCGTGAATATAGTCGAGCTGGTCGGTCTCGATGATCAGGACCTCACTCATGTCATATCGGGCTATCCAGTCCTCGTAGAGCCGCTCGAGTCGTTTCAGGTACGCGAGTGGCACGTCCTGCTCCATCTTGCGCCCGCGCAGCCGAATCCGCTGGCGTAGTGGCCGTATTGAACAGCGCAGGTAAATCATCAGGTCCGGTGGCCGGATGGCATCAAGAATGGCGTGATAAAACCCCTGGTAGGTTTCCCAGTCCCGCTTGCTGATCTTGCGCATCTGGTGCAATGCCGTCGCGAAGATTTCGGCGTCTTCAAAAATCGTACGGTCAAGCGCAACGACGCCAGGCTGGCGGTCCAGTTCCTGATGCAAGCGAAACTTGTTACTTAGAAAATACAGCTGCGACTGCAGCGCCCAGCGCTTCATATCCTTGTAGAAATCCGCGAGATAGGGATTCTCGTCATTGGGCTCATAAAAAGGCATCACGCCATAGGTGCGCGCCAGAAAATCGACCAGTGTCGATTTGCCCGAACCCATGTTGCCGGCAATTGCGATAGAGCGTTTCACAGCGCGCAAAGATACCGTATCCTCGATTCCTGCGCAGCCGGGGCATCACATTGGACAATCCGCCAGTACTCATCAGCGAAGACGATATCCAGGCGCGAGTCGCCGAGCTTGCCGAACAAGTCTCGTCTGACTATGGCGACAAGGGTGACATCGTATTGATCGGTGTGCTCAAGGGATCGTTTATTTTTCTTGCCGATTTGTCACGCCGACTCAGCATTCCGCGCACGATCGAATTCATCGCAGTCTCCAGTTACGGCAACACGAGTACTTCGACAGGCGCTGTTCGGCTGGTCATGGACGTTCGCGGCAATATTGAAAATCGGCACGTGCTGATTATCGAAGACATCGTCGACACGGGCCACACGCTCAAGTATCTCATCGGCGTCCTCGAGGCGCATCGGCCTGCGTCAATCAGGACCTGCGCACTGCTGCATAAGTCGGATGCCGCGGAAGTCGACGTCAACATCGACTATGTCGGATTCGAAATCGGCGACGAGTGGGTCGTGGGTTACGGCCTTGACTTCGCAGAGCGGGATCGAAGCCTGCCTTATATTGGAACGGTTACGCCTGACGATTGATATCCGAGCAGTCGTCAACTTCGAGCTCAATCGTGCAATGACCGATGCCGTAGTCCTGCCGCAGCAGACCTTTGATGTCGCGAATGATCTCGGTCGGATTTGGCGGCTCTGTCAGCAGACAGACATGCATCGTCAACATAAGATCCTGCGGCGTCAGCCCCCAGACATGGACATGATGAATACTCCCGACGCCCGGAACCGCCGCGACGATCCTGCCTTGCATGTCGTCGACATTCAGCCAATCGGGCGCGCCCTCGAGCAACACGTGCGCGCTGCGTTTGACGAGGACCCAGGCGCTCTTGAGGATCAGCATTGCCACGGCGACCGAAAGAATCGGATCAATCGCGGTCCAGCCCGTAAATATGATGACGGTTGCGGCGACAATCGCCGCGACAGAACCGAGCAGGTCGCCGGCTACGTGCAACGCCGCCCCGCTAATATTCAGGTTGTCCTTGTCACCGCCGTGAAGAATTGCGAAAGATGCGATGTTTACGACGAGGCCTGCAGCCGCCACGAGCAGCATCGTTTCACCCATTATCGCTTGCGGTGACAGGACGCGCTGCACGGCTTCGAACAGAATCCAGCCAACGATGAGCAACAGGCTCAGGCCGTTAACGAACGCGGCAAGAATCTGAAACCGCTGATAGCCAAACGTGAGTTTGCCGTCGCCCGGTCGTTTGCTTACATGAAAGGCAACGGCGGCAAGCGACAGAGCCATCGTATCGGTCAGCATATGACCGGCATCGGCGAGCAATGCGAGCGAACCAGAAATAATTCCGCCAACGATCTCGACGATCATGAACGCGCCGGTGAGTATCAGCGCGATGACTACGCGCCGCATATTGCCGTCGTGTTTGCTTTTGTCGTAACCCATACCGACAATTTAGTCCTGATGCGATTCCTGACTGAGCCTGTAAATCATGATCGCGGCTCGCTTTATCGCCAAAGCCATCGTGTCGAGTTCCAGGCTCTCGTTCGGCGTGTGCCCGCCCTCGCCAAGCGCCCCCATACCAGCGAGCGCATCTGTGTACGGCGCAACGAAGGATATGTCTGCGGCACCGCGCTTTGACGGATCCAGTGACGGCATTTCGCCGCGGCCAAGATCCTGATTGACGTCGGACAGCAGCAACTGCAGTCGCTGGTTGCCTGCCGTCGGAGACATCGACGGATAGCCGTCCTTGAATTTGATGGTTGCAGATGTGTGCGGCAGATTATCGGCCACAACCGCGCGCATTGCTTCCCGGGCGCGTTCTAGCTGTTCGTCGGAAATCGTGCGAATTCCGCCGTGAACGATCAGCTGCCGCGGAATGATATTGGTCTTCCCAAACGTCGTTCCGCGATTTTGGCTCTGATCGTAGACAACATCGGTTCCTCCCTGAATATTTCCAGCATTGAACGTCAGGTGTTCCTCGCCCCGAACCTGTTCGTAGAATCCAATGAGAATGCGCGCGGCTTCGAATATCGCGCCTGCGCCCGCCTCTTCACTAAAAATGCCCGATGAATGCGCTTGTCGACCGGCGACTGTCAGCACCCAGCTCGACGAACTGCGCCGCGCAATCGTTGCCCAATCGACACCCTCGTCCGTAATAGCCGACTCGAATCCCAACGCTATGTCAGCCCACTTGCCTGCCTCAATGAGATCTTTGCGAGAAACTGACAAAGGTGAGCCGGATTTCTCTTCGTCGCCCGTGTAGGCCACAACGACCGAGAAATCATTTAGCGCGCCGACTTCCTTCAGGGCTTTCAACGCATAAACAATAACGACGTTGCCCGATTTCATGTCCTCAATTCCCGGGCCGCGAGCAAGATTTCCGTCACGAACGAAGGCCTGAAACTCGTCATCAGCCTCGAACACCGTGTCGAGGTGGCCGATCAATAATAACTTCGGTCCGACCCCGTTTTCCAGGCGGCCGAAGAGGTGGCCGGCCCGATTCACCTCTTCGGGCAATTCGATCCACTCCGTATCGAGACCCACTGAATCCAGCTCGCGACGCATGACGCCGCCCACCTTGCGAACGCCTTCGTGATTCATTGTGCCGCTGCCGATGTTGACCGTTTCCTCGAGCAAGCTGATGGCATCCGGTAGGTTCGCGTCAATCCAGTCGCTCATGCGTTGTTCTGTGTCGTCAAGCTCGTCAGCCAACACGTTCACTGACATGAACAGAGTCGCGGCCACAAGCGTTGTAGATAGTAGTGATCGTGTTTTCATGCGTGATCCTCGTCGAAGTGGCGTGGCACGCGAATGTGCTCGACCATACGTTGAATTCTCTCGGGCGGCGGAGCGCTAAGGTAACTCACGCTTATCGCAACAATGAAGTTCAGCGTCATTCCGATGACACCGATACCCTCCGGTGATATTCCGAATAGCCAATTCTCGGCGACATTTTCGCCCCATGGCGAGCCGGCCCACTTGAGGAAAAGTCCCTTGAAGAACTCGATGTACCCGTAGGTAAACAGGAGTCCCGTCAGCATGCCGGCAATGGCGCCCTGTTTGTTGATGCGCTTGAAAAAGATGCCCATCAATATGACCGGGAACAGCGATGCCGCCGCAAGACCGAACGCGAATGCCACAACCTGAGCCACCCAGCCCGGCGGATCGAATCCCAGATACCCGGCGACGAGAATGGCGAATGCCGCTGCGATTCTGCCTGCCATCAATTCGTTTTTGTCCGAAATTTGCGGCACGAAGATGCCCTTGATCAGGTCGTGCGACACGGCCGCCGAAATGACCAACAACAATCCCGCCGCCGTGGACAGCGCCGCGGCGATTCCGCCTGCCGCGACCAACGCGATCACCCAATTGGGCAGACCCGCTATCTCGGGATTCGCGAGCACCATGATGTCGCGATCCACTGTGAGCTCGTTACCCTCCCAGCCATATTCCCCGGCCCTTGCAGCGAACACCGGGTTGTTATCGTTGTAATACTGAATCCGGCCGTCACCGTTCTTGTCCTCGAAGGCCACGAGGCCGGTCTGTTGCCAGGTTTCAAACCACTCGGGACGCTCCTCGTAGGCAAGATTGCCATCGACCGCTCCCACCTCGCCCGGCTGCATCGTATTGATCAGGTTGTAGCGCGCCATCGAACCAACAGCCGGCGCCGTCGTATAAAGAATGGCGATGAACAGCAGCGCGTAGCCCGCTGACTTTCTCGCGTCCCGAACCTTCGGCACCGTAAAAAAACGCACGATGACGTGCGGCAAGCCCGCCGTTCCCACCATAAGCGCCAACGTAATACAGAAAATATCGATTTGGCTTTTCGTCCCGGAGGTGTACTGGTTGAAGCCCAATGAGGTCACGATGTCGTCCAGCTTGTCGAGCAAAGCCGTGCCGCTACCGACGACTTCGCTGCCGAATGCGAGTTGCGGTATCGGGTTGCCCGTAATCTGAATGGCGATGAAGATCGCTGGCACCGTGTAGGCGAAAATCAAGACACAATATTGTGCGACTTGTGTGTATGTGATGCCCTTCATGCCGCCGAGGACCGCGTAGATGAATACGATGCCCATGCCGATAACGAGTCCGACCGTAACGTCGACTTCGAGGAAACGCGAAAAGACGATTCCAACGCCACGCATCTGACCGGCCACATAGGTGAAGGAAATGAAAATCAGGCAGATAACAGCAACGATGCGCGCCGTTTTGGAGTAATAACGCTCGCCGATGAATTCCGGAACCGTGAACTTTCCGAACTTGCGGAGATAAGGGGCCAACAGCAGCGCAAGCAAAACGTAGCCACCGGTCCAGCCCATCAGGTAAACGGACCCGTCGTAGCCCAGAAAAGCAATGAGGCCCGCCATCGAAATAAAGGACGCCGCACTCATCCAGTCCGCTGCCGTCGCCATGCCGTTGGCAACGGGCGAAACGCCTCGGCCGGCAATATAGAAGTCACCCGTGCTGTGAGCGCGCGACCAGAAGGCGATGCCAATGTAGAGCGCGAAGCTCAAACCGACAACGATATACGTGAGCCACTGCAGACTCATCGCCTAATCCTCATGAACATCAAATTGGCGATCGATGCGATTCATGCGCCAAGCATAGAAAAAGATTAGCGCGACAAAAATGTATATCGAACCCTGCTGAGCAAACCAGAATCCGAGTTGGAATCCGCCGATCCGAATCGTATTCAGTTGTTCGACGAACAGAATTCCGAAACCGTAGGAGCAGGTAAACCAGATAACGAGGCAAATCGCCACGAGGCGAAGATTGGCTCGCCAGTAAGCCATGCGATTGTCGCGAGTCATTATTTCCCCGTAGTCGATTCTTGTTGTAGGCCGCCAATGTAGCAAAGCATAATCAAAGAAGCAGCCGCGAGGAGATAATCATTGATCAGTGACGTTGAACATCCGAAGAAGTTCGTCGAGGTGCATGGTCGCCAAATGGCATATGTAGAGATGGGTTCGGGAAATCCGATCATCTTTCAGCACGGTAATCCGACCTCGTCCTACCTTTGGCGCAACATCATGCCGAGTCTTGCGGGCCTGGGTCGGTGCATCGCCGTGGACCTCATTGGCATGGGCGATTCGGACAAGCTCGACAATCCGGGTGCAGAGAGTTATCGCTACGTCGAACACCGCGACTACTTGTTTGCGGCCTGGGAGCAACTTGGGGTCAACGATTATGTCACCCTGGTAATCCACGATTGGGGCTCGGCGCTCGGCTTCGACTGGGCTCTACAGAACGAAGACAAAGTCCGCGGCATTGCCTATATGGAAGCCGTCGTTTGCCCGATGACGTGGGCAGATTGGCCCGACGACGCACGCCAGATATTTCAGGGTCTTCGTTCGGAGGCAGGCGAGTCGATGGTTCTCGACAAGAATCTGTTTGTTGAGCGCATATTGCCCGGCTCGGTGCTGCGGACCATGAGCGATAAGGAAATGGCAATCTACCGCCGCCCATTCGAAAACCCGGGCGAAGACCGCCGCCCTACCCTGACGTGGCCGCGACAGATTCCGCTGGAAGGGGAGCCTGAAGACGTCGTCGCGATTGTCGCCGACTATGCGGACTGGCTGCAGCAAAGCGACATTCCGAAATTGTTTATCGATGCGGAACCGGGCGCCATTCTGACGGGCCCGCAACGCGAATTTTGTCGAGGCTTTCCTAACCAGACCGAGGTGACGGTGCCCGGGATTCACTTTTTACAGGAAGACTCGCCAGGCGAAATCGCGGCAGCATTGAATGAGTGGCTGGACAAATTGTAGGCAAAAAGAAAGGCGGTTTCTTTCGAAACCGCCTTCGCTACCTACGTATGTTACGCGGTACCTGGCCCCCTGAGTCCCCCGCCATCTGTACCTGAAGGTATCTTGCCTGCCGGCATCAGCGCTTCTTTACGAAATTGTTGCTCAAAGGCGACGTCTCGACGGGCCTGACGTTCTCAAAAATACCGCCTAATGTCAATATTTTAGACCCTTTCTACACGTATCGGGCCGCCGTCATCAGGAAAAGTTGCAAAAAAGATACAGGAGCGAGCGGGCAGCCTGCGCGGATATGTCTGCAACCAGCCTGCCTGTAACCGTGACCAGCAATTCGCGTGTCTCCGCAGTCACTTCATTGCTGCCATCGGGCGGAACGGTTGCGTAGCAATCGAATTCATCATCTTCGTCGACAGTTCCGTCCGCATCATCGTCCTCTGCATTCGGTTCGGACGAATTCAGGCATTGCGAATTCGCCAGGTCGAACGTGAGCTGGGTAATTTCAATCAGGTCTGGATCCGTTACATCTTGCCAGATACCGTTGTTGCAACTGTCGCAGGTTCCACCGATACAACTGATTCCATCGACAACGCCGGTCTGACGCATCTGCACAACCGAACCGTTCAGGCGGAAGCCGAATAGATCGGTGGTTTCGATAGTGCCTGCAATATTGCCCGGCAGAAAGGTAGCGTCATAGGCATACACAATGCATGACCCCTGGCCCGTCGCAGGCTGAACGACATCGTTTACCATATCGTCGCGGACGACCAGCGTTGTCGCGCCGGATTGGTTGAACGGATTCTGGTCGGTGGCGTTCGTTAGGATGCTGCCCCAGAAACCCGCGCGGCGAATGTCGTTGCCGATCACATGCAGCAATGTACTGATTTCCTGATTCAACTTGCTGGCCTTGAGTGTGTCACCGCTGCTGCGGACGGAAGACGCGTACATCGCGATCGCGCCGTCAACCACGATCACGCCCACAAACATGCCGATCAATAATTCAAGCAAGGTCACACCGTGCTGGCTATTTCGCGCGCCGATCAATCGCATGCCCGGTAACCTGCCACATATTTGCCAGGATCTGCGTTCGGCGAACACATGCTGACTTGCCCCAAGGGCCGCACGACAACTGCCATCAAATAACCCGTGTCGCCCGTTGATGTAATTCCAATAGTCGCACCGCTCGCCGTACCCCGCTGCGAAAAGAAAGTTATCTGGTTTGATGTGGCAGCGAGGACTACGTCTTCATGTTCGGCCGCCGTAAAGCGATGAGTAATCGGGTTGTTGTTTGCCGCGTCAGGCAAGGTGCAGGCCGGAACGTTGTCTGACGGGTCGCAGGCCGCATTGTTGCTTGTGCCGATCGCCCAATCCGTGCCTGGAACGATATTCAGAAAAACCGTCTGCGATCAGGCAATCGACTCTGAACAAGCCAGTTGAATTTAACCGTATATTTCCTCTGCGGCAGCGATCGTCCGCCGTTTCTCGCCGGCAACTTTCATTGACGGCACACCCACGGACAGGAGGATTGTGAGCACGGCGAGCATGATCATCATTCAGCTACCAACAGTTGTTGCCACCGCCCGAGTTTCCCTTGAGACCCGTGTGCGTCAGAGTCAGGCTGCCACACGAGGTGTCTTTGGCGGCCTGATTGAGCTGCGGCAACGCGTTCACTGTGTAAGTTACCGCAGAGCTGTTCGACAAGCTGATGTTGTAGACGCGGTCGGCATCGCCAGCGGCACAGATTGTGCCGTCGTCGGTGATCATGAATGTGGCGGCGGGATATCCCAGTTCCGTGAATGTGGTTGCGTATCGTTTATTGCTCATGAAAAACTGCTGCTGCCGGTCGGCAACCTGCAGCAGCATGGATTTGCCCGCGGTCCGCTTGGCGCGAACGACGAACTGGGTGTATGACGGGTATGCATACCCAACGATGATGGCCAGAATAACCACGACTATCATCAACTCCATCATCGTTACACCCGTCTGACGGGCCCGGCTTACTGCCTGCTTCGTTTTGCTGCCGCTCTTCACCGTTTTTCTCCCTGCACAGTTCACTTTAAGGCCCGGATCACATTCAGGCGCGGCGCGCGCCTAGGGGTCCGCTTCCTCATCGAGGTACCAAAAGGTCCTCCAGCGCGTCGTGACATCGACTGTGTCGATCGTAAGGTCGGGCCGCAGGATCTTGTTGGGCGGCATCGACACCACCTCGGACGGAATGCCCGGCGAATTCAAATCCATGTACCGGTCCGAGCTCGCGGTCGGCTGGTCGGGGTTCAACGGGTCGTCGTTGGTGGTGTTGTAATTGATAACCGCTGTCGCGTCCTGTAATGCCACAGTATAGAGGCGCCCGCCGCCCTCGCTGGGGGAACAGGCCGTGGCGCCTAGGCCTACGTTCGGCAAATACGTCGTGAAAAACACCTGGCCATCGATCGTTAGTGCAGTGGACAGAACCTTTTCGCCAGTTTCAATCATTTGCAGATTCCAACCATTCGTCAGATCGACAGAACAGTCGATACCCTCCTGCAGACAGTTGTCGGTCACATCGCCCAGGTCCTGGGTCTCGAAGGCCGTATCGACGCCTGTGCCCGGGATTACCTGGCGGTCCTTGATCATAAAGAAGAAATCCTCTTTCACCTGTTCGTCGTCCAGCGGGTTAGCCCGGTCGCCCGAACCCACGAGCACAGCGTCGAAGGGGCCGTAGACGTCCTGGCTGGGCACCAGGTAGGGGCGGTGGAAGAAGCGCCTGTCGTCGCTATCGCCGCCACCAGCATGCCGCCCCAGCGCGGCGAGCAGCGTCAGCTTCCAGTCGGAAGTGCTGGCGCCAGCAAGATCGGCTCGCCAGACGTTGCCGCCGGTGTCGCCGACTACGATGCGGTCGGTGTAGGTGTCGCCATCCGTATCAGCGATCGAGACCGTCGATGGAATGCTGTCAAGCAGGGCGGCGTGTTCGAATACCGTCGACGACGATCCGCCGCCGGCGCCGCGGGCTTTCCAGATCAACGCGCCGGTCTCGGCATCGACGACGTATATGGCATTGCCTTCGCTGTCGTCCGTGCCTATATCCGTGCGGTCGTCCTTATTCATGTCGTAACCGCCGGCGAAGATGATCACCGGCCGTGCGACGCCCCCCGTTTTTATCTTGCCGATTCGCGGCGTGGAGAAGGTATAGCCAAGCTCGGCGAAGTCGCCGGATTTGTCGATCGTCCAAAGCAGCAGCGGACTCTCCGGATTGGTCACGTCCATGGCGTAATAGGCTTTGCCGCCGCGGCGCATGCCGACATACAGGATGACTCGTTCACCGGCCTCGATTGTGCCGTTGAAGTTGCTGTCGTTAAACCAGGCTACCGGAGCACCATCGATCGCATACGGATGAGCGATCCCCGGCGCGTTTGCGCGCAGTGCTTTCTGGTTCGGCATTGCGGCCTTCGGCATGAAGGCCCAGACTTCGGTACCGCTTTCGCTGCCGCCGGGGTTGGTGTTGCGGATCATGTGAAGCATGCCGTCGTTCGAGCCGACCGCGATATAAATCGACGGATTGGTTTCCGAATAGCCCCCGACCGCGCCATAGTTCAATGCCAGTGGCCGCGAATGCAACGGATCACCCATGATCCAGGCCCGCGGCTCGTCCAAGATACCGTCGAGGTCCTCGTCGTCTATGTCGATGCCGCGAGCGTGCGACATCAGTTCCGCAGTCTCATTGACATCGATGCCGCCAAACTCGGGCTGCAGCGTGGTGGCCGTGGCCAGGTCGACATTGAAAGGGGCCAGGGCGTTTGGCGTCGCATCGTAGTAGATCGTGCGCCCGCCCAAGCCGTTCGCGAGACGCGGGCTGCCGAAGATATATCCGGGTAACTTCTGCCCGGCGCCACCGCGAGTGATGGTGCGGCCGTCAGCGCCCGCAACCTCATTATTGTCGGGATTCGGCGGCCGCAGTGCGGCGGCATCGGTCCAGAGCGTCAATGCGTCGAAGCGGAGGCGGCCGTCGGGCGCCACCGCCGGATTGCCATTGGCATCGGCGAGAAACGTCGGCAGCGTCGGGTCATTCGCATTGACGAGCCGCAGTTTCTTGATGTTGCCGGGCCAAACTGGCTTGTCCGTGGGGTCGACGCGAAACAGCGCCAGAAAGACGTTATCGATTACCTGCGAACGGTTGAACACGTTCACAGGCACGGATGCCGCAACGAAGGTCGTGCTGACGGATAGAATCTGCCTTAAGATCTCATTGAATATTTTCACCAACTGCTCCGGATCCTCGTTCAGCGGCAGGGGCAGTTCCGTGCCGCCCTTTTTCGCGTATTCGATCGTCGTATTGTTGATCTTGGTCGGACTGACAATGAAATACGAGATGACATTCTGGTCACCGGACAAATCGGGCGCGGTGCCAAAAGAGCCATCGGCCAGGTCTTCATCATTCAGGAATTCAATGATGTCACTGAAGTCATCTAGTCCGTCGTCGGTGCCTCCGTCACTTTTGTTATCCTCGATAGCATTATCCGAATCGTCGTCCTGATTGGAGACAAAAAACATCGGGTTAACGGTGAAAATGCGCGT
>Ga0255056_10000070_pt1 | contig 23340 bp, 20 predicted proteins | sample Cases_109_1_MG_FD_183639 | JGI IMG/M metagenome (GOLD analysis project Ga0255056, IMG submission 183639) | Seawater microbial communities from Amundsen Gulf, Northwest Territories, Canada - Cases_109_1 | ecosystem: Environmental > Aquatic > Marine > Gulf | place: Canada: Northwest Territories... | reverse complement strand
GGTCAATCGAATGCCGCACGTCGGCCGACTCGAACCCAATCTGTTCTTCGGGCAGGGCTACTCAGGGCACGGCATCACGACAGCCAGTTTCGCGGGTAAGGTGATTGCGGAAGCTGTGGCCGGCACGGCCGAGCGATTTGACGTATTCGCGAAGCTGCCGATGCGGAACTTCCCGGGTGGAACGCTATTGCGCTATCCGGGCATGGTGCTCGGTATGCTGTACTACGGGCTAAAAGATCGTCTCTGATCTGGAAAAAATTGCCCGGTAGGGCTAATCTGTGCATACCCTGCCGCGCGCAGACCCGGACACAAGAATGAACGAGAAAGTCGATCTGCTCATGGAGCGCCTTGACGTCACCCGCAAGGGCGCCGAGCGCATTGCCAACATTGTTGATGCTGGAGTCGAAATCCTGCGCACCGAGGGTTTCACGGCACTAACAAAACGGCGCATTGCAAAGCGCCTCGGCATTAGCGACGGCAATGTCAGCTACTACTTCCCCACGCGGGAATCCTTGTGGAAGGGCGTCATTGAATACGAACTCAAGTTCTATTACCAAAAACATTACGGCAATCAGCAGCAGGCGACGGATGACGACCCGAATGCGCGTTTCGATAAATTCGTAAGGCGCTGGTTCCAGGAGTACGAGGACCGTGAGCTGCGAATTTTTTTCGCGCAATTGCTGGCATTTGCCGAGGTAAGCGAATTCGTTGCACGGCAAAGAGACGAGATATACCAGGCTTTCTATAACGAAACTCAATCGAGAATTCGCGACCTTGTTCCCGAACTATCCGCCGAGGACTTGCAAACGCGAACGGCTTTGGTGATGGCAATGCTCGAAGGCCTGCACGCGGTCACGGCTTTTCGGCCGGATTTATTGAGTTCCCGTACTGATTTTGAAGAACAGCTTGTGTCGCAGGTCAAGGCCATCGCGTATGGCCGGGCGCAGACCGTTTAGTTATTGCCAATTGGGGATTAAGAAATGAATAGGAACCAAACCAGTTTAATTGTCGGAATCCTGATGTTGGGCCTCGCGGGAGTGGTTGTGGCCGGCGGCACTGATCACCCCGCAAAAATATCGGCCGGCGATATCGACGGGGAGATATTCAAGCGCCCGAGCATGATCGAGCTCGAAGAGAACGGCAATATTACCCAGGATGTGACGACATTTCTGTCGAGCGATAAAAAATTCGGTTCTGGCATGTATACCTCGGGCAAGATCCGTTACGAGGCAACGGAACCCTGGGGCGTTGATGAGTTCATGTATTTTCTTGAAGGCAGCGTCACTCTTACGTCGACGGATGGTACGGTCCAGGTCATAAGCGCGGGTGAGAGTGTCACGATTCCGAAAGAGTGGACCGGCGTTTGGGAGACAGACGGTTACAAAAAGATTTGGGTGATTTATTCCGAGGATGGATCAGGCCTCTAAAGGGAGACAGCCTTGAAAAACATCAATGGCCGAGGGTTTTTCAAAGCATCAACGGCGGCCGTGGCGGCAGGAATGATGTCGGCGTCTCGAGACACGTCGGCGGCGATACGAGATTCGACAGGTAGCGCAGACCTGACTGTCACCGGGGCCAATCTCTTGTCAATGGACCCTGACAATGCGACGGCGACCGCCATGGCCGTGCGCACGACGTATCTCGAATGAGATCACACCGATGAACGGCTTGATTGTTCTCAGGACTAGATCGTGTTCAGCGGAATCTTGAGGTAGCAAATCTCATTGTCTTCGGCTGCCGGCAGCTCTCCGGCACGAATATTGACCTGAATGGACGGCATAAGAAGCTTGGGGACACCAAGCTCTTTATCGCGTTTTTCTCGCATTGCAACGAAGTCGCCTTTCGATACGCTGTCATTGATATGAATGTTTGTATCCCGTTGTTCTCGCACAGAAGTTTCCCACACGAATTTGTCGCGCCCGGGTGCTTTGTAGTCGTGGCACATGAACAGGCGCGTCTCGTCGGGCAGCGCGAAAATTGCCTGAATCGAGTCGTAAAGTTGCGCGGCGCTGCCGGCCGGGAAATCGGTGCGGGCCGTTCCAAAATCCGGCATGAATAGGGTATCTCCGACGAAAGCAGCGTTGCCGAAGACATAACTTACGCAGCATGGCGTGTGTCCTGGAGTGGCAATGACACGAGCAGCAATCGAGCCGAGCTGAAATTCGTCCTGGTCACCGAACAAGTGATCAAACTGACTTCCGTCCGTGTTGAGTTCCGAAATATTGAAAATAGCTTTGAACGTTTCTTGCACGGCGCCGACATTTTTGCCGGTTGCGGTTTGCCCGCCAAGCTCGTTCCTGAGATAGCTTGCGCCACTCAGGTGGTCGGCATGTATATGCGTTTCAAGAATCCACTCGATAATCAGCTGATTCGATCGCACGAACGTAATCACCGCGTCGGCGGAGTGTGTCGCTGTACGGCCCGATGCAGCATCAAAATCAAGAACGGAATCCACGATGGCTGCTTTGCGGGTGTCCGAATCCGCGACGACGTAGGTCACAGTACACGTCGCTTCGTCAAAGAACGCGGTTACGTCAGGTTGATTCATGTCGGGTCGCCCAAGAAACGGAATTCGGCTGTATATTGTTTCATATGAATACACCAAATGTTTTTGCCTTTTTCGTAATGCTGAGTTTCAGTTGCGCAATGGCCGCTGACGACAGCGGGCTCAGGCAGTCGAGCGACCTCCCATCACTGCCGCAGGCCGTCACAAATAATGCCGTCGTATCAGTGAAGACCCACGACAACGAATACCTGGTCAGCTTCGCAGGGCTGGGGCAGGGGCGTACACACGCTGACACGCTGGACGTCACCTGGGTGTTTGAAGGTAGCGCCGGCGAGTGGCGCGAGGCGGACGCCGTCCCAGGCGGAGTCGGTCGCTTGGCGTCGGTGGCCGCGTCGGTGGGAGGAATGGCCTACGTATTCGGCGGCTACAGCGTGGAAGAAGACGGCAGCGAGGTGTCGATGCCTTGGGTGCACGCCTTTAATCCCGAAAGCGGTTCTTTCAAGGAGCGCGTCGCAATGCCGGTGCCTGTCGATGATGCCGTCGCCGTTACGTATCTGGATCGTTACATTTACCTGATTAGCGGTTGGCACGATTTCGGCAATGTCAATCTGGTGCAGCGATATGACGTAAAAGAAGACCGCTGGGTGCAGGCAACGCCAATTCCGGGCCCGGGTGTTTTCGGCCATGCAGGCGGAATCGTCGACAACACGATCGTTTATTGTGATGGCGTTGCTGTTGAGCCGCACGAGGATCGTCGACGGGACTTCGCGGCCACCAGCAATTGTTACCGCGGAATCATCAATGAAGAAGACAGTCGGCGAATAGATTGGCGGATCGTCGGTACACATCCTGGAGTGCCGCGCTATCGCATGGCCGCGGCCGGAGTTGCATCGATGAACGGCGTGCTCTTTATCGGCGGGAGTGACAACCCCTACAACTACAGCGGAATCGGATACAACGGCGAACCGTCCGAGCCGACTATGGATGCAATGTTATTCGATGTTTCGAGCGGTGAGTGGCTGGAAATCGCCGTCGACGGCGTCGCCACTATGGATCATCGTGGGCTTATAAATCATGGCGATACTCTGGTAACGATCGGCGGAATGGAGGGTGGCCAGAAAGTCAGCAGTCGCATTTTTTCGTACGCGCCAAAAATAAGCGAGCCCTAAGGCTCGCAAATGCAAAGCTGATCCAGAGAAAAGCCGTATCAGCTTCAGGGGGTTCAATGCCGCATCCCGGAGTCGTCCGAGAGCGCAGTGACCATCGTTGAAAGATCGGCAGCTGCACGATCGTTCAACATTCCTGGTAAGTCACACTGACGGCGCACCCGATCTTCATGAAAAGCGTACAGTAGTGCGCGCATTGCATCGGTCATATCACCAGCGACCGTTGCCGCGGGCATTATGCCGTTCATTAAAATCTCGGATATCCGGGCGTCTATGTAAGCGCGGTCGTAGCGATCCTCAATCGCGATCCAGACGAGATCGAGGTCATCACCCGAATGTTTCAGCTCGTCGCCAAACATTACGGGCGCGATCGCGTTCATTTCCTGATGCAGGTCGCCGGATATCCCGAGTTGTCCGAACAGGCGACGCAATTCCCTGGTTTTTGCGCCTGGACCGGTCAGGAAGATACCTGCCTGGGCTTCGGCATCGATTTCCTGAGTCAGGTTCTGGTAGCAAAGCTCAATCGGATCGTCGGACTCTAGAACCCGAGTAATCTTTGCGAGGTTTTCTTCGGTAACGCGACGTTGCGTCCAGCGGTCGAGCCTGCGCAACGTCCCGTCTTCGGCCGTGAACTGCTCGTACATATACGCCGCCGCATCGGAGCGGATCTGGAGTAGTTGTTCCTCAATCGTGTTCTTACGGACCAAGCCAAACATCGTGATCTCCTGCGTCTAGTCTGACGCGTACTGTAATGACGGCAGGAAATAGCATCTTGTCCGCTTCCGGCAGGCTTTATGCATTTACCGTCAGGCTCTGAAAGCCTTGTGTGGTATGGGTTTCTGGTGTTCAATCGGACGCCTATGCTCACTGATGCCTCATCGTTGGCAAATATGGCGTACCTGATCGGGGACACGCTACGGGCTGAATACGACATAGACCCAATGCCCATCTACGAGGAACTTGGCATCGACTCGGCCGGACCGGAGTCTGCAGGCGATCGGATCAGCAATAAAGTACTCAATCAGGTATGGGAGCGGGCAGCGGAGGCCTGCGGCGATCCGGCGCTTGGCGTCAAGATGGGACTCCGGACGCAACCGAGCCGATTCTATGTGATCGGCCACGCCTGGCTGGCGAGTTCCACGCTGGTGGAAGCGATGGAGCGGCTGATTCGCTACGAGGAGATTCTCGACAGCGGCATTACCGACATCGGTTTCGAAAAAGAGGGAAACGCGTATGTCGTCAGCGAGTCCTACCCGAATCCGGCAGATTATCCCGGCAAGTTATCGATTGATCTTTCAATTGTTAGCCTGATCATGCTCGCCGAAGCCGCGATGCATGAACCGGTATTGCCTATACGATTGGAATTGATGGTGCCTTCGGATACGCCGACTGATATCTACGGTAATCTGATCAATGGGCCGATTGTCACAGGCTGCGAAAAAAACGCGCTCTACTTTTCCGCCGAGGATCTCGAAAAGCCGTTGCCCGGATCTATTCCCGATATTGTGGAGGCAACGTCGGTCATTGCCGATCGCTACATCGCATCGCAGATCGAGGGCAAAGTCGCCCACCAGGTTCGCGAGTTACTCGTCAAAATGTTGCCATCCGGTTCGGTTGATCAGGAAGCGGTCGCCGCAAGATTGTTCTGCAGCTCCAGCACCTTGCAGCGCCAGCTGAGCGCCGAGGACACGAGCTACAGGGACGTACTGGAGTCAACGCGACGTGATCTCGCCGAGGCCTACCTTAAGGAAGAGAAACACTCTCATGCGCAAATCGCATTTCTGGTCGGCTTTTCCGACCAGAGTAATTTTGCACGAGCCTTCAAGCGCTGGACCGGTGTGAGCCCGGGCCAGTATCAAAAAGCCGAACAATAATTTTCGAACAAAGGCGATTCTCATGTCCCGACTATTTCTTGCCCTAATCATGGTGGCAGCCACCGCGAGTGCTGCAGACGATGCCGACATCTTAAAAAACGTCGATATTTTTCAGATGGAAGTCGCAAGCGACCCGCAGATCTCGCCGGACGGGTCGCAGATCGCTTATGTGCGTCGAGCTATGGAGATCATGTCGGATCGGCCGGTCTCCAACGTCTGGGTGATTAACGCCGATGGCAGCGATCATCGACCATTGCTATCGGGAGGCGATTCCTACAGCAGCCCGCGTTGGTCGCCGGCCGGCGATCGAATCGCTTACGTGAGTAATGTCGATGGCCGGGGCGCGCAGATTCACGTGCGTTGGATGGATACGGGTCAAACTGCGTTGCTAACCAATGTCCGCAACGGCCCGGGATCACTCACCTGGTCGCCTGATGGTAAGTCGATCGCATTCACTATGTTTGTTGAGAACAGTTCACCTCCATTGGCGCAACCGCCGAGCGCACCCGAAGGGGCCGATTGGGCGCCGCCTGTGCGGGTCATCGAGATAATGCCGTATCGCAGTGGCGGCGGCTATTTCGAAACCGGAAACGATCACATTTTCGTCTTATCCGACGAAGGCGGCACGGCAAGACAGATAAGCAGTGGTGACTACGATCACGGCGGGCAACTCTCGTGGACGCAGGATGGAAACAATATTCTGTTTGCAGCAACACGTAAGGAGGATGCCGAACATGATCCGGTCGAGGCGGACATCTGGTCGGTCAGCGTCGCTGACGGTGAGATGACGCAGATGACCGACCGCGATGGCCCGGATTTCGGCGCCGTGATCTCGCCCGACGGATCGAAAGTCGCATACCTCGGCTTCGACGACAAGAAGATGGGCTATCACAACACCAATGTGTATGTGATGAACGCCGACGGTAGTAACGTCCTCAACCTGACCGAGGATTTTGATCGCCGCATCGTCGATGTGCAGTGGGCCGGGAATTCCAGGAACTTCTACGTGCAGTACGACGACCGCGGCAAGACACATATCGGCACGCTTGCGATGAACGGAAACGTCGAATCAGTTGCGGAGGATGTCGGCGGCGCGATTCTCGGCCGGCCCTACGTTAGTGGCGGATTCACATCCGCTGGCAACGGCGCTTTCGCCTACACGGCTGGAACGCCATACCGTCCGGCCGACGTCGGCGTAGGGCGAGGCAATCGGGCGACGCGCAAAATTACTGACCTCAACGAAGATGCACTCGGCCACAAGACCCTGGCCAACATCGCGGAGATCACCTGGACGTCATCGGTCGATGATCTCGAAATACAGGGCTGGATAGCGATGCCACCCCATTTCGATCCCGAAAAAAAATACCCGCTCATTCTCGAGATACACGGTGGACCGTTTGCGGCCTATGGCCCACAATTTTCACCGGAGATTCAGTTGTACGCAGCAGCAGGTTACGTGGTGCTGTACACCAACCCTCGGGGTTCGACGAGCTATGGCGACGCATTCGCGAACGAAATTCACCATAACTATCCCGGCCAGGACTACGATGATCTGATGTCGGGCGTCGATGCGGTCATCGCGCGCGGCTATATCGACGAAGACCAATTGTATGTAACGGGCGGCTCAGGCGGCGGTGTGCTTACGGCCTGGATCGTTGGCAAAACAGATCGCTTCCGCGCGGCCGTTGTCGCAAAACCCGTAATCAACTGGTTAAGCTTTTCGCTGACGTCAGACGGAACAAACGTCTATACGCGCTACTGGTTCGCCGATATGCCCTGGGATAATCCGGAGGCGTACTGGGCGCGTTCGCCTTTGTCCTTAGTGGGTAATGTGACGACACCGACCGCGCTCATGACGGGCGAGGCCGATTTCCGAACGCCGATCGCAGAGTCCGAGCAGTATTACCAGGCGTTGCAGTTGCGCAAGATAGATACCGCGCTCATTCGAATTCCGGAGGCCACGCACGGCATTGTCGCAAGACCATCACACCTGATGGCCAAAGTGGACAACATTCTCGCCTGGTTTGAGCGTTACAAGGACGATGACGAGGATGATAGCGACGATTAGGCCATGAAAGAAAAACTCGAAATTACCGCCTACGAAATCATGGAGAATCCGCCGACGATTCGTACGGCCGATCGAAAACGCGAATGGATGGACGAGACGCAGGAGCGATTCGCTTATCGCTGCCTGCCTTTATCCATCGCCAACCAGACGGGCTGGGAAGTGTTGTCGCCGGCCGGATTCACCGCGCGCTGGAACGGCAAGAACGATCTTCCCGCTGTTCAAATCAAGTTCGACGACGAACAGTCACCGCTAATCGGCTCGCATTTCGGCCACGGTGTGCTGACATTCACGCTTGGCTACCTGTTTCGAACGACAAAGGCACATAACTTGTGGGTCAAAGGGCCGACGAATCAGTTTAAGGATGGCATCTCTGCACTGGAAGGCATCATCGAAACCGACTGGACCCCATTTACGTTCACGATGAACTGGCAGTTCACGCGGAAGAAACACAAGGTACGTTTCGAGAAGGACGAGCCCATCTGCGCACTATTGCCGTACCCACGCCACTACATCGGCAAATTCGAACCGAAACTCAAAGTGATCAATGAGAACCCCAAGCTCTACAGTCAATACGTGGCGTGGAAAGACGATCGTGAACAGTTCCTGCGCGATCTCAAAAATCCGGACTCGGAAGCCGTGAAAGAGGGTTGGCAAAAAACCTATATGAAGGGCGAGGACCAATTCGGAAAAGTCTTCACCGGTCACCAAACAAAAGTTCGCACTCGCGATTTCGAATAAAACCGGGGTCGAACCGAGGTTTTCAGCAAAACTTGGGTCGAACCGAAGTTTCTCCGATCGTAAGTGTTTTTGGTGCCGGCTATTCTGCGTGGTATGCCACGCCAACCCAGAAATTTCATTCCCGGAATGCCCCAGCACGTGCTTGCACGCGGGGTGGATCGGCAGGAAGTATTCTTTAAGCGCAAAGACCGCGAGCTCTATATGACTTCGCTTGGCGAGGCGGCGGAGAAGCACGGTTGCGCGGTTCATGCCTATGTTTTGATGACCAATCATATTCACCTGCTCATGACGCCACAACAGGAAAACAGCATTCCACTGGTAATGCAGGCGATGGGCAGACTCTACGTTCAGCGACTGAATAAGCTTTATGAACGGACCGGTACCCTTTGGGAGGGCCGCTACAAGGCCAGTTTGGTGCAAGATAGCCGCTACTTGTTAACGTGCCAACGCTACATCGAGTTAAATCCGGTCCGGGCCGGTATCGTTAAGGTGCCGGCTGGCTACCCATGGTCCAGTTTTGCTTGCAACGCGTTGGGCAAGAGAGATTCTCTTGTGACGCCACACCCGATTTACCAACAACTAGATGATGGGCCAGCCTCCAGGCAACGGGCTTATCGAAAGCTGTTCAGCGACATACTGAGTCCGAGGGAGTTGTCCGAGATGCGACAAACCACGAATGCCTGCTTGGTGATTGGCGACAATGATTTCAAAGATCGAATGGAAAACGTCCTTGGCCGATCGGTCCGCCCCGGAAAATCAGGCCGCCCTCGGAAGACCTGCTCGTAACATTTCGAAATACCTCGGTTCGACCCTAGTTATTTAGATGGACAACACCGAATCCCTAATATCATCAATTTTTGATTTGAGTTTTGGGGTCGCCTTACCGAGGCAGTGCTTGTCACGCGGGCAGCCCGAGCTTCGTGGGCAAATTATCGTCGCATCCTTCCCGGCGCCCTCGGCTATCCAGCCAATGTTAAGTATCTTTCCAATACTTTCGAGTTGACGCGTCGCTTCTTCGGGAATCGGGCCAGCGCCGCCGTTGCCATTACAACTGGCTTCAATGGAGTCGATTGTTTCCATCGCATCGATGTTCTGTGCGCCCAGCGCGGGTGCCAGGTCGACGCCGGCGCAAAGAACGTGCGGATTACCTGCCGCGTCCTTGCTGCGAATCGATTGGCAACAGTAAAGACGCTTGTCTTTACCGGAACGCAACACGGATATTTGTGAAGAGGGCTTCTTCGACGTTGTACCCAACATTCGAAATACGGCCCAGTGCTGGCACGGGTCCGAAATCATCGTCATGTTTCCCCACGGCAAGGGAATGCCGTTGCCGCGGTAAACGGCGCGAAGATTTCCGGGCGGATAGGCGTCAAAGTAATGCCAGTGAGGGTAGGGCGACACGCTCGACATGCGGCGCATACCCAGAGCCTTCGTTAAGCCGACTCGCTCACCCGCATCAATTGAGTAGGCGTGTTTTGCCAGGAACTGCCGGAACGGCGTTTTCGGCGCAAGCAAAGCCGCCGCGAAATAGCTGCACTCGAAATCCCGCCACGCGTACAGGATGTCCTGTGCATCGAGGTTTTCCGACTCGGCGTCGTGGCGGCGTCCGCTAACACGACCGCCCGAGACCTGCGGGGCGCGAGCTCCATCCCCATCATGCAAGATTTTGTGGGCGATGTGATTGGCAAGATCAAACTTGAGCCTCGCTTGAGTACCTTCAAGGGCGCGATTCAGGTAAACCTTGTTCGGCGCGTCGAAGAAAGAACGCACCATCGTATTGAGCGGCACGTCGGTGTCGCCTTTGTCCTTGAATGTCTTTCCGTCAAACCACTCGATTCTCAAGCCAACATCCGCGGCGATTTCTACGACGTCCTCAACGGACAATGGAAATCGCTTGCCGCCGACACTCTCTGCGGCTCGTTCGATATCCGGGAAACGATTCTGGTTGGATTCCTGATGCGCACGTATTAACAAGTGTGCAAATTGCCTGCCGGTTGTGCCGGTTTGGGCGAGCAATTCGGGAATGGCGAGCTGCAGCAGGTTTTCGGAGAAAAGAAACCCTGGCTCCAGTGGCATACCAATGACCGCGGCGCTGGGCGCCGTGTCGATTGCGTCGTCTTCGAGTGATTCGTCATAGAACCAGCCGAGTTCCTTTTGGAAAATCTCGGCGATGATGCGCAGTAGCCGTTCGGATGGAATGCGTTTGCCGTTCTCAATCATCGACAGGTAGGAAATCGACGGTGCCGCTTCGGCATCTTCCTGGATGCAGCGGACAGACAGGTCCTCCAGCGTCAGGTTATTACGCTTGCGCAGCGACTTGATCTTCGTACCGAGGAAGTGCGCTTTGCGACGTATGCCTGCCCTGTTTGTCATCGGCGGTCCTTTTGTGAAATTAACACTGTGAAATTTCTACTGTGAAATTTTAACAATACTTATACTAGTATTGAGTCTGGAAGTAAACTTTTCAGGGAGATCGTCATGAGGCGGGAAGATCAGATCAAGCGGCTCGAATCAGACTGGGCGAATAGCCCGCGCTGGAAGGGCATAACAAGAAATTACAGTGCCGAAGAGGTCGTAAAGCTTCGCGGCACGGTCAACATTGAACACACCCTGGCGCGCCTGGGCAGTGAGAAGTTCTGGCGGCTCGTTAATCAGGAAGACCCGGTCTGCGGACTCGGCGCCCTGACCGGCAATCAGGCCCTTCAGGAAGTTCAGGCGGGCCTGAAAGCCATCTATTGCTCCGGCTGGCAGGTAGCGGGCGACGGCAACAGCGCCGGCGAAATGTATCCGGACCAAAGCCTGTACCCCGTCGATTCGGTGCCGAAGATGGTTGAGCGCATTAACAACGCATTCATCCGCACGGATCAAATTCATGCGCTTAACGGTGACACCAGCATCGACTGGTTCCCGCCGATCATCGCGGACGCCGAAGCTGGCTTCGGCGGCAATCTGAACGCATTCGAACTTATGAAAAACATGATTCGTTCCGGCGCGGCAGGGGTTCACTTTGAAGATCAGCTGTCATCCGCCAAGAAGTGTGGCCACATGGGTGGCAAGGTTCTCGTACCGACGAGCGAGGCAGTCGCCAAGCTCAGTGCAGCAAGACTTGCGGCCGATGTTTGCGGCGTGCCAACTGTTCTGATTGCACGCACCGACGCCGACGCGGCAAACTTGATAACGGCCGATTCGGACGAGCTTGATCATCCGTTCATCACGGGCGAACGTACGCCGGAAGGGTTTTATCGAACCCATGCGGGCATTGACCAGGCAATCGCACGGGGCCTGGCCTATGCGCCATACGCTGACTTGATCTGGTGCGAAACGTCGAAGCCGGACCTCGCGCAGGCGAAGAAATTCGCGGACGCGATCCATGCGGAGTTCCCGGATCAGCTGCTGGCGTACAACTGCTCGCCGTCGTTCAACTGGAAAGCAAATCTCGACGATACGACGATGAAAACCTTCCGCGAGGAACTTGGCAAGATGGGCTACAAGTTCCAGTTCGTCACATTGGCTGGCTGGCACGCCCTGAACTCGAGCATGTTCAACCTGAGCCGTGCGTACAAGCAGGACGGAATGTATGCATACTCGAAGCTGCAGCAGCAGGAATTCGCTGACGAGCAGTACGGGTTCCGCGCCGCCAAGCACCAGTCCTTCGTTGGGGCTGGCTACTTCGACGCGGTGCAGAACACTATAATGGACGGTCTGTCCTCTACGACGGCGCTCGATGGCAGCACCGAGGAGGAGCAGTTCGTCGCGTAAATAATTAACAACCGGCAAAGCGCCGGCTCGGGAGTTGCGCAATGCACGAGAACATCGGTGGACTGCGCATTGAGCCGGCTTTTTTTCACTTTGTCGAAGACGAACTCCTGCCCGCAATTGAATTCGAGGCCACGACATTCTGGAGTGGCCTCGAGTCCATCATCGATGAGCTGACGCCGGTCAATCGGCAACTGCTTGAGATTCGCGATGATCTGCAGCGGCAAATGGATCAATGGCACAAGGACCGCGCCGGGAAGTCCTGGCAGCACGACGCTTATGTCGACTTCCTGTTCAGGATCGGCTACCTCAGGGAAGAGGGTGAACCCTTCGAGATCGAAACAACGAATGTTGATCCGGAAATAGCGACGATTGCCGGTCCGCAGCTCGTCGTTCCCGTCAATAACGCGCGATTCGCGATTAATGCCTGCAATGCCCGGTGGGGAAGTCTTTATGACGCCTTGTACGGGACCAATGTTATTGATGAGGCCGATGGCAAGGAACGCGGCTCGTCCTACAATCCGAAACGCGGCGCCGCTGTCATCGAATACGCCATGGCGTTTCTTGATCGCACGACACCACTCGATCACGCGAGTCATTCCGAGGTTGAGTCTTACAACATAGACAACGAGACCCTGCAGGCGGCGCTGCTGGGAGGACAAATCGTTGGCTTGAAGAAGCCGGAGCAATTCATTGGGTGTCGGAAGATTGATGATACGAACTCGATCCTGCTGAGGAATCATGGCTTGCATCTGAAATTGCTGGTCAAACCTCAGCATCACATTGGTCGTAGCGCGCCGGGCAACATTGCCGATCTAATACTCGAGTCCGCCGTTACGACGATTCTCGATTGCGAAGACTCCGTAGCCGCCGTCGATGCAGAAGACAAGGCTGGCGTTTACCGCAACTGGCTTGGACTGATGACCGGTAAGCTCGAGGCCTCCTTTGAAAAAGGTGGCAAGACGCATTTGCGAGCGCTCGCGGCAGATCGTAGTTTCACCGGCGCCGATGGCAAACGCATTATCCTGCCAACACGCAGCCTCATGCTGATTCGAAACGTGGGTCACCTGATGACCAACAACGCCGTGCTCGACAAGGACGGGCAAGAAATCTTCGAAGGCATTCTCGATGCCGTCGTAACAACCGCGTGCGCATTGGCAAACCAGCGACAGTCGGAGCGATTGCCGAATAGCCGATACGGCAGCATCTACATCGTAAAGCCAAAAATGCACGGCCCCGCGGAGGCCGGCTTCACGAATACGCTGTTCGACCGGGTCGAGGATCTGTTCGGTATTGATCGATATACACTCAAAGTCGGCGTCATGGACGAGGAACGGCGCACGACGGCCAACCTTCACGAATGTATTTACGCAGTTAAGGAACGCCTGGTTTTCATCAACACGGGATTCCTCGATCGCACGGGCGACGAGATCCATACCAGTATGCATGCGGGACCTGTGCTGCCAAAAGAAGCAATCAAGTCGGAGCCCTGGATCAATGCCTACGAAGACTGGAACGTCGATGTCGGCATTCGTTGCGGTCTGCCAGGCAAGGCGCAAATCGGCAAGGGAATGTGGGCAAAGCCCGACGAAATGCGTCAAATGATGGAGACGAAGCAGGCGCATCCCGGGGCTGGCGCCAACTGCGCCTGGGTACCGTCGCCGACTGCGGCGACCTTGCATGCGATGCATTATCACGCCGTCAACGTTCGCCAACGGCAAGAGGAACTCAAAACACGGAAACTCGCGAGTCTGGACGCCATTCTCACTCCGCCGCTGTGCGATGCGACGACGCTGGCAGCCGAAACGATTCAATCCGAACTCGACAACAACGCACAAGGCATCCTTGGTTACGTTGTTCGCTGGATAGATCAGGGCGTTGGTTGTTCGAAGGTTCCCGATATCCATGACACTGGTCTGATGGAAGACCGGGCGACCCTGCGTATTTCAAGCCAGCATATCGCCAACTGGCTATTGCATGGCGTTACGAATGAAGAACAGGTCCGGGAAACGTTTCGGCGCATGGCAGGAATTGTCGATGATCAAAACGCCGGCGATCCGAACTACCAGCGGATGAGTGATGACTTTGACGGCAGCATCGCATTCCGGGCAGCGTGCGATCTGGTTTTCAAAGGCCGCGAACAGCCCAATGGGTACACCGAACCTTTGTTGCACGCGTATCGCCGTGAGTCCAAGGCCTAAGATTTCGCGAAGCGGCTAGGTCAGCGATACCACTGTGTCGATTGCGTGGTAGGCCGACAGGATCGCGCCTTCCTGCCAGCCCTGCAAAATGCTCAGGTGTTCCCCGGCAAATACGATATTGGCATCGGGCGTCAGCAATGTTGCTGCATTGGACGTTCCCCATGCTCCGAGCTGGAAGGGCATTTTCTTCCAGGCGACGCTGATTCCGCGAGACGCCTCGCCGTTGAACTCAGGATGTACATTGCTGGCCTGTGTCATTGTCGAATTAATTCTTTGCGCGGGCGTCTGATTTGTAAACGCGTCGCCCGCCGGCCCGTCAAATATGTAAGCGCCCAGAACGATTCCGTTCGCCTGTCCGAAGCCGTAACTCGGATACCAAATTTGTGTAATGTCCTGATCGGTCCAGGAGATGCCGCCGTATATGTTGTGGTCCTGTTCCCAGAAGCGACGCGACTGGAACGCGATGCGAACCGCCGACGAATACGTGAAGTTCGCGATCTCAGCCTGATGAGCGGCAGAGAAGTCGTTAGGAATTGAGGTGAGAACCGTCGCGGGAATGCTGACAACACAAAAATCGGCATCAATGCTTGTCGGCGTTCCCAGCATGTCGTTATAGACGACGCGCGCACCACTGGCTGTCTTGCGAATCTCGGTAACCACGGCCCCGAAGATAGTATCGGCCAAAACCTCCGCTTCGAAGGCGCGTGCAATTCGATCCATTCCGCCAACGGGCTGAAGCATCGTCGGCTGCTGATCGAAGCCCTGCGAAAAAGACGAACGCAGCTCCCAGAATTCCTCAGCGACCAGTTCCGTGAGATCCAGCGGAGTGAGTTGCTGGCCGCGCAAGCGGCTGCCGGTATCCATCTGCCCCGGAAACCCGGCGCGCGATGAGCCGCTGTAGCCTGAGTTCTGGTCGAGGTCGCCGAACAAACGCAGCATTTGCAGAATATTGACCTTATCGGCCGCAGTCAGCTCCTGATCCAGCGCGTTTTGATTAATGGCAGTTGAGAGCAGGCGCGCAATATTGCCACGCGTATCAGCCATGACCTGTTTCGTAATTTGCGGCTGGCCGTTGAACGCGTTCGGCGAGTGCAGCCACGCGCCCTGGTTGCTGTTGGTGAAAGTTTCGAGTGCGACACCGAACTCGCGACAGTAAGCCAGCAGGAATTCATGATGGTGCGCGATACGCGACGGACCCGCGTTAAAGTACAGTTCGTTATTGAGATCAAACTGGCACATCTGCGACGAGTCGGTTTCGTCGACAATATCGCCGGAACGAATGGTCTTGTTGCGGCCGCCAGCCGAGGTCTGCGCTTCGAGGACGGTGCAGGAGTAGCCGAGCTTTTTCATCTCGAAAGCCGTGGTCATGCCCGCTATGCCGGCACCGAGAATGACGACCGTTTTTCCAACGCCGATGTTGACAGGCCAGTCACCGGGTCTTGCCAAAGCTGTGCCAGGCGGTGGCGGTGGCGGCGGGGGCGGAACGGGCGCCGTCGAGGGCGCCGCCGACGAAGATCCGCATGCCGACATCGTGTTAGCGATGCCAAGAGCTGCCATAGCGCGAAGCATGGCCGAACCGCCGACAGCCCTGCCAATCGATGTCAAAAACTCACGGCGTGCGATTTTAGCTTCTGTTGCCTTCATATTCTTATAGAGTCCGCCGCTTATTGCGGGCTATCAGCCTTGCTTTGGACTCGCAGGATAGCGCGAAATTCCCGCAATTCGGCTATCTTGGCGGTTTAACAAGACACGAGGATCCGAGCGTGCCTGCATTCGGTCGAAAACTGGCAGTCCTGACCATCGCAGCCCTTGCGAGTGTTGCTGCGCGCGCCGAGACATTGACGGTTGCGGTCGCCAGCAATTTTGCTGAACCGCTTCGAGAGATCGCCAGGCATTTCGACGCGAGCACCGGGCACGAGGTGCGAGTCAGCCCCGGCTCGAGCGGAAAATTGTATGCACAGATAATCAACGGCGCGCCCTACGACCTGTTTCTTTCGGCGGATGCACGTCGCCCCGAATTGCTGGAACTCGAATCAAAAACAGTCGTTGGCTCTCGCACGACCTATGCGATAGGGCAACTCGTCGTCTGGTCGAGGGATGAGGGATTCGCTGACGGGACCTGCATCGATGGGCTGCAAAACATGGGAAGTAGGAAATTGGCTATTGCCAATCCACTGTTGGCGCCTTACGGCGTCGCAGCAAAGGAGTATCTGCTCATGCGCGGACTGTGGGACGCGTTGCAGAACAACCTGGTGTACGGCGAAAACATTGCGCAGACACTCCAATATGCCGCATCGGGCGGCGCCAGCATCGCGATAGTCGCGAAATCACAAATCCGCAGTGCGGAAGGATTTGGCGATTTTTGCGCCGTGCCAATAGCAGCCGATGCTCATGAACCGATCTTGCAACAGGTCGTGCAACTGACGAGTGCGGCAAACGCCGAAGTTGCCGCGGAGTTTCTTGAATATCTTCGGGCGCCGGAGTCGCGTGCGATCATTTCCGATTACGGTTACCTGTTGCCGGTGGTGGAATGAACGAGGGGGCGATAGTCACAGGCTGGCCTGACCTCGCGCCGCTGGTATTGTCATTCAAGCTCGCGGCTATTACGACACTGGTGTTGCTTGTTGCCGGGACGCCTCTTGCGTGGTGGCTCGCAAATACGCGTTCGCGGTTCAAGCCAGCCATTCAATCGCTTGTCGCGCTACCCATCGTTTTGCCGCCGACGGTGATGGGTTTCTATTTGCTCGTTCTTCTCGGTCCCTATGGCACGCTTGGCAGTTGGTGGGTGGAACTCACGGGTAGCACGCTGACGTTTTCTTTCACCGGCCTCGTTATCGCGTCCTGCTTCTACAGCCTGCCGTTTGCGGTTCAGCCACTGCAAGCCGCATTTGAATCATTGGGACAAAAGGAAATCGAGGCCGCCCGCACTCTGGGCGCCACGCCATTGGATGCGTTTTTTTCCATCGTTGTGCCCTTGTCGGCGCCCGGCTTCCTGACGGCGCTTGTTTTGAGTTTCGCGCACACACTGGGCGAGTTCGGTGTCGTACTCATGGTCGGCGGCAATATTCCTGGCGAGACACGGCTCATTTCAATTGCCATTTACGATCATGTCGAATCATTAAATTACGCCGCCGCGCACACGCTGTCGCTGACATTGCTCGGCTTTGCGTTTCTCATTCTTCTGACCATGTTTGTGTTGAACCGGCGTTTGGCTCGTCATGCATAGCGGGCAATCTGAAGAACGGCGACTTTGCGTCCGCTACGCTCTGGAGCGAGCGGCATTTACGCTGGATGTCGACGTCGAGTTTGCCATGCAGGGAATTACCGGCGTGTTTGGACCATCCGGTGCCGGCAAGACGACGTTGCTGCGTTGCATTGCAGGTCTGGAGCGGCCCGATTCAGGTCGCCTTGTCGCCGACGGTTCAGTTTGGGAAGACACGGACGCCAACGTCGGCCGCGCTGCGCATGAGCGTCGGGTTGGCTACGTTTTTCAGGAGGCACGATTGTTTCCCCACATCAATGTGCTGGGCAACCTCCGTTACGGCCAAAAGCGCTCGACCGGGGACGATTCAGCCATCGATCTCGATCAGGTAGTCGAGCTTCTGGGCTTGAAATCTTTGTTGGGACGTGCGCCGGCGACTTTGTCCGGCGGCGAGGCGCAACGCGTCGCAATCGGGCGGGCGCTTTTGAGGGGACCCGAATTGCTGCTCATGGATGAGCCGCTTGCCGCGATAGACGAAACACGCAGGGAAGACGTCTTCCCATTCATCGAGCGGCTGCATGCCGATGTGGGTGTGCCGATCGTGTACGTCAGTCATAACATCGACGAAATCTGCCGTATCTGCGATCAGCTTGCCGTGATGGACAAAGGTCGAATCTCGACGCACGGGCGTTTGCAATCAGTCCTGCTGCAAACCGAAGTCCCGTTCTTGTCAGGCCGTGAGGCCGGCGCCTTGATCAACGCGACGGTCGAGGCTTTTGAGTCATCAGATAGGCTGACTCGCGTCCTGGCCGGTGGATGCGCCTTATGGGTTCCCGGTGAGATCGGGCCCGCGGGTTCCGAGCTGCGTCTTCGGGTACGGGCAAATGACGTCAGCGTGTGTCTCGAGCGACCACGCAAGACGTCTATCCTTAACGTAATGGAAGCGGTGATTGAACGCATTCAAAAAGAGTCTTCGGGTACCGCACTCCTTCACCTGCGCGTGGGCAGCAATGTCATTCTGGCGCGCGTGACGCAAAGATCCTGCACCGAGCTGTCGCTCTCGCCCGGCACCAATGTTTATGCCCAGATCAAATCAATCGCGGTTCGGAACTCACTGGGCTAGACGCTAATACCGGTTACGATTAAGACGGCGAAGCATATCGTGTGTCTCCGCCTGATTGCCGGTTTTTTTCAATACCCAGAAAATGTGTTTGGAAAACAGAACCGTGGGTGACAAGTTCAGCTTCACCCGGTCCCACAAAATTAGGTTTCGCGTCACCGGGTCCACATGAGTGACCTTCTTGCGATAAGCGAAGTAGGACAACAGTGATCCGACAATGAGAAGCGGGTATAGCAGAAGCCCCAGGAACACCGAGGTGCCGCTGACGCGCGTGTTACAACGTTTTTCCACGTCGAAGCCCGTTAAGGTGCAGATGGTCTGCAAATGCTGCACGGTGACGAGAAACAGGTGGCCGAAATATAGACGGTCCGAACTGGATTCCGAAAACCATACGGCATCAAGTTCCGTCGGCGCTGTCCTGCGCCAGAGCTCACTCTCGACCAGCAACATGGACACTCGTGCGCGGGCGTTTGACACGCTGGGGAGCGTTAGTATGAGAGTGCCATCTTTTTTCAGGACACGATTAAACTCGCGGAACAAGCCGACCATGTCAGATATGTGTTCGACGCCCTCAAGGCAAATCAGGTAGTCAACGCTCTCGTCGTCAACCGGCAGAGGATCACCCATATCCGCATATTCGGCCGTGACGCCGTCAGCTTTGTTGAATTCCGGATATAGATCGAAGGCCCTGATCGTCGCGCCCTTGCGTGCGAAGGCTTCGCTGGCACGGCCGTCGCCGCAAGGGATATCGACGACGACTTTGCCCGAAAGATCCGGCAAAGCGCCTATGTAGCGGCCGACGTAGGCAAAGATTTTTCCATGCGGATATTTTTTGATTTCTTCCAAAGCGAGTACCGCGTCAAGTTTATTATTGGAGGAGCTTGGCAGAATAGCAGGTCCACTACTTACCGACCAAATAACAACGATGACATCCCCGGTTTCTTACATCCTCGTGGCGCTGATGTTTACCAGTGCGATGATTTCGGCCACTTTTTTTATCGCGTGGAAAACGCTCGGAGAGAAGCCGTATGCATTGAGCTGGTCGATCGGATTTTTGGCGGCAACGTTGCAATGGATGTTCAACATAGCGGCATCAATATTTCCGAGTCCGGAGACTCATTGGCTGACCGTGAATGCGCTTGCGCTGGTCCTCATAACACTTGGCTTGCGCGGCCACTGTCAGCGAACGGATTGCCAAAGTCTGCCGGAAAATCTATGGCCATTCGCCGCGATTGTCTACGCTGTGGTCGTTTGGACGACGGTTATCGACAAACACGTCGGCATCAATATGGCTATCGTGCCAGGCGTGGCCGCAATTACATTATTCTTGTCCGCGTTGATGATTCTTCGTCACCGCTCGAAACCGCGGCCAGCGGAATTGGCTGCAGCGATCACGATCGTGATCTTCGGGCTGGCACAAATGACGGCATCGGGAATGGCGCTCTTGCAGGGCCCGCTAGGCGAAGAGTCCTACCGCACGCTCTACATACATTTCAATTTCCTGACCATGCCGGCGGGTTATGCGGGCATGGCGATGTTCATTATCTTCATGCTGGCTTCGGATCTGTCTGAGGAAATGAATGAGGTTGCTATTCAGGACCAGTTAACCGACGTATTGAATCGACGAGGATTCGGCGAGCACGCAGCACGAGCGTATGCGACAGCTCGTCGCAACGAAAAACCCGTGTCGGTGGTGATGTCGGACATCGATCGCTTCAAGACCATTAATGATGATTTCGGACACGCGGCCGGTGACTTTGCACTGGTTCACTTCGCGAACATCCTGAAAGTCGAACGCCGCGCCGACGATATCGTCGCACGCATGGGAGGAGAGGAATTTGCCCTGGTTCTACCGGGTACAACACTTGAAGACGCGATTCAGATAGCCGACGATCTGTGCGCTCGAATCGAGGCATCGCCATTCGAAATAGAAGGCGAGTTCATTCCAATGACGGCGAGTTTTGGTGTCGCATGCATTTCGAACAAGGATACCTGCCTTTCCGATATCGTCGTGCGCGCTGATCGGGCGCTGTATCGATCCAAGCGCGACGGCCGCAACAGAGTCGATCTCGAATCGTCGCAGGTCTTGCGTGCGCCGGACGGATCGCTCAAACCGGTGTCGGCCACCTAAAAAAGTTTCTCCGCTCGTGTAGCATTGGCTTCGTGACAAGCGAATCCCCATTAACAGTTGGCGTGCTCGGCGGCATGGGCCCGGAGGCGACCGTCGATTTCATGGCCAAAGTGATTGCTCTGACGCCCGGCGACCGCGATCAGGATCATGTGCGGCTGATAGTTGACCAAAACCCGCAGGTTCCGGACCGCCAGGACGCCGTGTTGCACGACGGCGAAAGTCCCGCGCAGGTCCTGGCCGACATGGCGCGAGGCCTTGAGGATCAGGGTTGTGATTTTCTCGTAATGCCCTGTAACACGGCTCATGCGTATCGAAAAGACATCACGGCAGCAGTCAAAATACCGTTCATCAGCATGATCGACGCGACACTGGACGCGGCAAAAGCCGCGAAATGCGTTGGCGTGATGGCGACGGTCGCTTGTCTGCGAGCTAATGTTTACCAATCAACGCTTGAGGCACGCGGCATCACGCATGTATTGCCAGCGCGAGAAGAAGCGGAGGATCTCACGCGGCTCGTATTCGAGATCAAGCGTGGTAACAAAGGCGAATTGACCAGGGCTGCGGTAGCCCGGCTTGCGCGTAGTTTAGTCTCGCGTGGCGCGGATGTTATCGTTTCCGCCTGCACCGAAATTCCGCTCGTCTTCGGCGCCCGCGACCTCGACGTGACGCTGCTGTCATCGACGGATGAGCTGGCAAAGATGACCGTCGCCTTGGCGCGCGGCGACAAAGCGCTGCCGAGCGAATAACAATAAGGATGCCCTGATGCATTTATCTCGTTTCCCTCGCGTTTCGCTTGCCCACTTGCCGACGCCTCTTGAACACATGCCCAATCTGAGCGCCGAGCTTGGTGGTCCGCAAATATGGGTCAAGCGTGACGACTGCACGGGCCTCGCTACTGGCGGAAACAAGACCCGTAAACTCGAGTTCGTCATGGCAGAGGCCATCGCGCAGGGTGCCGACACGATCGTTACGATCGGCGCCGTGCAGTCCAATCACGTGCGACAAACTGCCGCGGCCGCGTGCAAACTCGGACTGGCTTGCGAGGTCTTGCTCGAGCACCGCGTAGAGGACCCCAGTGACAGCTACGCGAACTCAGGCAATGTCTTCCTCGACCGCATGTTTGCAGCCAATTTGCGAGAATATCCAGGCGGTACCGACTTCGACAAAGAGCTGCAGGACGTGGCGGAAGAGGTGCGCAGCAGCGGTGGCAGGCCCTATGTTGTTCCGGGCGGCGCGTCCGACAAAATCGGTGCTCTGGGCTATGTGAACTGTGCGCTTGAATTGCTGACGCAGGCCAATGACCGTGGACTCGTGATTGACCATCTCATTACGGCGACAGGCAGTGCCGGAACGCAAGGTGGACTGATCGTCGGCCTCAAAGCGATCAGCAGCAATGTACCCTTGCTGGGAATTGGGGTCAGCGCACCACAGGACGAGCAGGAACAGAAGGTTTTCGATCTGGCCGAGATAACGGCCGAGCATATTGGGGCGCCAGGGGTCGTAACGCGCGCCGATGTAGTCGCCAACTGCAATTACATAGGCGATGGCTACGGTATTCCTACCGATTCGATGAATGAGGCCGTCATGTTGCTGGCTCGCACAGAAGGACTGCTGTTCGACCCCGTGTACAGCGGCAAAGCCCTGGCGGGGATGATCGACCTGGTCCGCAGCGGCGAGTTTTCAAGTGCTGAGAACATCGTCTTCCTGCACACGGGCGGCTCTGCGGCTCTGTTCGCCTACGTTGACCAGCTGAATCTGAGTTAGTCAGAAAATAGTCCTGGGCAAGCTGACCATGACGCAGGTTCAGTGTGTCGTGTTGCTGGTGGCGGCCTTACTCGCGTTAACCGTCCAGTCGAAGCCGCGTAATTCAATGGCGTAACAGCCGACCTTACCGGGTAGTATCGACCGGATGGAATCGATACTCACAATTTCGGCGCTTGATAAAACCTACGCGGGCGGGTTTCAGGCGCTCAAGAAAGTTGACCTGGAGATCGAGCGTGGCGAAATATTCGCTTTGCTCGGCCCGAACGGGGCAGGCAAGACCACGTTGATCAATATTATCTGCGGAATCGTCAAGCCGACCGGCGGATCGGCCACAGTCAATGGCCATGACATCATTACGGGCTTTCGGCATACGCGTGGAGTGATTGGCCTGGTGCCCCAGGAATTACCGGTTGAGACCTTCGAATCGGTCTGGAACACGTGTAGCTTCAGTCGCGGCCTGTTCGGCAAGACTCCCAATCCCGATTACGTTGAGAAAGTATTGAGGTCGCTGTCCCTGTGGGACAAGAAAGACAGCCGCATCATGGAGCTGTCGGGTGGTATGAAACGCAGGGTGCTGATCGCCAAGGCGCTGTCTCACGAACCTGATCTTCTATTCCTCGATGAGCCGACAGCAGGCGTTGACGTGGAGCTGCGACGGGACATGTGGGACGTGGTGACAAAACTTCGCGAGTCCGGCGTAACGATCATACTGACAACGCATTACATCGAAGAAGCGGAACAGATGGCCGACCGCGTTGGCATCATCAACGACGGCGAGATCATCCTGGTGCAGGAAAAGACGAGCCTGATGAGA
>Ga0255056_10000069_pt1 | contig 23631 bp, 15 predicted proteins | sample Cases_109_1_MG_FD_183639 | JGI IMG/M metagenome (GOLD analysis project Ga0255056, IMG submission 183639) | Seawater microbial communities from Amundsen Gulf, Northwest Territories, Canada - Cases_109_1 | ecosystem: Environmental > Aquatic > Marine > Gulf | place: Canada: Northwest Territories... | reverse complement strand
ATCATCATTTGATTGCTGTTCGCCGTGCCATAAAAGGTGCACGTTCCCGCCGAGTGGTAGGAAGCTGACTCGGCTTCAAGCAATTCGCCGCGACCAATACGACCGGCGGCATACTCTTCGCGAATTCTGGCCTTTTCCTTGTTGGGAAGGCCTGAAACCATAGGGCCCGCTGGCGCGAACACGGTCGGAAGGTGCCCGAATGAGAGTGCGCCGATCATCAGGCCCGGAACGATTTTGTCGCAGACACCAAGACAGATCGCGGCATCAAACATGTTGTGTGACAACGCGACGGCTGTCGATAACGCGATGACGTCGCGACTGAACAGCGACAGATCCATGCCATCCTGACCCTGTGTCACACCATCGCACATCGCGGGAACACCGCCCGCGAACTGCGCGACAGCACCTTCGTTTTCGGCGGCTTGTTTTATCGCCGATGGAAACGCTTCGAATGGCTGATGTGCGCTAAGCATATCGTTGTACGCTGATACGATGCCGACATTCGGTACTTCGGATCCGGACAGCGCTTGTTTGCGCTCGGTGCTACAAGCCGCCATGCCGTGCGCGAGGTTGCTGCACGATAATGTGGATCGCGACGGACCTTCGTCCGCAGCAGCTGCAATTCTCTGCAGATATTCTTTTCGCGAAGCCGCACTGTTCTTGCATATTCGCTTTGTGACACGTTCAACTACGGGGTTCATTCGGCTTATTCCTCAAGACGTGGCTACGGTGCCCAAAATGCTCGCATCGGAGTCTGTTCCTGTTGTAAGAGTCGACTGATGGGAAAATTGCTGTCCGGACGTTTCGCGCTCTCATAAATTTCACGCTTGTCATCGCCGAAGAACAGCAACAATGTTTCCCGACTTTGAATCAACGTTGCCATTGTTAGACTAATTCGTGGAAAAGAACTGGCCGCAGTTTCGACCATGAGACATTGATCTTCTCCGCGTTCATCCAGACCGTTCTCAAGCCCGGCAAAATCCGGAAACAGCGAGGCGAAATGACCGTCCACACCCATTCCGAGTAATGATATAGAAAACGGCGAAGGTAAAGAGTCCAATTGCTCGCCCAAAATCCGGCACTGATCACTAGGAGTCAGGCCCTGTTTGTAGATGGGCACCAAATTTGCAGTGTCCGCGTGCTTTGTGAGGAGTAATCGTCGAATCATTCCCTCGTTACTTGCTTCGTGTTCAACCGGCACGCACCGATCGTCACTGATAAGGATATGAACTCTGTTCCACGGCAATGCTGTGTCGGCCAATGACTCGTAACACTTCTCCGGCGACGACCCTCCGCTGGCGATGATCGCTGTCTCCGCCGAATCGACGAGGCTGTCGCGGATTGCCGATGAAATACGCGCCGCGGCAGCCTGTGATGCCAGCTCCCTGCTGGCGAAAAATTGCTCGCTGATCATGGTCAGTTTCCCGGGTACCAGCTACGCCCGTCGCGATCGAGCAACATCGATGACGCCGCCGGCCCCCAGGTTCCGGCAACATAATTTTCCGGCTTGAGTCTCGTTTCCTGCCAGCCGGCGATGACCCGATCGATCCAGTGCCAGGCGGTTTCGATTTCGTCGCGACGCATGAACAGCGCCGGGTTGCCACGCAGGACCTCCATCAACAGGCGCTCGTAGGAATCCGGGTAACGAATGCCGAAAGTCTCTTCGAAACTGAGATCCAGCGAAACAGGTCGCAGATCGAATCCGCCCGGTCCGGGTTCCTTGACCATCACGGCAAGTTTCACGCCTTCATCGGGCTGTAGGCGAATTGTGAGTCGATTCGAAACGACGTCGTGTGCGATGTCCGGGAAGATCGAGTGCGGCACCTGGTGAAACTGCACGACAATCTCGGAATGCTTGGCCTTCAGACGTTTGCCGGTTCGCAAATAGAATGGCACATTCGACCAGCGCCAGTTTTCAATCTCGAGCTTGAGGGCGACGAAAGTTTCCGCAGCAGTCTTTCCGTTGCCAAGCTCATCACTATAGCCAGGTACTGTTTCGCCATTGATCGCACCTGCGGAATACTGGCCCCGCACCGTGTGTGTCTTTATTTCATTCGTTGTGATCGGCTTGAGTGCGCGCAGTACTTTAAGTTTTTCGTCACGTACTGCATCGTGGTCGAGACTGCTTGGCGCCTCCATCGCGACCAGGCAGACGAGCTGCATCATGTGATTCTGCACCATGTCACGCAGCGCTCCGGTGTCGTTATAAAAATCGATGCGTCCGCCGACGCCAAGGTCTTCGGCTACAGTGATTTGAACGTGATCGATGACGCCTCTACGCCACAATGGCTCAAACAAAGTGTTACCGAAGCGCAGCGCCAGCAAATTCTGCACGGTCTCTTTGCCAAGGTAATGATCGATGCGGAATATCTGATTCTCTTCAAAACACTGACCGACTTCGTCATTGATGGCGCGTGCAGATTGAAGATCATGGCCAACGGGTTTTTCCAGCACGATTCGGGTGCTGTCGGTTATTAGATTGTTGGTTTGAAAACCCGCTGCAATCGGGCCGAACAACGTTGGTGCTGTCGCCAGGTAGATCACACGAATACTTTCGTGCTCACCCGACAACAATTCGCAAAGAGCGTTCCAGTTCGAATGATCCATCGCGTCGGCGATGACGTAGTGAAGCCGTGATTCGAAAGCGCTCCACTCGTTTTCGTCGAATTCCCCCGCTTTGAGGTTGGCGTGCAGCGCCTCATTAACCGTTGCTACATATTGTTCGCGGCTCATGTCGCTGCGGCCGACGGCAATAATACGGCTGTCCGCCGAGATCTGGCCGTCGCGCGCACGGTGGTACATGGCTGGCAGGAGCTTGCGCATTGCCAAATCGCCCGTGCCGCCATAAATGATCAGGTCAAAGGTATCGACCGGAAGTAGTTGTGCCATCGTCAGGCCCTGTTACCGGTCTGGAGTTTGCTCGTCGGCGGCATGTCGTTGTAGCAGGTCATGCTCGATGGTTCCAATCATTTTTGAGTCGATGCGATAGAAATAAATTGCGATTACGCCGAGGATGGCAAATATCGTCGGAAAAATACTAAACATGAAGCGTATTCCGGTCAGCGAAGTCGCCGTTTGAACTTCGTTCGCCACGAAGCCGAACGACGAAAGAATGATACCAGCTAACCCGGCTCCAACAGCCAGGCCCATCTTGTGCGAAAACTGCACCGTGGAAAATACAAGGGCAGTAGTGCGTCGTTCGCTCTTCCACTCGCCATAGTCCGCGCAATCCGCGTACATGGACCACACCAATGCGGGAGTCGGTCCAGCGGCTAACATCCCGGTGCAATTAATCGCCACCATCAGCCAGTAATGTTCCGGCGGAGTAAAGTAAAATGCGGCCATTGATGCTGCATTGAGGAGAGACAAAACGATCATGAGCTGACGTTTCTCAAATCGTTGGCTCAGTGTTTTGGTCAATGAAACACCAACCATCATCGCCAACAACCCAAGTGACATGAACACGGCGGTTTTGTCGAAAATCAGGAAGATCGGGGTGCCATCGTCACCGACGTAGTACTTAAAGTAGTAAAGCAACGTGCCATTGCGTACGGCGATATTGATCAGAGTGAACACGCCTGTGAAAAACAGCGCTTTCCAAGGACCGTTGCTAAGAAGAGCCTTAAGATCCAGTTTGATATCGGATTTTGTCTGGACTGGAATGACCCGTTCCTTGGTCGTCGCAAACGTGATCCAAAACAGGGCAACAGAGGCCACCGCGAATATCAGCATGGTGAGCTGAAACCCCAGCGCCTCGTTTTCGCCGCCCAAAATATTCTTGAGTGGGGTAACAAATGTGCCGACTAACCATCCCGCGGCAAAGGCACAAAAAAAGCGGTAGCTGGCAACCTTGGTTCGTTCAATCGACGAGGGCGATATCACTCCCATTAAAGCCGAGTAGGGCACGTTGATCGCCGTATACGCTAGCATCATCAGTGAGTAGGTTACGTAGGCATAGATGAGTTTGCCGGTGTACGAGAAGTCGGGATTAGCGAACATTGCATAGCCGCAGAGCCCGTACGGCACTGCCGCCCACAGCAAATAGGGCCGAAATTTCCCCCACCTCGAATTCGTCCGGTCAGCAATCAACCCCATGATCGGATCGCTAACGGCGTCCAGGACCTTGGTCAGGAGGAACATGGTTCCGACAGCCGCAGCCGACAATCCAAAAATGTCGGTGTAGTAGTAGAGAAGGAAGACGTTGAATGTAGCGAAGAAAAAATTTGATGCGGTATCGCCCAGGCCATAGCCCAATTTCTCTCGAAACCTAAGGGTGTGCGGTTCAAGCGCAGCAGTGTTGCTCGATTTGAAGTCGGATTCCATGAGCTCTTTCTACCGTAATTGAGAAGCTTGCGGATGAGCCGAAGGCTCGAAAATCATCGTCCATCAAATTGACAGCGCTGTCAAATATTGTTAAAACGAACTCGCAAAAGCGCCATTAAAATAACAATCGCGATCAACACGCTACCAAGGAGACATCCGTGGCTTGCGCCGACATGAGCATCTGGAAAGATCGGATTGCCGATAATCGGTACATGCGCCGTGCTGAATTACCTCGAGTCCATGCAATCGCCGCGATGTGCGGGTTACTGATGATAATGTCTATGAGCACACCTTTTTCAAATGAGTTGAGCGATACACTGGTCGTCGAACAGCGTGTCATCGAGTTGCTCGGCAAAATGACGCTTGCCGAAAAGATCGGTCAGCTGAGTCAGCTCAATGCGTCTGAAAGCGATGCGCCGGAGTCTCTGGGAGACGGCTTGCGAGCTGGTCGCATTGGTTCGCTGCTTAACCAGGTCGATGTAAGCACGGTTAATGAACTGCAACGCATCGCCGTGGAGGAAAGTCGCCTCGGCATTCCGCTAATGATTGGCCGCGACGTCATTCATGGCTTCAAAACCATATTGCCGATCCCCCTGGGGCAGGCCGCAACCTGGAATCCGGAGATTGTAAGGCTGGGTGCTGAGGTTGCCGCGCAGGAGGCCGCATCGGCAGGTGTCAACTGGACCTTCGCCCCAATGATCGATATTTCACGCGACGCCAGATGGGGACGAATCGCCGAGAGCCTCGGTGAAGATCCATATCTGGTGAGCGTACTGGGTGCGGCGATGGTTGAGGGTTTTCAAGGCCAGGATCTTTCGGCAACAGGCACGATTGCGGCATGCGCCAAGCACTTTGCCGGGTACGGCGCCAGTGAGAGTGGCCGCGATTACAATACAACGAATATTCCCGAGAACGAATTGCGCAATGTCTACTTGCGACCATTTAGGGCGGCGGTTGACGCCGGCGTAACAACACTCATGACATCGTTTAGCGATCTGGATGGTGTGCCGGCTACTGCCAACGTGTTCCTGCTGCGAAAGGTGCTGCGAGACGAATGGAACTTTGATGGCTTCGTCGTCAGCGACTGGGATTCGGTGCGGCAGCTTTCGGTACACGGCCTAACCGAGAACGACAAGGAGTCGGCATTCGAGGCGGCAACGGCAGGCGTTGATATGGAGATGGCGGGGACGGCGTATGCGGAATACCTCGCCGAACTGAATGCCGAGGGCCGCGTCAGCATTGAAAAGATCGATGCAATGGTCGCCAATATTCTCCGCGCGAAAATTCGCCTCGGCTTATTCGAGAATCCGTACACGAATCCTGACGAATTTCCGTCGTTTGCGAACGAGCTGGCGCTTGCGACGGCGAAAACGGCTGCGCTGCAAGGCAGTGTATTGCTAAAAAATGACAACGCCACGTTGCCGTTATCGGCGTCTGACTTGACGTCCGTCGCGATCATCGGACCCCTGGCGGATGCTCCGTACGAACAGCTCGGCACATGGATCTTCGATGGTGACGCAGCACTGAGTCAGACACCGTTGCAGGCGATTCAAGACTTTGCGGGTGACAAAATCGACATTCGCTACGTACGAGCGATGGAAACCTCACGCAGCAAGGCGACCGAAGCGTTTGATGAAGCCACGGAAATTGCTGCCGATTCCGACATTGCCGTCCTGTTTCTGGGCGAGGAGGCCATTTTGTCAGGTGAGGCCCATTCTCGTGCGGACATCAATCTGCCAGGTGATCAGGTCGAGCTTGTGCGGCGCATCAGGCAGGTGGGCAAGCCAGTCGTCGCAGTGATTCTCGCTGGCAGGCCGTTGACACTGACCAATATTGTGGATGAAGTCGACGCGATTTTGTACGCATGGCATCCGGGCACCATGGGCGGCCCCGCGATTGCAGACTTGTTGTTTGGTGTCGAGGCGCCATCGGGCAAGCTACCAGTGACATTCCCACGCATGGTTGGCCAAATACCGATTTACTACAATCAGAAGAACACGGGAAAGCCGCCAACCGAAGACTCGATCTTCCATATCGACGACATTGACGCACACGCACCACAAACATCTCTCGGTATGACAGCATTTCATCTGGACGCCGGATACAAACCGCTGTTCGCGTTTGGTCACGGACTGTCGTATACAACATTTGATTATCAGAACATCAGCGTTAGCGCAGTTGAAATAGCCCTCGGAGATACAATCACAATAAGCGCGGAACTGACAAATACAGGCGAAGTCGCGGCGGTCGAAGTTGCGCAGCTGTATGTCCGAGATCTGGTTGGCAGCGTCACGCGTCCGGTTAGGGAGCTTAAAGGTTTCAAACGCGTGCGACTCGAACCAGGTAAGACAATTACCGTCGACTTCCGGCTGCATACCGATGACCTGGCTTTTTATGGTCGCAATATGCAGCTCGTTACTGAGCCCGGCAAATTCGACGTTTGGATTGGCGGCGATTCGGACACGGAGTTACGCACGGAATTCCGCATCAACGACAGCAGCGGTCTCGCGACAAACCATGAATGAAACAAAGTTCGCGATTCTGGCGACGGCCATGCTTGGAGCCTGTGCTGCTGATGTCGAGGGGCCACAGCCGGTCAAAGTGGAAGTTGTGCAGACGTCGAGCGGCTATCAACTCATGCGCGGTGGAGAGCCGTACAAAATCAAGGGTGCCGGGTTGGAATTTGGCGATATCGCCTCGCTCGCAGCGCACGGTGGCAACTCCATTCGAACCTGGTCAACAACAAACGGAGTTGAAACCGCGCATGAAGTGCTGGATCAGGCATTAGCGAACGGTGTGACAGTTACGCTCTGCCTTAGGATGGGAGTGGAGCACTGGGGCTTCGATTACGACGATCAAGAGGCGGTTGCCGAACAACTGGAATTTATGCGCGGCGAGGTGCTGAAGTATCGCGACCACCCCGCATTGCTCGTCTGGATTATCGGCAACGAACTCAACTTCGATTACACCAATTCCAAGGTTTACGACGCCGTTAACGACGTCTCGAAGATGATTCATGAGCTCGATCCTAATCATCCGACAACAACCACGATCACGGGCGTTTATGACCGCGCAAGAGAGTTTGCAGACATCGCTACTCGAGCAGCGGATCTCGATTTTGTCAGCTTTCAGGTTTACAAGGAGCTGTTTATCTTGCCGAGAGTCATACGCGAGATTGGCTTCAAAGAGCCGTTCTTCATCACCGAATGGGGTGCGATCGGCTATTGGGAGGTGCCGAAAACATCCTGGGGTGCGCCCATCGAGATGTCGAGCTCGGAGAAAGCGAACGTTTTTCTTAAAGGCTATCGCGACAATCTCGAACCACTCGAGGGCCAGCAGGTCGGCTCGTATGCCTTTCTTTGGGGCCAGAAGCAGGAGAGAACCCCGACCTGGTTCGGCATGTACACTGAGGCCGGAGAGGAAACCGAAACCATCGATGTCATGCACCGTATCTGGAACGGTTCATGGCCTGACAACCGCTCACCGCAACTCAAATCGATGCGACTGGACGGTAAAACGGCGCATCAAAGTGTGACGCTGACTGCCGGTGAGTCATACGAGGCTGTCGTCGACGTATTCGATCCTGAGGGCGACGCGCTGAGCTACCAGTGGGAGCTGAAACCGGAGAGCAAAGCGACGCAAGGCGGCGGCGGTTTCGAGGAATCGATCGCGCCCTTGAACGACCTGATCGAGGACCCGACAGCAGCAACGATCAGTCTGGCCGTGCCAAAACCCGGCCAGTATCGGCTGTTTGTTTATGCCTATGACAATCAAGGCCATGCTGCACACGCGAACGTTCCGCTCCTCGTGAAGGACTAAGGCGACTACATGACACGAGCTACGGGCCTGGATGAAATTGCGGTGAGCGTCGAAGCACTGCTTTCGCAAATGAGCCTGCAACAGAAGATCGGCCAGATGACGCAGCCCGAACGCATGGCAGTGACACCCGAGCAAGTCCGTGAATTTCACATCGGATCAGTTCTAAGCGGCGGCGGCTCATGCCCGGGCGACAATCGTCCCGGCGACTGGGTCGACATGAACGATGCCTACTGGATGGCTTCTATGGATGCGGATGATACGCACCTGCGGATCCCGCTGTTGTATGGCGTTGACGCGATTCACGGTCACGCGAACGTTCTTGGCGCGTCGGTCTTTCCGCACAATATCGGTCTTGGTGCGACGCGTGATCCGGACCTGATTGAACGCATTGCACAAATATCGGCGAGAGAGATTCTGGCCACCGGTGTTGACTGGACTTTTGCGCCGACGCTTGCCGTCGCCCGCAACGATCACTGGGGCCGGACCTACGAAAGTTATTCCGAGGATCCTTCGATCGTCACCAGCTATGCCGATAGATTCGTGACTGGCATGCAAGGAGATTTAGGTGACGACGGTGTTATTGCCTGTGTCAAACACTGGGTCGGTGACGGCGGCACGCTTCATGGCATGGATCAGGGTGAAACCACCTTGCCTTTCGACGAACTCGAGCGGCTGCACATTGCGCCATATCGACCTGCTATCGTTGCTGGCGTGCTGACTGCGATGGTTTCCTTCAATAGCTGGAACGGCGACAAGTGCCACGGCCATCAATATCTCCTAACCGACGTCCTCAAGGGTCAACTCGGTTTCGACGGGTTCATCATTTCCGATTGGGACGGCATACATTACCTGGCCGAGGATTTTGGCGATGTCGTCGCTATGGGCGTAAATGCCGGCATTGACATGTTCATGGTCTCGGTCGAATGGAAGTTGTTCATGCAGCACCTGCAGCGTCACGTTGAGGACGGCACGGTAAGTATGGAGAGGGTCGACGATGCCGTTCGGCGTATTCTGACCGTCAAATTCAAGTTCGGGCTATTCGACAAAGCAAGACCAGCAGAGCGCACCTGGTCGAATCATGCGTGCTTCGGTTCAACGGAGCATCGGGATCTGGCTCGCGAGGCGGTTCGCAAGACGCTTGTATTGCTGAAAAATGATGAAAACCTGCTGCCGCTATCGAAACAGGCGCGCATTCTTGTCGCGGGCCGCAACTCGGACAATCGTGGCGCTCAATGTGGCGGGTTCACAGTCGAATGGCAAGGAGTCGATGGCAACGACTTAATCCAGGGCGGCACCTCCATATGGGAAGGGATAAAAATGTTTGCCGAGGACGCCGAGCTCAGTGTCGACGGCCAGGCGGCAGATCCCAAGCGGCACGACGTTGCTATCGTCGTGATCGGGGAACGTCCGTATGCGGAAGGCATGGGCGATATTAGGGCCAACAACGACGTCGTTGTCGAATCCGGCTCGATGATTCGTGGGCAGGTCAAGGTACTCGAGGCTTACGGCAATACGCTGGAGCTGGCGAACCTGCACCCCGAGGACCTGCAAACGATGCGGACTATTGCAGACCGCGGCATCCCGGTCGTATGTGTGCTGTTATCGGGACGGCCGCTTGTCGTCAATAAGGAACTGGCGCAGTCGAACGCCTTCGTTGCAGCTTGGCTGCCAGGTTCCGAGGGAAAAGGCGTTGCCGAGGTATTGTTTGGTAACTACGACTTCCAGGGGCGATTGTCGTTTTCCTGGCCGAAGAACGATACGCAACATGCGAATATCGGCGATGCTGTCTACGATCCACTGTTTGCGTTCGGATTTGGTCTTAGCTACTCGTCCTAGGCCGGTGTCGCCGCAGCGTCGATTTTTCCGCTATAAAACAGCGGCTTTGACCGTGACAACGGGTTCTTGCCTGCGACTTCAAGGAAATAATGATATTCATAGTTGACAGCGCTGTCAGTATGTTCTATAAATACGGCTAATGACAGCGTTGTCATAACAGATGCAACTAAAATGCACGATGACCAGTCCTCCTCGCGGCCGCTACGATTTGAGCCAGTCGAAGGGACTGACTGTCATTTTCAATAGACTCGAAATTGAGCTGGGGGCTTGAAGATGCGGAAACAAAAGTTCAGCCAAACACCATTAGCAAAAGGTATCGCGTTGGCGCTCAGCGCCACGGTACTTTCACCGGTTTTGGCACAAGAAGAAGTAATTGAGGAAATTGTAACTACGGGTATCCGCAGCAGCCTGGTCCAGTCCATGGACAGAAAACGCAACGCCAAAGGCGTTGTCGATGCGATAACCGCTGAGGACATAGGCAAGTTCCCGGACCAAAACCTCGCCGAGGCGCTGCAGCGAATTACGGGTGTGTCGATTGACCGAAGCAATAACGAAGGATCGCAGATAACCGTTCGCGGCATGGGCCCTGAGTTCAACCTCGTAACCCTGAACGGACGGTCTATGCCGACCGCCGGCGATCGATCGTTCGACTTCGGGGACATTTCGACGGAAGGCGTCAGTGCGGTCGAAGTCTACAAGACTGCCAAGGCTGACCTGCCTACAGGTGGGATCGGAGCGACAATCAACATCCTCACGGCCCGCCCGCTGCAGGACCCGGGATTCAAGAGCCTCGTCAGCGTGAAAGCGGTTCATGAGACTTCTGCAAGCAGCTCGAGCATCGTCAGCCTGGACGATTTCACGCCTGAAGTAGCGGCAATGTTCAGCAATACCTTCGCCGATGACAAATTCGGTATCCTGATCTCCGGCTCCTACCAGGATCGCAATAATCGAGAGGAAAATGCAGCCGTCGATAACTGGGGACCGAATTTGCAGCTGAACGGCGGTATTGTGAACGACAATAACCAGCGCGCCGACGGTGTTTGGTGGCATCCGCAGAACGCTGGCTTCGGCTGGGCAGAAATAACGCGCGAGCGGGTCAACGGCCAGCTGGTGTTGCAGTACGCGCCGTCCGACAGACTTACAGCGACGCTGGACTATACGTACTCGGAGGTCGAATTCGAGAAAGACGCCAACAGTACCGGTATCTGGTTTGAGTGCCCGAACATTGAGGCAACAATTAACGAACGTGGAACCGTCACGCAGGTTTCCCAGGCCTGTGGTGATTACGCGACCAATATATCGCGCGACCACACGATTAAAGAAAATGACTCGGTCGGACTGAACCTGGAGTGGCAGGCCACCGACAGTGTGGCACTGACGCTCGACGCGCACACGTCGACGTCCGCACTCAAGGGTGGTGGCATCGGCAGCGAGCCGGGCAGCTCGACCAATCTTTTTGTTGGCAACACGTCCTGTGACTGGTGTGGTTTCGTACCCGGGGCGGGTGACTTCACGGCGACCATCGCCGAACAGGAAGCGTTCTATACCGGGGGTGGCATACCGACCTTCGATGTGTCTTTCCGTAGCAACGGGCCCACAGGGGGGCCGCAGGCCGAACTCTTGGCTACCGATCTTGGCTCGCTCTTTGCCCAGGCTTTCAATACGGACGTTGATAATGACATAGACCAGATTCAGCTCGGCGGTAGCTGGGAGAACCTGGGAAATGGTGGCATCCGACGCATCAATTTCGGCATATCCCACACCGATCAGAAATTCAATACCCGGAATGCCTATTCGGGGCAATTGCCGGCTGGGTTCTGGCTTACTTCGGCCCAGTATTTTGATGCGAGTGACTTACAGTCGGGCAGCATCAGCGGATTGCTGAGTGGCTTCTCCAACGGCAGCAGTTTCTCGCAGGAACAATATTGGACGGCCGATTTCGACTACTTGGTCAACCAGTATGAAACTATCGGAGTGGGAGACGCGCTTGGCAGTCTTTATTGGTACGACGCGGCGTTTTGGGGTCCGGATTTTCAGGATCCGTCCGGGACGCGTGGCCGCCTGTGGTCCGGCCCGCTGGGAAATTCCGGTGAAGCGATCATCGACGAGAGTATCGATTCGTTCTACACGCAGTTTGTGTTCGAAGACGAATTCAACAACATGCCGTTTAACGCCGTCCTAGGCGTGCGCTACGAAGAAAGCGAAACCAAGTCATTTGGTAGAGAAGTGCCGGCAACGGCGATTGTCTGGATTAGTGGCAGTGAGTTTAGCTACGAATTCGCCGCGGAATCATCATTGCGACAAGGAAACGGCAAAAATGAATATTGGCTACCAAGTGTCGACATGGATCTCGAGGTGGTTGATAACGTGGTCGCCCGATTCTCTTATAGTCGATCGTTGGCTCGACCGCCGATTGGGGATCTGAGCCCTACAAGAAACTTCGTCGGGAACCCGAATGTGCGCCAAAGGTTTGTAACCGCCGGGAACCCGGACCTGCTTCCCTACATTTCGGATAACTTCGATCTGTCGCTGGAATATTATTACGGCGAAGGCAGTTATGCAGCGGTCAACTACTTCCGCAAAAGGGTGGACAACTTCCTGGTCTCCACCACTGTTCAGGATACGTTTGCAGGGCTTACCGATCCTTATATTGGTGCCAACGCCGAACAGGCACGGGCGGATCTCGTTACCGCAGGTATAAATCCTGACGACCAGGCCGTGTTTGAGCAAATTAATATCAACCTCGGTCTCCCAATTACGACCGCAGTCCGCGCTGAACCAGGCGATCCGCTCGCGGTCTTCGACATCACGACAACCGACAACGCAGAGGTTGGTACACTGTTCGGCTGGGAGTTGGCGGTTCAACACATGTTCGCATATACAGGTTTCGGTGTGCAGGCGAATTATACGATCGTCAACGGTGACGTCGATGCAGACAGGGACGTCATCAACGAGCAGTTCGCACTGCCGGGAATGAGTGACTCCGCGAACCTCACGGTGTTCTATGAGAACGACATCTTCTCGGCACGCCTCGCCTACAACTGGCGCGATGAGTTCCTGAGCGGATTTGACCAGTACGGTGCACCGGTGTTCACAGAGGAATACGCGCCGCTTGACCTCAACGTCACATGGTTCGCAACCGACAACATGGCTGTGTTCTTCGAGGCCATCAACATAACCGAAGAAGTTCAGCGAATCTATGTTCGCTACCCCGAGCAGTTCCTCAGGGGCAACGAGTATGGCGCACGCTTCAATATCGGCGCACGCTATAACTTTGACTAGCCTTGAAAGTAGGCGTTAAATTAGGCCGCTGCTTGCAGCGGCCTTTTTTATTCCGATGAGCATGCGAACGAGACAGACAATTAACAATATTGTGATCGTCGGTGGCGGCAGCGCGGGCTGGCTGGCGGCTGGCTTGCTTGCGAGCGAATATATCGGCAACGGCAATGCGGATGTCAGCGTAACGCTCATCGAATCTCCAGATGTCAAAACCGTCGGTGTTGGAGAGGGTACCTGGCCGACAATGCGTTCGACATTGCAGAAAATCGGCCTCTCTGAAACGGAGTTTCTGCGGGAATGCTCCGGCTCGTTCAAGCAAGGCACTAAGTTCGTTGGCTGGGTGAATGGCGACGAGGACGATTATTACTACCACCCATTTTCTGCGCCGGCCGGATACACGAGCATTAATCTGGTTCCGTACTGGTTGCCGCAGCGGCAAAAAGTTTCTTTCGCCAACGCCGTCAGTATTCAGGGACGTATCTGTGACAACGGGCTCGCGCCGAAGCAGCACACGACCCCTGAATATGCCCACGTCGCGAATTACGCGTATCATTTGGACGCGGGAAAGTTTGCGGAGCTGCTGCAAAGGCACTGCACGACGAAACTTGGCGTCTGCCACATCGTTGATCATGTTACGAGCGTCAATGGAGACTCCGACGCGGATATCCGGTCCGTCAGCACCGCGAATTCGAACGATATCGTTGGCGATCTGTTTATCGACTGCACCGGTTTTGCCGCTCTGTTGCTGGGCAAGCATTATCAAATTCCTTACAAGGACAAGAAGCACATCTTGTTAAACGATTCGGCGTTGGCGGTTCAAGTTCCCTATGCCGACCAGAACAGTTCCATTGCGTCACAAACCATTTCCGCGGCCCAGCCCGCGGGATGGATATGGGATATCGGGTTGACGACAAGACGCGGCATCGGTTACACCTACTCAAGCGAGCACACGACCGACGAAGATGCTGAGCGGTATCTGAGAAATTACATTGAGCGCACGTCATTGGTGACTACCGACTCGTTCGAGCCCCGCAAGATCGGGTTCCGGCCAGGTCATCGGGAAAAATTCTGGCACAGGAATTGTGTCGCCGTCGGGATGTCGGCCGGATTCCTCGAGCCGCTGGAGGCGAGCGCGCTGGTGCTTGTGGAGTTGGCGGCGAAAATGATTAGTGAGGAACTGCCGGCGAATCGTGGCGTTATGGATATCGTGGCTAAGCGGTACAATGAGAAGTTCCTGTACCGCTGGGATCGCATTATCGATTTCCTGAAGCTCCATTATGTGCTGAGCAAACGTTCTGACTCAGAGTACTGGAAAGATAATCGCCGCGACGAGAGTATCCCCGAAAGCCTGCGAGAGTTATTGGAGCTCTGGCAATATCATGTTCCGGGGCAAAGAGACTTTCCACAAAATGAAGAGGTCTTTTCGGCAGCAAGTTATCAGTACGTGCTTTATGGAATGGGCTTTGAAACCCATGCACGAGCGAGTTCGCGGCAATCGGAAAATGCGGAGAAAGCGCAGCAGCTGTTTGTAGAAAACATTAAAAAGGCGAATCAAATCGTCGCGAACCTGCCGGACAACAGAACATTATTGACCGAGATTGGACAGCAGGGACTGCCAATCAATAATGTGGCGTGACCCCGATCGCCGAGTCGAATAATCGATCTATTAAAAAATACCGAGCGAAATCATGTCCAACCATGTGTTGTTAGATAACGTATCTCACAAGAATTTGCGGGTCAGCAAGAAATATGTGGCAGGCGACGGTAGCGATGTGAGCCTGACCCGCGCATTTTCGGTCGAGTTTGGCGCTTTGCAAATGGAGTACCCGCTATTCTTTATCAAAAACACGGACTCGGGCCATTTCGAAGCGATCGCGTTGCTCGGCTTCTCCGAAAACGAAAATCTGTTTCTCAGCGATGAAGGCTGGGACGCCAGATACGTGCCGTTGACCATTGAGCGGCAGCCATTTCTAATCGGGTTTCAGGAGCAAGATGAGGGTGGCATTCCCAAGCGAGTCCCGGTTGTGCACATCGATCTCGACCATCCGGGCGTAAGCGACACAGAAGGTGAGCGCGTATTCCTGGAACATGGTGGAGAGAGTCCTTTTCTCGAACGAATTACCTCGACCTTGATGGCGATTTATCATGGCCACGAGACCAATACGTCCTTCTCGAAGTTACTCGTTGGCCTTGACCTGATTGAGTCGCTGGCACTTGAGATAGAATTTGGCGACGGCGCGAAACAAAGCCTTGAAGGTCTCTACACGATTAACGAAAACAAACTTCGGGAACTAAACGCCAATGCACTAGAGGCTTTGCATACGGACGGACATCTGAAAGACATTTATCTGATGCTGGCATCACTGCCAAATCTGGAAAGATTGATCGACAGAAAGAATCAATCGTTGGCGCAGTGACGGGCTGGCTCTAAAAATGACGCAAGTTGCGACCAAGATCCGGGAAGGCGCGGGCTGCGATATCAGCCGTATTGAAGAGCAATTAGCTGCGGAGGCTGGTCCGCTTGTATTCCGGGGTCTTGCATCAGAGTGGCCACTTGTTAAAAAGGGTCGAATATCGAGCGCTGAGATTGCCGGCTACCTGCTGGATTTCTACGACGAAGCGCCTGTTACCGTATTTGTTGGCGAGCCCGATACCGGTGGCCGAATCTTCTATACGGATGATCTGGCCGCAACTAATTTCAAGCAAACGAAGCTTCGGCTGGATTCGGTGCTTGATCAAATTCAAGCACACGAGGCTGACAGCGAGCCGCCGACGATTTATATGGGATCGATGGCGCTGGACTACTGTCTGCCAGGCCTGAGGGAAAGCAACAGCCTCCCATTGGGTGATATCAAGGCAAGCGTCAGAATCTGGATGGGCAATCGCAGCAAGGTTGCCGCACATTATGATGTGCTGGAAAATATCGCCTGTGTCTGTGCCGGGCATCGGCGGTTTACGCTTTTCCCGCCCGACCAACTTGCCAATCTATATATAGGACCCATCGACTTCACGCCCGCCGGGCAGCCGATTAGCCTGGTCGACCTGAATGATCCTGATTTCGACCGGTATCCTCGATTTGCCGAGGCGCTCGAACATGCCCAAGAGGCCGAACTTGAGCCTGGCGATGCGATTTATATCCCGAGCATGTGGTGGCACCACGTGGAGGGTCTCGATAGCTTCAATCTGTTGATTAACCACTGGTGGCGCCAAAGCCCGGCATTTATGGGGGCGCCTGCTGACGCGTTGATGCACGCCATAATGAATATCCGCGATTTGCCGGAAGATCAGCGTAGGGCATGGAAGGGGATATTCGACCATTATGTTTTTGACGCGAATCAGCAGACCTCTGCGCATATCCCCACAGCAAAACGCGGCGCACTGGGCGAGCTGGATGAGAACGCCGCACGGGAACTCCGCACCCTGCTGCGAAATAATTTGAATCGGTGAATCACATGTTGCCATTTCGAGATCAGTTTTATGTTGAGGTCGCGGCGTCATGACCCAATTCAAGCGAGTTGTAATCGTTGGCGGTGGTACGGCGGGCTGGATGGCTGCGGCCGGATTGTCCAAATCACTCGGCAGGAACTTGCGCATTGAATTGATCGAATCCGATAACATCGGGACTGTAGGTGTCGGTGAAGCAACGATTCCGGCGATCAAGAATTTTCATCTCTTGCTCGAGTTGGATGAGGTTGAATTCATGCGAGCCGTGCATGGCACGTTCAAGCTGGGTATCGAGTTTGAGAACTGGGGTCGTTTGGGAGAGCACTATTTCCATCCGTTCGGCCCGCCCGGCATCGATACGTGGGCGGCGCAATTTCATCACTATTGGCTGAAAGCAAAACAGCAAGGTGATGAAGCGCGGCTCGGCGATTACAGCCGTGAAACAAGCGTGGCGAGAGCAGACAAATTTAATACCGGCACCGAACCTAAACTAAATTACGCCTATCACTTTGATGCCAGCCTGTACGCGAAGTTTCTGCGGAAGTTTAGCGAAAAATTGGGAGTCATTCGGACTGAAGGAAAAGTAGTCGACGTTAACTCGAACGATGCGTCCGGTTTTATCGAGTCCGTATTGCTCGAATCCGGCGCGACGATTGAAGGCGACCTGTTCATCGACTGCAGTGGATTTCGCGGGCTGCTAATCGAACAGGAGATGGAAACGGGCTGGGAAGACTGGTCCCATTGGTTACGCTGTGACAGCGCCGTTGCCGTGCAGACCGAAACAGTAAGGTCGCCCGCGCCATACACACTATCCACTGCACGAAGCTGCGGCTGGCAATGGAAAATTCCGTTACAGCACAGGGTTGGCAACGGTCTGGTGTACTGCAGCAGTTACATGTCGGATGACGAGGCAAAAAAAACGCTCCTCGATAACGTTTCCGGCAAGCCACTCACTGAAATCAGGCCAATTAAATTCAGGACCGGGCGACGCCGCAAGCAATGGAACAAAAATTGTATCGCGTTGGGGCTGGCGAGTGGTTTTATGGAGCCCCTCGAGTCCACCAGTATTCACCTGATATATACCAGCATCACTCGACTGATCAAGTTGTTTCCCGTCAATGAGATTGAACAATCCGAGGTAGACCAGTTTAACCGCGATGTGAAAATTGAGTCCGAGCACATTCGCGATTTCATTATTTTGCATTATCACGCGACTCAGCGTGCTGACGCTCCGTTTTGGAGTGATTGCCGTGAGATGGACGTTCCCGAGTCACTGGGGCACAAAATGGACTTGTTCAAGGCCAACGGGCGAGTCTTTCGAGAGCAGGACGAACTGTTCGCGGAACGCTCATGGGCAGCAGTCATGTTAGGTCAGGGTGTTCAGCCCAATGGTTATCATCCATTTGTGGACAACATGACGGATAAGGAGCTGCATGATGCTATGGCAAACATCAGGGTGTCCATCGCGCGAATGATTGAACAGACGTCTTCGCACCAGGATTTCATCGAACAGTATTGCGGGTCTTCCAGCCTGCGGGCGTAAGCGTTCGTTGGACTACCACCAGGTCGCATAAAGCGCGGCTAATATCAGTGCGACGGCGAGGCCCGCAACATTGAAATTCTGCGTCGTCGAAAAATCGATATCGGCAAGCTCAATAGAGCCGGGTTGTTCGCGGTTACCCTGCGCTATGGAAATAACGATAGCGATTACTGTACACAACAAAAATACCAGGCCAACGCGGTCGATAAATGGCAACTCAGGCCAGAGCATCTTGAAGCCGAACGACAATATTGCGGAACAGATCGCTGCCGCCAATGCACCCATCGCGGTCGATTTCTTCCAGAACATGCCGAGCAAGAATATTACGACGATGCCGGGGGTGAAAAATCCGGTGAATTCCTGAATATACTGGAATGCCTGATCAAAGTTTCCGAGTAATGGCTTTGCACAAAGCATTGCAACCGTCATCGCACTGATGGCGACCAGCCTTCCAACGACTACGGGATTCGCCTGTTTCTCACGGCTAACGAAAGACGAGTAGATGTCCATCGTGAATATTGTGGAGATGCTGTTAATCATCGATGCCAGCGACGAAACGATCGCCGCAAGCAGGGCTGCGAATACGAGCCCCTTGATCCCAGACGGGAGCAGCGTCATTGCGGCAGGATACGCCTGATCAGGCGAGGCCAGATCAGGTGACAGAACAAACATAGCTATTCCCGGCAGGACGACGATTACCGGCATGAAGAGTTTCAGAAACGCGGCAAACGCGATTCCCTTTTGTGCCTCGTGAATATTTTTCGCTGCTAATGCTCGTTGAATGATGTATTGATTAAATCCCCAGTAGGAGAGATTCATTATCCACATGCCGCCGATGAGCACCGAGAGGCCTGGCAGGCTGACATAGTGAGGGTTGTCAGGACTCAGAATCATGTCGAATTTTTCCGGCGCGTTCTCCGCAAGCGCTTTGAATCCGGCCACGACGCCGGCGCCATCTGATACCTTGTCGAGCATTATCCAGGCGATAAATATTCCGCCCAACACCAGCAATACGACCTGAACAATGTCGGTGAATGCGACCGCCTTTAGTCCGCCATAGAGCGAGTAACCGGTCGCAAATACGCCGAGGAATACCATGCCGTATATCAAATCCACACCAGCGACTTTTTCGATGGCTAGGGCGCCCAGCCAGAGAATCGAGGTGAGATTTACAAAAATGTAGACGCCAAGCCAGAAAAACGCCATTACCATACGCACGCTATGATCATAACGTTGCTCGAGAAATTGCGGCATTGTGTAAATGCCATGCTTGAGAAAAATTGGGAGTAGATATTTGCCGACGAGTATCAGCGTTATCGCGGCCATCCATTCGTAGGATGCGATGCCGAGGCCGATCGCGAAACCGGAGCCGGACATGCCAATAATCTGCTCTGCCGATATATTGGCTGCGATCAGCGAGGCGCCGATTGCCCACCAAGGCAACGAACTTCCAGCAAGAAAGTAGTCGCGAGCGTTTTTTTGATGCCCCTCTTTTTCCCGGGAAACCCATTGAGCGAGAGCAAACAATGTTATCGCATAGACGAAGACGACTACTCCGTCGGTCGTCGTTAGCACGATATTTCCCGCATCGGCCTAGGCAAGTCCGAATATTCGGTCGATTTCCTGCATGACGTCGGGTGTAAAGCTGTCCACGAAATCAACCGCCTTCATATTCTCGTGCACTTGCTCCACTCGACTGGCTCCCGTCATAACAGTGCTGACGTAAGGATTTTGCAGGCACCAGGCCAGTGAAAATTGCGCGAGACTTGCGCCCATTTGTTCCGCAAGCGGAATAAGAGCCGATACCTTGGCCAAACTCTCCGCGTCCGTAAGCTGTTTCTGCAGCCAGTCAAAATTCTGGAGAGAACCACGACTGTCGCTTGGAATGCCTTCCTGGTATTTGCCCGTCAGAAGGCCGGAAGCCAACGGGCTCCAGGTCGTCGAGCCGTAGCAATGGTCCTCATACACGCGCTTGTAGTCCGGACCAAATCGATGCCGTTCGAACAGGTTATAGATCGGCTGCTCTACGATGGGCTTGTGCAGGTGGTGGCGCTCCGCAATTTCGATCGCGCTTAAAACATCCGCCGCTTCCCATTCGGATGTGCCCCAATAAAGGGCTTTGCCTCGTCCAATGATGTTGTGCATCGCCCAGACAGTCTCTTCGATCGGAGTCGTCGGGTCCGCGCGGTGACAAAAGAGCAGGTCTACGTAATCGAGATCCAGTCGTTTTAGTGAGCCGTCGATGCCTTCGATCAGGTACTTGCGATTTAGCGTATTTCTTTCGTTGGGGCTGTCGTGCAGGCCCCAAAACAATTTAGTCGATACGAGATAACTGCCGCGTCGCCAGCCCAGCTTTTTGAGCGCCGCCCCCATTACCTCTTCGGACTTACCGGCCGCGTAGGTTTCGGCGTTATCGAAGAAATTGACGCCTGCGTCATAGGCAGCCGCCATCATCGATACAGCTGAATCGACTCCCGACTGATTATGAAACGTGACCCATGATCCAAACGATAACTCGCTGACCTGAATTCCGGCATTGCCAAGATGGCGGTAGTTCATGACGTCCTTTTCGCGGGTCCGGTTGACTCCCTGATCCGCAACTCTGCATCGATCGATCGCGGTTTATCTGTCGGTGATCTCGATCGAACCTGGTTCATGAGTATTTCAACGGCTGTTTCGGCCATCTGACGCACGGGCTGTCTGATCGTCGTAAGCGCCGGGTAGATTTGCTGAGCCAATGGTATGTCATCAAATCCCGCGACTGACAGCTCGCTCGGCACCTTGATTCCCATGAGACCGGCAACACGCAAAACACCCGTCGCCATATCGTCATTGCATGCGAATATAGCGGTTGGGGGGCTCTTGCTCTTCAACAAGCTTCGCGCACATTCCTGACCCGAGCCGAAGGAATTATCTCCCTCTCTGATCAGACCTTTCAGACGTTTCAAGCCGGCCTTTTCAATGCCATCACAATACCCAAGATATCGGTTTACCAGCGCTTTGTGGTCGCGGTTTCCCGCGATGAAGGCGATTCTTGTATGCCCGAGAGAGGCGAGATATTCAGTCATCTTCGAACATATTTCCCGATCGTTGGTGCTGACCGACGATTGCGAGTCTACGTCGTTCGCAGGCGATATTCTTACGAGCGGCGTGCCGGTCTTCTTAATGGTTGCGACGATCGATGGCTCGTCCGACAGTGGCGGCGACAAAATTACGCCGTCCAGTTTCGAGTGACTGATGAGATCCCTGATTTCGGCACCGAGGTTTTTATTCTTGTAATTGCAGGGATGAATCAGCAGGTCGTAGTTTTCCGTTTTGCAAACCCGCAGCGCGCCTTGTTGAATATTGACGATGTAATTCGAGCTTGGATTCTCGTACAGGTCCGGGTCGTCGTACAAAAGGCCAATCAGGTATGAACGCTTTCCCGCCAGACTTCGCGCCGAGGGGTTGGGACGATAGTTGAGCTTCTGGACCGCTTTTTGTACTTGCTGACGGGTACTGTCTCGAACGTTGGGTTCGTTATTGACTACGCGTGAAACAGTCTTTATCGATACACCGGCCAATGCGGCGACATCGTCAATGGTCGCTTTTTGCATACGCTCTCTATTCGGCCTTTTTCAATTATTGTTATCGAGACCTATTATAATCCTATCGGCGCACAATTACGACAGCGCTGTCATTGGTGCTATACCGAGTCCGGCCAGCTGTCCCACCATTTCCGAAAGCGCCGCCATTCGGCCTCAACGAAAAGCCTCTGGGCCTTACTGAGCGCGTCGCTCCTATTGATGTTGTGTGCGTACTCCGGGGCCCCCTCAAGAACCATCAGGTGTTTGTAGAACAGGACAAGGTCCGGTCCTTCATCGAATTCGGACAGCGTCGCAAGCGCCTGATCAAGTTCATTAGCGAGACTTAGTGCCTCGTCATCGCCGTCCGCCGCCCGAACACTCAGGTCCACTAGGCGCAGCACTTCTTTCGGTAATGCATTGCCAACACCCGTGATAGCGCCTTTGGCGCCGCAACGAACATAGCCGTGAACGACTTGAGTGTCGACGCCGACCATCAAGGTCAGATCGGGATCGTCCCCTGTTATGTTTTCCGACGCGTACGTGAGTGACTCGGCACCGCCGAACTCCTTGAAGCCGACAAGGTTCTTGTGCGCATTCCTCAGTTCAAAAAACAGATCGGCCTTTGTTTCGAAACCATAGTAAGGACTGTTGTAAATGACCGCCGGCAAGTCTCCCGCCGCTTCGAGTACGGAAATGAAATGTAAGCGCTGTGCCGCTTCGGACGAACCGCGTGATAACACGCGCGGAATAAGCATGAAACCGGAAGCGCCCTCATGTCTGGCATGTTGGGTCAGCGCGACGGCACGAGAAGTATTTTGCGCGCCGGTTCCAACAATGACAGGCACGCCCGCGGCGACAAGTGCCTCGACACCCGCCATGCGTTGTTCGTCGGTAAGTAACGGCCAATCGCCCATCGAACCGCAGTAGACGACAGCGCTCATGCCCAGGTCGACAAGTTCCTTGCCCTTGGCGGCCAGCGCATCGAAATCGGGTTCGCCCGCAGCGGAGCAAGGCGTCATTAACGCCGGCATGCAACCGGAAAATACGGATCCGCCGTTCGTCACGCGTTCGTCAACCTGCGTACTCGGCGACCGCCTTGCCAAGTACATCCATGTGCGGAGTGATGCCGAGGCCGGCCTCGTCCGATGCACTCATGTTGCCGTTTACACGCTGCGGTGCGCCGGTCGCATTCTGGACCGTGACATAGCTGTTGAAGTCCGTCGCGGAAAACCGTAATGACTCGGGCGTGGAGTGAGCCAGATGCGCAATTGCTGCAGTAATGATGTCGCCACCCCAGCTGTCTTCGATCGTCATGGGTATGTTCAATGACACGCAGAGGTCGCGTATCTGTCGCGCTTTCGTCATGCCGCCGACTTTCGAGATTTTCAGATTGATAACGTCCATCGCTCCGTCATGGTGGCCACGAAGCAACGCATCGATTCCGGTGATGTTTTCATCGAGGATGAATGGCAGGGACGTGCGTTGCCGTATCGTGAGGCAGTGTTCGTAGGATTTGCAGGGTTGCTCGATGTACACATCACGTTCACGGACCGCGTTGACGACTCTGGCCGCGTCGTCAACACGCCAGCCCGTGTTCGCGTCGGCAACGAGTACCTCACCGCTGCTCAGGATGTCGGCGGCCGCATGAATCCGGTTGATATCGTCCTTCGGATCGCCACCCACCTTGAGCTGAAACTTGCTGTAACCGTCCGCGCGATGGCCCGCGACGTTTTCGGCCATTTCGTCGGCAGGCCGTTGGCTGATTGCCCGGTACAGCGCAACGCTGTCACCAAACTTGCCGCCCATAAGGTCGCAAACCGACTT
>Ga0255056_10000067_pt1 | contig 23734 bp, 19 predicted proteins | sample Cases_109_1_MG_FD_183639 | JGI IMG/M metagenome (GOLD analysis project Ga0255056, IMG submission 183639) | Seawater microbial communities from Amundsen Gulf, Northwest Territories, Canada - Cases_109_1 | ecosystem: Environmental > Aquatic > Marine > Gulf | place: Canada: Northwest Territories... | reverse complement strand
GAGATCCGCCGGTGTCGGGGGATCGGTGGGGTCGAGCCAATGGCGCAGCGCTACCTGGCAGTCGACGTCGATCCCGGGGTACAAGGCCACCGCGGTGCAAATCCCGGCGATCTCCTCGCTGGTCAGCTCACCATCCGCCCATGCCGCATACACCAGCGGCAGGAACGGCCGGACGCGTTGATCGTCGATCGCATCGGCCAGGGCGAAGTCGGTCGCTTTTTGGGGCATACACCAGTGGGAACACCGCGGTCCACACCCACAATTCCGACAGTGTCTTGAATACGGCGCTTGCGTGCCTACCGACGGCCGAACGCTGCTCCACTGCCGGCTCTGCCGACCCTGGTGTCATTGATTTCGTAGGACATGCCGGAGCTGGACGTGCCGAGCGAAGCGAGGCGGCTTCGTTGCCTCCCCCTCAGGGGGAGGTGCCGAGCGCCAGCGAGGCGGAGGGGGTCAAAGCGTTGTCGCGACCACGGTTTGATCCCCCTCCCCGCCCCCAACGAGGGCGCCTGCATCGGACTCGCGAGTGATAGTGACCAAGGACCCTAATCCCACGCTATCTGCTGCGATATGGTGATGTTGTGAAAAAATTCACAAAACCCTTCGGAAGAAGTGGAGAAAGGAGATTGTGATGACGAAGCGACTGCAAATTATCGGAATCGTGCTTGCCGTTCTCGGTCTGGGCTTTGTGTTCGGAGGCGGCTACGCCTACGTGCAGGTCCAGGACGGGTATGACTCCCTCCAGGCTTTCAGCCAAGCGGAGAACGTGACGCTGAGTTATGACGAAGAGGGCCAGCTCGTCGATCGGGGCACCACGGAAGGTGCCGCCGCCATCATGCTGCTACTGACGGCTCCGGCCGAAGACGGTGGCTGGGCGTATCCGGTCATCGAAGGCGATCTCGATCCCAACGATCCGCTGGTCAACACGGCAACGGAGTACATGTTCCAGATGGCCACGATCGGCTATCACACTCTGCACAGCACCCAGACCGTCGTGCTCGACGAAGCCGTCGAGTACGAAGGCGTCGTGTACGAGGCAGGCACGTACGAGTTCGAGGTCGACGGACGGTACTGGAGTGACTTCAATCGGTCGCACCCGATCGAGGGTCAGGCCCGCAGCCAGGCCTGGAGTGGAACGGCTCATGCCCTGTTCGGCACCCTCGGTGTCGGCACGGTGACGGCCTCCACGCTCCAGCTGGCGCAGGCGGTGTCCTTCATCCTGATCGGATTGGGCTTCACCTTCATGCTGCTGGGCGGCGGGCTGTTCTGGTCCGGCCTTGGCAAGGATGAAATCATCGCCCTCGCCATCGACGACCGGAAGCCAGAGTCAGCGCTGGTGTGAGAATCAGGGAGTAGCGGCAAGCCACCACCTGAAGCGCGCGAGACCCCGGCCTTCCGGGGTCTCGGCGCGTGTGCGGCGGTTCAGCCATGTTTCTGGTCCCTCGCCTAGCCGGCGAGGGAGCGGGCCCCGGGAGACCGGGGCCCAATCGCGCTCCAAGACCTTGGCTTGAAGGACGGGCAATGCTTGGTGCTGCTCGCCACGGCCGAGCGCTGGCGAGGAACACGGCGGGACCTTTGCCTCTACCGGCGGACTTCGCGGTATGGGACCTTGTGATGGCGTATACAAATAGCGCCCAGCCTGTGCCAGGAGGAGATATGACCGAGGTCAAGCAACGACCAGCGTCGGCGATGCCGCAGCCACAGCCGCCGCCACACGCCCATTGGACTCTCGGTGGCTTGGCCATGGTGGGTCTGCTCATTGCTGTGTTGGCGGGTGCGATCGCCACCGGAGCGTTGTTCGTCACCGCGAGCCGCGACTCGGTGGACGATGCGATCGTCGCCGACAAGGTCGACACGCTGTTGGCCGAGGTTGAGATCCCCACCACCGTCGCCTCTCCGGAGCCGGGTGCCCCGGTTGTCGTTGAGGCGCCGTCGGCGTTGCCGGCCAACGTCATCCCGGTGTTTACACCCAAGGCCGAGCTGGTGCCGGTCCCCGACACCGAGATCAACGTCTCCTATGCGCCCGCAGTGCCGGCGGCGTCCGGCAGGACCACCCAGGCCATCGTCGAAGTGCACTTCGAGGTCGTCGAAGGAGTCAACGCCATCACCCCCGACGGCGTCGAGTACGAGACGTGGGGCTACCGGCTCACTGGGGATGACTCGGTGACGATGGGTACGCCCGGTCCGATGATCCGAGCCCGCGTCGGTGACGTGCTCAGATTCACCGTTACCAACCCGGCGGGAAACCAGCACCCGCACAACGTCGATTTCCACGCGGTCACCGGCCAGGGCGGGGGAGCCGCCGATACCACCGTGGCTCCTGGTGAGACCAAGACCATCGAGGCCCGGCTTCTGTATCCGGGCATCTTCATGTATCACTGTGCCTTCGGCGACGTGCCGGCGCATATCTCCCACGGCATGGTCGGGGGGATCCTCGTCGATCCCGCCCAGCCACTTCCCGCAGCCGACAATGAGCTGTATGTGGTGCAGTCCGAGTACTACACCACCAGCACTGATCCCGGCCTGGTCGACACCGATCGCACCGCGTTGACCGATGAGGATCCGACGTTTGTGGTCTTCAACGGGGCGGTCGGTGCCCTGACCGGCGACAACGCCCCGATCATGCAGGTGGGTGAGAAGACTCGGATCTACTTCGTCAATGGCGGGCTCAACCTCACCTCGAGTTTCCATGCCATCGGCTCGCACTGGGACGCGGTGTACCCGGAAGGGGCCTTGTTGAACCAGCCGCTACGCGGGTCGCAGACGACGCTGGTGCCGACGGGAAGCGGCGTCGTGGTCGATCTGATTGGTCAGGTGCCACAGACGGTGCTGCTCGTCGATCACTCCCTGAGCCGCACCTTCGACAAGGGAGCGCTTGGAATGATCGTGATCGAAGGACCTGAAAACCCTGAGATCTTCGAGGCCCTCGGGACGGCAGGGGCCGGTGGCGACTCGCAGGACGGGGGCGAGGCCGCGCCAGGCGAACCAGGTGCGACCATCTCGATGGTTCCCGGGTCGTGGGAGTCCCAGCCGATGGACGCACCAGACGAGTTCGCTGAGGTGGAGGATCCCACCGATTACAGCGTCAACGTCCTAGTCATCAAGCAGCACACGACCGTGACCTGGGTAAACGAAGACCCTGAGATGATCCACACGGTTACCGACGTCGACGGGTCGTTCGACTCCGGTTTCATGCAGACGGGCGACACCTGGTCGTACCACTTCGACGAGGTCGGTGAGTTCGAGTACTTCTGCACGCCGCATCCTTGGATGCGGGCCAAGATCGTCGTCGAGCCCGAGAGCTAGCCGGTCGGACGGGGCCGGCTGACACCGGCGGTCGAACGCAGCCGGCCCCCCTCCGCCGTTGGTTTAAGCTCGTCCGGTGACCGTGGCTGCGGAGACCCGCACAAGGGGGGGCGGCGTCGTCTTGGGGGGGATGCTCCTCGGCGCCGTGGTCGCAATCGGACTTGGCGCCTACGGCAACATCCACGACCCGACCGGTCGTTCGCTGGTCACCGTGGTGTTCACCGACACCATCAACGCCAAGGTGTGGCTGGCGACGATCGCCGCCACTCTCGGGTTGTTCCAGCTCGGCTCGGCGCTGCGCATCTACGGCAAAGTCGGCGGTGATACGCCTGCCCCTTCATGGCTGAAGAAGGCGCATCGGGGCTCGGGGACCGCCGCGTTCCTGGTCGCGATCCCGGTGGCCTACCACTGCCTTTGGGCGCTCGGATTCCAGGCCGATTCGGGAACCAGGGTGCTGGCCCACTCCCTGCTTGGCTGTCTCTTCTATGGGGCGCTGGTCACCAAGGTCGTATTCGTCCGGTCCAAGAACACGCCCGACTGGGGCCTGCCGCTCATGGGCGGCACCCTCTTTGCGGTGGTCACCGGTATCTGGGTGACCAGCTCGCTCTGGTTCTTCACCAACGTCGAGTTCCCGGGCTTCTGATGTACGACCGGGTCATCGGCCTCATCCTCGGTGTCGGTGCAGTGGTCTTTGTGCTGCTCCTCGCCGGAGTGGGATCCGCCGCGCTCACCGACGACCCGCCCGAGGTGAGCCCCTATGTATCGGGCGCCACAACGACGGCACCCTCGGGCGGCGCAACCTTCGTGATCTCGGCGGTTGCCTTCGGTGACGACGGGTACGTCGAGATCACCAACGTCGGGGACGGCGCGGGCAGTCTCGATGGACATTGGGTGTGCCAGTTCCCGGCTTACGGTGGGATCTCCGGCACCCTGGAGCCCGGGGAGACCACAAGATTCGCCGTGGAGAGCGGCGGCTTCGGCGGCCTTAGTGAGGGCAGCGGCGAGATCGGCCTCTACACCGCGAGCGGCTTCGATGATCCCGATTTGATCATCGCCTACGTTCAATGGGGCGAGCCCGGCCAGGCCCGATCGGGAACGGCGGCGCAGGCCGGAGTGTGGACCGCAGAATCGGTGGTCGACGCTGCCGGCGCGGCGATGATCATCGCTACTGAGGACGTCCCGACCAGCGCCGACGGATGGTCGGCCGGGTGACCGAGCGGCACGACATCCCGGAGCTCTCGGTGTCTCCGCTCGAGTTGTTCTTCGACCTGGTCTTCGTGTTTGCCGTCACTCAGACGGTGGCGCTCGTTGGTCACAACCCAACGCCGACCGGCGTCCTCGGCGGGGCGCTGGTCTTCTTTATGCTGTGGTGGGCATGGCAGCAGTACACCTGGGGGATCAACAGTGTGGGAAACGAGCGATTCTGGGTCCGGCTGGCGCTGATCCTCGCCATGGGGCTCAGCCTGCTGATGGGCCTGGTCGTCGTCGATGCCTTCGGTGATGAGGGGCATCTCTTTGGGATCGCGTACTCACTGGTGCTCTTTGTCGGGCTGGCCCTCTTCTACGCCGGGCTCGACTCGACCGAAGAGCGGCAGGTGCTGCTGCAGTACTTGCCGCTGGCACTCGCCGGCGGCGTGGTGGTGCTCGTAGGAAGCTTCTTGAGCCCCTCGTGGCGGGTTGCGGCGTGGGTCACCGGCATGGTGCTTGAGCTGCTGGCGACGAAGACGGCCGAGGGGTACGACTTCAAGCTCAAGCCGGCGCACTTTGCCGAGCGGCACTCGCTGTTCGTCATCCTCGCGCTCGGCGAATCGGTCGTTGCCATCGGCTTGGCTGCCGCCGAGCTCGACCGCTCTCTCGAGGTCACCATTGCTCTGGGCGCAGCGTTCCTCGGTTCGGTCACGATCTGGTGGCTCTACTTCGGTCGGTTCGCATCAGGGGCAGAGGCAGCACTGCAGCGCGCCGTTGGTGGTACTCGCACCCGGTTGGCCAGGGACCTCTACACGATGGGGCACTTCCCGTTGGTCTTCGGCATCGTGATGTTCGCGGTCGTAGCCGAGGAGATCGTGGCGCATCCATCCGATCCGCTCACCACGGCCGGGCGGTGGATCTTTGTCCTGGCAGTCGTGCTGATCACGTTTGGCTTGATCGGAGCCGTGACGCGGGCAGGCGGGCCGCTGCTCTGGGAGCGAGCCGTTGCCGGGGTCATCGTTGTTGCGGTCGGGCTCTTTATTCTCGCTGCGGGATGGGCCGTCGTGCTTGGGTTTGTGGCCGCGATGGCGATTGCGATGTTCGCCGAGGACCGCAGACTTGCCGGCGTCGCCGGGCCTGCCCTCACCGAATAGGATCGACGCCACGCGCCGCAGGAGGCCCCATGGCAGAGGACGTTGTCTACCGGTCCAAAGTGACCATCGAACGAGTGCGGGGCCCGATGCGAAACGCCTGGTTGCCCGCCAGAGACGAGCCGGTGACCTTCGGAGTCCACGACGAGGTCGCCGAGCACTACGGCACCGACTTGGGGGAGTACCCACCAGACGCAACCACGCTGGACTACGTCGTTGCCGCCGCCGCCGGCTGACTGACCGGCACCCTTGGAGGCGCGCTGGAGGCGCGCGGTATCGATGCAAGTCACGGAAACCTCACCGCGGAGGCGGTTGGGGAGATCGAGCTCGACGGCAAAATCCTGGTCATCAGGCGAATCCACGTCCACTACACGCTGCGCGGCGCAGGCGACGACGATCAGGAGAAGATCGATCGGGTGCTTGCCCGCCACGCCGAGTTCTGCCCGGTAGCGCGCAGCATCCGCGATTCGATCGACATCACCACGTCGTTAGAGCGGGTCTGAAGGCTTGGTCTCCCCCGCAAAGCGGGGGAGACGCGGAGTTGCGGCAGCGACTCCGCAGAGGGGGCAGCGACTCCGCAGACGGGGCATCGAGTCAGGAGCCCCCTCAGTTCGGCGACTTCGTCGCCTCGCGCCTCACCCGCTGCGCTGCCGCTTGCGGGAGAGGCGAAGTTCTACTTCGTCCAGGGGTCTCCCGCGTCGGGGTCGATGTCGTAGCGCTCCACGGCATCCTTGACCGTTCCCGGGTCGACCCGACCGTCGTGCGCCAACGCCGAAAGCGTCGCTACCACGACGTTGCCGGCGTCGGTCTCGAAGAAGCCGCGCAGCGCCTCCCTCGTATCACTGCGCCCGTAACCGTCGGTTCCAAGCGACGTGAAAGAGCGGGGTACCCAGCGAGCGATTTGATCGGGAACGAGCCGCATGTAGTCGGTGACCGCCACCACGACGCCTGGTGCGTCCGCCAGCAAGCCGGTCACCATCGGGATCCGCGGCGTCTCGGCAGGGTGAAAACGGTTCCAACGCTCCGCCGACATCGCCTCCTCGCGCAGCCGCTTGTAGGAGGTGGCGCTCCAGAGCTCGGCACCGACCGAGTACTGCTCCGCCAGCTCGCTCTGCGCCTCCCGGGCCGCAAGATGAGATGGCCCCGAGAACAGAATCGTGGCCCGCAGGTCCATTCCTCCCGGTGCATCCGCCCACCGATACAGGCCTCGCAGGATCCCCTCGTCGGACCCGGCCGGCTTCGGAGGCTGCGGATAGTTCTCGTTGTACAGGGTGAGGTAGTAGAAGATGTCTTCGTCGTTGACGTACATCCGGCGCAGCCCGTCCTCGATGATCGTCGCCATCTCGTAGGCAAACGCCGGGTCATAGGCCTGGCACACGGGCACGACCGAAGCCAGCACGTGGCTGTGCCCGTCTTGATGCTGCAGCCCTTCACCCTCCAGGGTCGTGCGCCCGGCGGTTGCCCCGAGGAGAAAGCCGCGAGCCCGCGAATCCGATGCCCCCCAGATCAAGTCGCCAACCCGCTGAAATCCGAACATGGAGTAGAAGGTGTAGAACGGCACCATCGGCACGCCGCGGGTCGCATAGGAGGTGGCAGCGGCGATCCAGCTTGCGGTCGATCCCGCCTCGGTGATCCCCTGCTCGAGAAGCTGGCCGTCCTTGGACTCCTTGTAGGAGAGAATCATGTCGTGGTCGACCGGCTCGTAGAGCTGACCCTCTGATGCGTAAATCCCCATCTCCTTGAACAGCGGATCCATACCGAAGGTGCGGCCCTCGTCCGGGATGATCGGTACCACCCGCTCCCCAAACCCGTCGTCCCGGCCGAGACCTCGCAGCAGCCGGGTGAAGGCACCGGTCGTCGATACGGCGTTGCTACCGGAGCCCTCATCGAATTCGATGAACACCTCATGGGCCGGCATCACGATCGGTTTCCGGATGTCGAGGGTCCTGCTCGGAAGCGGTCCGTTGAGCGCGGCGCGGCTTTCCTCGAGGTATGCGTGTTCCGCCGAGTCGACCGGAGGGCGGTAGTACGGCGGATCGTCCGCCTCCAGCGCCTCGTCTGGGATCTGTTCCTGGATGTCGAGGCGATCGCGGAGGCCGCGCAGCTGCTGGCTGGTCAGTTTCTTGATCTGGTGGGTGGCGTTCTTGCCGGCGACGTCGGGCCCAAGGCGCCAGCCTTTGATCGTCTTGGCAAGGATCACCGTGGGAGCACCGGTGAACCGCGTTGCGGCGTCGTATGCGGCGTACACCTTGGCGCTATCGAGGCCCCCGCGGCGCAGGTCCCAGACCTCGTCGTCGGTCATGTCATCGACGAGGGCCCGCAGCCGTGGGTCGGGCCCGAAGAAGTGCTCTCGGACGAAGGCGCCGGACTCGGCCTTGTAGCGCTGGTACTCGCCGTCGACGGTGGTATTCATCTTGTCAACCAGCACACCGTCGACGTCCTTGGCAAGCAGCCGGTCCCAGTTCGATCCCCAAATCACTTTGATGACGTTCCAGCCGGCCCCGCGGAATACCCCCTCGAGCTCCTGGATGATCTTGCCGTTGCCCCGCACCGGTCCATCGAGTCGCTGCAGGTTGCAGTTGATCACCCAGGTCAGGTTGTCGAGCTTCTCCCTGCCGGCCAGCGAGATCGATCCAAGCGTTTCCGGCTCGTCGGTCTCTCCGTCTCCGAGGAAGCACCAGACCCGCGACCCGGTCGTATCGTCCAGACCCCGGTTCGCCAGGTACTTGAGGAACTGGGCGTGGTAGATCGAGTTGATCGGTCCGAGGCCCATTGACACCGTTGGGTACTCCCAGAACTCGGGCATCAGCCTCGGGTGGGGATAGCTGGAAAGCCCGCCGCCGATCTCACGACGGAAGCCGTTGAGATCGGCTTCGTCGAGCCGGTGCTCGAGATAGGCCCTGGCGTAGATCCCCGGGGAGGCATGGCCCTGGATGTAGAGGTGGTCCCCGGGGGTCCCGTCGGCCTTGCCGCGGAAGAAGTGATTGAACCCGACCTCGTACAGGGTCGCCGAGGAGGCAAAGGTCGACAGGTGGCCGCCGATGCCCTCTGCGGCCTTGTTGGCCCTGATGACCATCACCGCGGCATTCCACCGAATGAGCCTCATGATGCTGCGCTCGAGATCCTCATCACCCGGAATCGCCGGCTCTGCTTCCGGCGGGATCGTGTTGAAGTACGGGGTCGACACGGCACCGGCCACCGAGACGTTGCGCTCGTTGGCGCGATCCATCAGCCGTGCCATCAAGTACTCGGCCCTGGTGCGGCCATCGACCCCGATGACCGAGTCGAGGGCTTCGAGCCATTCGTCGGTCTCGTCCGGGTCGGTGTCGCCTCGTGAGTCGGTTGGTGGTTCCACGCCCCCGAGGCTACCGAGTGCGGCGGCCCTGCGCGACACCGCACGACGCGACACCGCACGACGCGACACCGCACGACGCGACACCGCACGACGCGACACCGCACGACGCGACACCGCACGACGCGACACCGCACGACGCGACGCCGCACGACGCGACACCGCACGACGCGACGCCGCACGACGCGACGCCGCACGATGCGACACCTCCTGCGCACTCGCACGCTGCAAGAATGGCGCCCGTGGAGAAGCTCAAGGCGTTGTTCAACCGCGAAACACTGAAGAGCGATGCCGTGGCCGGTATCACTCTCGGTGTTGAGAGTGTGCCCGATGGCCTCGCCGGCGGTCTGCTCGCGGCCGTCAACCCGATCTGGGGTCTCTACGGCTACATGGTCGGGACCTTTACCGGGGCCCTGTTCACCAGCTCGGCGTTCATGGCCGTCCAGGCGACCGGAGCCATGGCGATCGTTGTCGCCGACGTGCCTGCGGTGCACTCCGGCGAAGATCCGGACCGGGCCCTGTGGACGCTTGCGGTGCTCACCGGGGTCGTCATGCTCGCCGCGGGCCTGCTCAAGCTCGGGTTCCTCCTGCGCTTCGTCTCCAATGCGGTGATGGTGGGATTCATCAACGCGGTTGGTCTCAACATCATCTTTGGCCAATTCGAGAACTTCACCGGTTACGCCTCGGATGCCTCGGGCCGTTTTCTTCGTGCCATCGACACCATCCTCAGCCCGTTCCAGCTGAACTGGACAACCGTTGGCGTCGGCACGGTGACCATCGTGCTGATTGTCCTCCTGGAGCGGACCAGGCTCAAGGCGCTCGGGATGGTGGTCGCCATCATCATCGGGTCTGCGCTGGCGTACGCCCTCAACCTGTTCGAGGCCGTCGACATCGAACTGCTCAACGACATCACCGACGTGCCCCGGTCGCTGCCGAGGCCACAGCTCCCATGGCTTCGCGTCGTCCCCGAGCTCATGATCCCGGCCCTGTCGCTCGCCTTCATCGGGTTGGTGCAGGGCGCCGGGATCTCGGCCAATTTTGTTAACCCGGATGGCTCCTACCCCGACGCGTCGCGCGACTTCTCGGGCCAGGGGGTCGCCAACATGGCGGCAGGCATCCTCCAGGGCATGCCGGTTGGCGGCTCCATGTCGGCGTCTTCTCTCAACAAGTCAGCGGGTGCCAAAACCCGACTGTCACTCGTCATCGCCGGGCTGGTGATGGCCGTCGTCATTCTCCTGTTCGCCAACCTCGTCGGCTACATCGCCATGCCGGCGCTTGCCGGCCTATTGATGGTCGTCGGATTCCGCACGATCAAGCCGGAGGACATCAAGGCGGTGTGGAAGACCGGCACCATGCAGCAGGCGGTGATGGGGGTCACCTTCGTGCTGACGATTGCCATACCTCTGCAATGGGCCGTCATGGCCGGTGTGGGCATCTCGGTGATCCTCGTCGTCATCACGCAGTCGAACCGGGTCTCGATCAAGCGCAGGACGATGCAGGAGCCCGGGGTGTTCGTCGAGGAGGATCCGCCGGATGTGGTGCCGCCGAATCAGGTCGTGATTCTGCAGCCGTACGGGAGCCTGTTCTTCGCTTCGGCCGGTGTCTTCGAGGAGGCGCTCCCTGAAGTGACAATGGAGTCGACGAACTCGGTCGTGATCCTCCGCTTGCGGGGGAGGAGCGATCTTGGCTCGACGTTCATGGACGTTCTGGCGCGCTACTCCGAGAATCTGAATGCCGTCAGCAGCAAGCTCGTGCTGGTCTCGGCAGACGAGCAGCTCCAGGAGCAGTTCGTCGTCACCGGGGTCACCGAGGCGGTCGGCGAGGACAACATCTACCCGACCGACGAGCGGGTTGGCGTGACGGTTCAGCGAGCCGCCGATGAAGCGCGCGAGTGGATCGAAGGCAGCCGCCCCGGCTGAGGGTCGGCGGTGACAGATTCGCGAGCGATCTGACCTGGGTCAGGTCGCCTCGACGCCCAGTGGCGAATCGGCGAATTGGGTTTCATACAGGGTGGCGTAGAGGCCGCCGTCGGCTCGTAGTGCTTCGTGGGTGCCGGACTCGACGACCTTGCCGCCGTCGAGCACGTAGATTTCGTCGGCGGCCAGGATCGTGGACAGGCGATGGGCGATCACCAGCGAGGTGCGTCCTTCCATGACCCGCTCCAACGCTTCCTGAATCAGGGCTTCGTTGGCGGCGTCGAGGTGCGAGGTCGCCTCGTCGAGGATCAGGATCTTCGGGTCCTTGAGTAACACCCTGGCGATCGCCACCCGCTGCTTTTCCCCGCCGGACAAGCGGTAGCCCCGTTCACCGACCACGGTGTCGTAACCGCCCGACAGGCCGCTGATGAAGTCGTCGATGTTGGCAATGCGAGCCGCTTGCCTGATCTCCCCTTCGGTGGCATCTGGCTTTGCGTACCTGATGTTGTTGGCGATCGTGTCGTGGAAGAGATAGGGCTCCTGGGTGACCACGCCCACGGCGTGGGCCAACGTGTCGAACGACAGGTCCCGCACGTTGTGTCCGTCGATCGTCACCGCTCCCCGTGACGTGTCGTAGAGCCGGGGAACGAGATAGGTTGTCGTGGTCTTGCCTGCTCCCGACGGCCCAACCAGGGCGACAAGCTGGCCGGGATCGGCGGTGAGGTCGATGCCTTCCAGGGTCCACCCCTCGCCGGTCATCCGGGAGTCGGGATGATCGGTCTCGGTGACGCCGCGCCACCCATAGCGTTTGACCGCGTGGAGGCCCTGGGACGCATCGCCGTACCTGAACCAGACATCAGCCAGCTCAACCTTGCCCTCGACCTGATCGAGAGTCACCGCGTCTGCCGTCTCCTCGATGTCGTGGGGGAGGTCGATGACCTCGAAGACCCGCTCGAAGGAGACCAGCGCCGTCTCGAATTCGACTCTGGCGTTGGAAAGGCCCGAGAGGGGTCCGTAGAGCTGGGTGAGGTAGGCGCTCAGCGCAACGATGGTGCCGATCGTGATGACGTCGTTGATCACCATCACCGCACCAACCCAGAACACGATGGCGGTGCCGACCGCCGAAACCAGGCCGATGCCGACGAAGAACCAGCGGCCGATCATGGCGCGTCGGACGCCGAGGTCGCGAACCGACCCGGCGTCCGCCGAGAACCGGCTTCGCTCCTGCTCGTGCCTTCCAAAGAGCTTTACGAGCATTGCCCCGGACACACTGAGGGTCTCCTGCATGTGGGCGTTCATCGAGGCGCTGGCGTCCATCTGCCGGCGCGCCACCACGCCGAGGAGCTTGCCGACGCGGCGAGACAGGTACAGAAAGAGCGGAAGCATTGCCAGGGCGAGCAGGGTGAGTCGCCACTCCAGGGCCAGCATGACGACGAGTACGGTCGCCGCGCCGAGGATGTTCGCAACCAGCGACACGAACGTCCCGGTGACCGCCTGCTGGGCGCCGACGACATCGTTGTTGAGCCGCGACATCAGCTCGCCGGTCTTGGTGTTGGTGAAGAAGCCAAGCGACATGCCCTGCAGGTGGTCGTACAGCTGGCGACGCAGGTCGAAAATGACCCCCTCGCCCATCCGTGCCGTGGAGCGACGCTGCACCACGCCGATGATCCCATTGAGCAGCGGCACCGCAACCATGCCAAGGCCGAGCAGTGTCACCAATTGGAGGTTCTTGTCCGGGATCGCGGTGTCGATGAGGCCCTTCATCAGCAAGGGCGGGATCACCGTGAGAATGCTGATGAAGATGATCGTGATCAAGACGATCACCATTTCGAGCTTGTAGCCCGATCCGTAGGAGAGGACGCGCCTGAGGGTGGCCCGGTCGATGTCGGGACGCGGTTCGTCCTCGTCGAATTTGATGTATGCGCCCCACCCCATGTGATGCATAGGCGGAAGGTAGCTGGGAGCAACCGGTACGGCGACGCAGCCGTTTCCTCGGGTTAGCCGCCCTCGACCTCGATGTCGATGAGTGACCGGTAGCCGCCCACCAGGTCGGTTGCACCCTCTACGCCAAGGTCCTGCAGGTTCGCTGCGGCAAGGCTCGATTGGTATCCGTCGGTGCACACGACGATCACTCGCTGACCTGGCTGCGGCTCGACCGTGCGCCATTTGCTCGAAGGCGCCACCCGCCACTCCAGCACGTTGCGATCGATAACGATTGCGCCGGCGAGCTCGCCATCGCGCTCTCGCTCCTCGATCGGGCGGGCGTCAATGGCGATCGCACCGTTCGCCATCTCGTCGTTCAGATCCTCAGCCGGCACGCGGTCCAGCTTCGCCCTGGCATTTTCGAGAAGTTCGTCGACCGTGACCACGGGTGCGATGCTCGTGCCAGAATCCTCAGATGGCAAGCGAAGCCTTCATCCGCGGTCTGCCAAAGGCAGAGCTCCATGTGCACATCGAGGGCACTCTCGAGCCCGAGATGATGTTCGAACTCGAGAAGCGCAACGGAATCGACCTGCCGTTCGACTCCGTCGAAGAGGTCCGTGCCGCCTACGAGTTCGACAACCTGCAGTCGTTCCTGGACATCTACTACGAGGGTGCCGATGTGGTGCGAACCACGCAGGACTTCTACGACTTGATGCAGGCCTACCTGGAGCGTGCTGCCGCCGATGGAGTCAGGCGGGCCGAGATTTTCTTCGATCCACAAACCCATACCCAGCGCGGCATCGGGTTCCCGGTCTTCATGGGCGGATTTCTCGGCGCCATTGCGGACGCGGAGGTGGAATTGGGCATCTCGTCTGCGCTCATCATGTGTTTCCTCAGACACCTGCCGGGCGAGGCGGCGATCGCCACCTGGGAGGAGGCTTCCGGCTACCACGACCACCTGGTCGGGGTCGGTCTAGATTCGTCCGAGGTTGGCAACCCGCCTGAGCGATTTGCCGAGGTCTATTCGCTGGCTCGCGCCGCCGGGCTCCGCGCCGTTGCACACGCCGGTGAGGAAGGCCCGCCCGACTACATCACCGGCGCCCTCGACGTGCTTGGTGTGGAGCGGATCGACCACGGCGTGCGTTGCGAGGACGACAACGCCCTGATGCGCCGTTTGGTCGATGAGGGCATCCCGTTGACGATGTGCCCGCTGTCGAACGTCAAGCTGGGGGTGTTCGACCGTCTGGAGGATCACAGCCTGGTTCGGCTGCTCAATCGCGGCGTCAACGTCACGATCAACTCGGACGACCCCGCGTACTTCGGTGGCTACGTCGGCGACAACTACATCGCCGTTGCCGAGGCGTTTGGCCTCGACGAGTGGGATCTCGTTCGCCTGGCCCGCAACTCGATCGACGCGACCTTCCTTCCTGCGGCGGAAAAGGAAGCCCTCCTCGCCGAGCTGGACACCTATGCAGCGGTCTGGGACCAGTAAAATCTTCGTCTCCCCTGCGGAGCGGGGCATCGAACTCGGAACCCCCTCCGCTCGCCGGCTGGGGCCGGCTCGCGCCTCCCGCACTTCGTTGGGGAGGCGAATGGCCTACTCCCGTTCGAATACCGTGCCGATCGCCGATGGCGCGGCAGAGGCAAACAGATTTCGCGCCTTTGGGTACCGGTCGGACAGCCTGCCAAACGATGAGCTGTAGACCACCATGAGCGCCACGATCATCAACGGGAAGGGGGCGATCGGCAACACCTGGGAGAGGCCGGGGAAAACATCCTGGAGTTGCAGGGCAGCCACCTGGAGGGCTCCGAAGAAGTAGCAGCCGAAAGCCACCCGCAGCGGGTGCCAGCCGCCGAAGATCACAATGGCGAGCGCGATCCACCCCAGGTTCAAGGTGAGGGTCTCTCGCCAGCCGAGCTTGACGTCGAGGGAGTAGGCGGCCCCAGCGATTCCGACCATGGCCCCGCCGAGGATCGTGTAGAAGTAGCGCATCTTGTTGACGTTGATGCCGCGAGCGAACGCCGCCTCCGGACGTTCGCCGATGCCCTGCAGGTTGAGGCCCGGCCGGGTCCGGTAGAAGTGCCACCAGGTGGCGGCGATCGCCACGAAGCTCCCGTACACCATCAGGTTGTGCGAGAAGAGCACCTCCCCGAGGAACGGTATCTCCGACAGCCCGGGGATCGGCCATGGTGGAACGGACTGACCGCGCTCGCCGACGAAGTTGTCCCCGAGGAACGAGGCGAGTGCGATACCGAAGAGCGCAAGAACAAAGCCCACCGCGATCTGGTTCAGCTTCAGCTCGATGCTGGCAAAAGCAATGATCGCGGCGAAAGCAGCCCCCGCCAGCATGGCGACGGCGAACCCGACAGCGACATTCTCGGCCCAAAAGGCGATGACGAACGCCACCATCGCCGAGAAGCGAAGACTCCCCTCCAGGGATAGGTTGATCACGCCCGACTTTTCGGTGATCGTCTCACCCATCGTTGCGTAGACCAGCGGAGCGGCGGCAGAGATGATCGAGGCGAGGGTGGCTTCCACTACTCCTCCTGTCCTTCGCCCGATGGAACTTCGACTGGTTTGCGTCGCCGGTTGCGCAACCACAGCGCCAGCCCGCCGCCGAGCACCACGAAGAGCACGATCTGGCCCTGCACCACGTCGCCGATGGCCGAGTCGAGCCCGAGCCGGAGGTCGAGCTGGGTGCTGCCGGTGGCGATCATGGTGAAGAACAGGGCGATGGGGGCGATCCACTTGGCGTCGAACCCGGCCAGCAACACGACGAGGATGCCCAGGAACCCGTAGCCACCGGAGATGGCTGGAACGAGCTTGTGATGGAAGGCGACAGCCTGCAAGGATCCGGCGATCCCGGCGAGGGCGCCGCCGATGAGAAAGGCGCTCAGCAGGTAGCGGTTGGTGGGGATGCCGAGCAGGAAGGCGCTGGTGGGGCTCCTCCCGACCGCCTTGAGCCGCAGCCCGAACAGCGTTCCTCGCAGCAGAAAGTAGACGCCGACAACTGCGATCAGCGCGATCAGGATTGGGATCAGCGGCCAGGTCGAGCCAAAGGCCTCCACGGTCGGCATGTAGGTCTCGTCACGAAACAGGTCGGTCCCGCTCGTGGACGCCGTACCTTCCCGTGCCCATGGCCCGATCACGAGGTAGATGGCGAATCCGCCGGCAACGAAGTCGAGACCAAGGCCCCCAAAGATCTCGTTGACGTGAAATCGCGTCTTGAGCACCCCGGCGAGCACTGCCCACAAGCCGCCACCGATCACGCCGGCCACGATGGCAAGCGGAATGATCGCGATCGTTCCCCCGGGCACAGCCCGGGCGACCCAGGCCGCGGCGATAGCCCCCATGACGATCTGACCTTCGACACCGATGTTCCAGAGCCCGGCGTTGAAGGTCACCACCAACCCCGCCGAGGCGAGCACCAGGGGAACCCAGGCGAGCAGGGTCGCCGAGGCCCGGTCGGTGCTGCCAAAAGCTCCGTCGAGGACCAGCCGGAAGGCCTCGAGCGGCGGAGCATCGATGAGCCAGAGCAGGCCGGCGGCAAACGCAAAGGCAACCGCGACCGCGATCACGGTGGGGCTGGTGCGCTGCACCCATGACGGCGACGTGGTCAAACCCGTCCCCTTCCGCCGATCAATGCGCCCAGGCTTTCTCCGTCGAGATCGGCGCAGTCATCGACGCTGAAGACATCGCCGCCGAAGAAGACGATGATGCGGTCGCTGTATCGAAGCAGTTCGTCGAGATCGGCGGAGGCAAAGACGATGGCGGTCCCCTCGTCGCGTCGCTCCAGCAGCCGCTGCCAGATGTAGTCGGCGGACTCGACATCGAGGCCGCGAGTTGGATGCTCCATCAGCAGCAGGTTGAGCCCTGGCGGGGTCATCGACAGCAGCAGCCGCTGCTGGTTGCCGCCTGACAGCGACTCCACCGTCGATCGCGGGGTTCCTTTGACGAAGTACTCCTCGATCTTTTCGGCGGAGGCCGCGTCTGCCTGCCCCCAGTCGATGAGCAAGCCCGATTGCTCGGTGAGGACGATGTGCTCGGCGATGGTCAGCCCCTGGACCAGCCCCTCTTCGAGACGACCGGCGGGGATGTAGTGGACGCCTGCAGCGATATGTTCTCGATATCCCTTTCCCGCCATGTTGGAGGTTCCGACGGCGATTTGGCCATCGACGGGATCGTCGAGGCCGGCGAGGGCCCGAAGGAAGGGGCGTTGCCCGCTGCCCTCGAGCCCGGCGAGGCCGATGACCTCGCCTGCGTCGACCGACAGGTCCAGGGCCTCGATATGGGTGCTTCCCGCGCTGATGGTGCAGTCGATGAGGTCGAGGATCGGATCACCGAGCGCTACCTCCGGTCTGTCTGACTCGACGAAGACCTTGCCGAACATCATCTCGACGAGCTGTTCCGGAGGCACGGGCATTTCGGTGGCGCCGACGACCTTTCCTTGCCGAAGCACCGTGACCGAATCGCAGAGCTCTTCGACCTCCTCCAGCTTGTGCGAGACGAAGATCACGATCAGCCCTTCTTCGGAGAGGGCGCGCAGCGTGTCGAACAGTTGGATCCGCTGGCTGGCTGAGATACCGGTCGTTGGCTCGTCGAAAATGAGCACCCGGGCGCCGAGCCAGATCAGCCTGGTGATTTCCAGCTGCTGCCGTTCGCCCACGGTGAGGTTCCTAGCCAGCTCCTCAGGATCGAAAGAAAACCCGAGGTCATCGCTCACCCGGACGAGCTCGGCTTCGCCATCCTTGCGGTTGAGCCGCACCGGACCGGGGCTGCCTAGGAGGAAGTTGTCGAGGACGGTAAACGGCAGAAAGACGAGCGGGTCCTGATGCAGCATCCCGATTCCGGCCGCGATGGCGTCCTGAGGTGATGCCAGCTCGAGCGTGTTGCCGTCAAGCATCATCTCGCCTGAGTCCGCCGAGATGAATCCCGACACCACCTTCATCAGGGTGGACTTGCCGGCGCCGTTCTCACCCAGGAGCCCATGAAGCGTGCCCGCTTCCACATCCAGGCTGATGCCATCGTTGGCGCGAACACCCGGATAGTGCTTGTGGATGTCGGTCAGCACGAGTGCCATCGGGACCGCAGGCTAGAGGTCAGAGACCCGAGGCGCGCCGTGAGGGGGAGACTTGTGCCTCCCCCTCACGTGCTTGATCGAATGCTTTGCGTCTATGCAGCCGGGCCGTCGACGCCTTCCAGGAGGGTCTCTGCGTACCAGACCTGGAAGTCGGTTGCTTCCTCACCATCTGCGAGCCACGGCGAGCCATCCTGGTTGTTCAGCGGTCCCACGTACAGGTTGATGCTGCCATCCGCGAGACCCGCGATGAACACGTCGACAGCCGTGTTGGCATCGGCTGCGAGCCCGTCACCGGGGAGCCAGCCGATCATGCTGGTGTCACGATTGTTCATATCCGACCAGTCCGGTGGGATCCACTGCCATGTGGCAGCGAAGGTGCCGTCCTGGACCGCGTTGGCCGTCTCGAGATAGGACGGACCCCAGTTGAAGTATGGGACACCCAGACATACCTCGGGTGCCTCGTCGCATGCGCCCTCGAAGTCGTAGGGCACAGCCCACACCGCCTCGCCGGCCTCGGCGCGCTGCCCGACACGCACGATGGCTTCGGTAGTGTCGATTCCCGACATGACCACGTCGGCACCGCCGTCGATGAAGGCGTTGGTCACCTCGGTCGGGTCAAGCGTGAAGCCCGGGATGTTGAACCAGAAGCCGATCCAGTTGACCTCGAACTCGAGGTCTGCAGGATCGTTGCCCAGGCTCTCCCAGCAGTGCCGCGCTCCCAGGTATGCCGAGTTGACCAGCCGGCGTGTCTCATCGTTGATGAGCGGCCCCAGGTACGCGATATGCCCGTTCTGGGTGGTCAAACCAGCCGCACAGCCGGCGATCATCTTGCCCAGCGTCATCTCTCCCATGAGGTTGCCCAGGTTGGGGAGGTCGGCGCGATACGCCTTTCCGTCTTCCCAGGCGGTGTCGCCAGACGAGAAGATCATCGAAACGTCGGGATGCTTCTCGGCGGACGCCTGGACGGCGTCAGAGAAGTCGTTCGAGGTCGCAAAAATGAGCGTTGCCCCCGCAGCGACCATCTCATCGATCACCGTTTCGGCCGAAGTCTCCGGCCGATCGGACGTGTTGATCTTGTCGAGCACGATCATCTCGGCGCCAAGATTCTCCGCGATGTACTGGCCGCCCTCGAAGTGAGCTTGCGACCAGCCGCGATCGTTCTCGGGCCCGACGAGGAGCATCCCAAACGTGAGAGGCTCCATGGCCTCGGTCGTCTCGGTTGCCTCAGTGGTCTCGGTTGCCTCGGTTGCCTCGGTGGTCTCCGTTGCAGCCGTGGTCTCGGTTGCGGTCGTGGTTGTGTCGTCGCTGGTGCCGCATGCGGCCGCTACCAGCGCAAGCGCGGCCAGCAGCACAACGAATCCAATCGGACGTGTGACTTTCATTACCTCTCCCCGTTGACATGAGTCGCCGCGGCCGCCCAGCTACATGGCCGTGGTTAGGAGAGGACAATAACGCGATCACATGGCGCTCGGGCGGTTGCCGACGCCGTCAATCGAGGAGCCGGTTCTTGGCCTCCTCGAACTGAGCGTCGGTGAGAATGCCCTGGTCGTGCAGATCGCTGAGCTCCTTGATGCGATCGATCATTGCATCGTCTTCGCTCGCTGCCGGTGCCGGTTCCTCCGGCGATGCCGGTGCTTCCTGCTGTGGGGCCTCCTGGTATTGGGGCTCCGGTTCAGACGCCGACTCCGCGGCGTTCATCCTGGCGGAGGTCCTTCTGGCGGTGCGCCGCCCAGTTCTCCTGGCAGCTCTTCTCGGTGCTGGCATTGTCGTACTCCTCGATCGTGCCGGTTCGGAACACTACCGATCCGCTAACGCCGCCTCGACGACTTCGGACACTTCGCCACCAAGCCGGCGGACGCGCTCGAGGGCAATATCGTGGCGTTGGACGATCTCGCTCGTGTCACCGTCGAGGTCTTCGAGGTTGATCCGCACATTGAGTGAGGCACCTTCGGCCGCGGCCACCGCAGTGGCGCCGGCCACCCCGGCATCGCTCACCGTCCTCGGGTTACCGTCCTTTGCGGTCACCAGCGCCAACTCGAGCGCATCGCCGGCGCGTTCGATCATCTCGAGTGGCACCAATGTCGCCCCGAGGTTTGCTGAGGCCATCGCCGCATCGCGGGCCGCGACGTCCGCAGGGCTCGACCGTGGCAGCCGCATGGCTGCCATAAATGCGTTGAACGCGTCGGTGTCCCGGTCGACGGCATCCAGGAACCAAGCCTTGAGCGCCTGGGCATCGGCGCCGGTCTCTTCCATGGCCGGTCGTGTGCCGTCCAGCCCCGCGGTGCCAAAAGTCACGGCGGCGATCATCGAGGACAGGGCGGCGGATAGGGCTCCGCAGAGCGCTGCGGCTGAGCCGCCTCCTGGGGCCGGCGAAGCGGTCGACAGCACGTCGGAGAAGACAGTGAGGCTCAGGTTCTTGAGCTCACCGGTGTCGCCGCGATACCGGTACTCGACCACCTTCCGGGAAGCATCAAACGGTTCCAAGTCATCGAGACCGAGCGAAAGCACCCCGGACCGCACCCGTACCGCCTCCGGGACGGCCGTGGTTGAGCCCTGGCTTGCGAGGTAGTGGTCGCCGGAAGCGAGCAGGGCCTCGAGCGGAACCAATCCGACGAGCTCCGATCCGGTCACCCGCATCCCTCGTTCGGCAGCCTCTTCGCGACAGGCGTCGAATACGTCGTGGATCGGCGTCACGTGGTAGTCGGTCAGGTTCAGCGAGACCTGGGCGCGGTCGTACTCGTCGATGTACCAACCGAGCCCCTTGACCTCCTGGAAGCGGCCCGGTGCGAAGACGGTCTTGCCGTTCTCGTCTTTGAGGATCTTGCCGTCGGCGCCCCGCTGGGCAGTTCCCAACGTGCGAACCGCCGAGGCGACCTGGTGGGCCAACTTTCGATCCGTCGTGTTCAGGTTGATGTTGTAGGCGATGAGGAACTCGCGGGCGCCGATCGCGGTCGCTCCCGCGGAGGCGTTGTAGTCGGGCCCGAAGTCGGGTCCATCCTCACGGCCGGCGAGCCCCTCATACTCGCCGCTGCGCACCTTGGCGAGAGAGCGGCGCCCTTCGGTGGCCGCGTGTTCATACAGGTAGACCGGAATACTGAGCTCGCTGCCGACTCGCGCTCCGAGCCGTTGAGCCAATTCCGCGCAGTCCTGCATCGTGGCGCCTTCCATGGGGACGAACGGGCAGACGTCGGTGGCACCCATACGCGGGTGCTCTCCCGAGTGCCTGGACATGTCGATCAGCTCGGCGGCAGTGGCAATGGCTGCGAAAGCCGCCGCCTCCACGGGCGCCGGCTCGCCGACAAACGTCACCACGGTCCGGTTCGTCGCCTCGCCGCGATCGACGTCGAGCAGCATCACGCCGTCCACCGCTTCGATCTGCGCAATGATCGAATCGATAACGGTTTGATCGCGGCCCTCCGAGAAATTGGGGACGCATTCGATCAGTTGCACATGGCCTCCTCGGCCAGGAGGCTACCGGCTGTACTGTCGCTTGAATGTCGCACGAAGCGGTCGTGGTGGGGTCGGGCCCGAACGGTCTTGCTGCCGCGATCACCCTGGCTGCCGCCGGCCGCTCGGTGCTGGTGATCGAAGGGGCCGAGACCATTGGAGGGGGAACAAGGAGCGAGCCGCTTACCCTGCCCGGCTTCAGCCACGATGTTTGTTCCGCCATCCATCCCTTCGCCGTCATCTCGCCGTTCTTCGCCTCCCATCGACTACAGGACCACGGGCTTCAGTGGGTCTACCCGAAGGCCGAGGTCGCCCACCCCCTCGACGACGGAGCGGTGGCGATGATCTACCGCTCGTTCAGCGACACGGTGGCCGGGTTGGGTGCCGATGGGAAGGGTTACCGCCGCATTGTCGAGCCGGTCCTGCGCCACTGGGATCACCTCGTCCCACAGCTCCTCGGACCCATGATCAGCATCCCTCGCCACCCGGTCGCATTGGCTCGTTTTGGGATCCCGGCCCTGGTACCGAGCACCACCCTGTCCAAGACGATGTTCAACGAAGAGCGGGCCAAGGCACTGCTGGCCGGGCTGGCCGCCCACGCGATGGTCCCGCTGACCAGCGCGGGCACCAGCGCGTTCGCTCTCGTGCTCGCGGCGGCGGCCCACGTCGCCGGATGGCCCTTTCCGCGAGGAGGATCCCAACACATCGCAGACGCCATGGCGGCAGTCTTTGTCGAGCTCGGTGGCGAAATCCGCACCGGAACCTGGGTCAAGCGCATCGAAGAGCTCCCGGACGCCACGGACTATGTCTTTGATGTCACGCCTCGCCAGCTCCTGGCCGTTGCCGGCGACCGGTTTCCACCACGCTACCGATCGAGGCTGGAACGGTACCGATACGGGCCGGGTGTGTTCAAAGTCGACTATGCCCTCGATGGGCCGGTTCCGTGGCAGGCCGCTGAGGTCGGGCTCGCCGCCACCGTGCACGTCGGCGGCACCATGGAGGAGATCGCCGACTCCGAAGCCAGGGTCGCGGCGGGTGATCACTCGGAGCGGCCATTTGTCATCGTCGCCCAGCCGAGTCTCTTCGACGACAGCCGCGCCCCGCACGGCCAACATACGCTGTGGGCTTACTGCCACGTCCCGGCCGCTTCGGAAATCGATATGAGCGACGCCATCGAGCGCCAGATCGAAAGATTTGCCCCCGGCTTCCGTGACCGGATCCTGGCCAGACACGCCAGAGGCCCGACCGCCCTTGAGGCACACAACCCGAACTGCGTTGGCGGCGATATTGGAGCCGGGGAGCAACGACTGCGCGGGCTGCTGGCACGACCGGTGTGGTCCCTCGATCCGTATTCGACTCCCGCCGACGGGATCTATCTGTGTTCCGCATCGACCCCGCCCGGCGCCGGCGTTCACGGGATGTGCGGGTATCACGCAGCCCAATCGGTGTTGCGTTAGGACGGTGTTGAACAATGACGAGTGCCCTGAGCCGCCGCTCGCTTGAGTGGTGCGGTGACTCGGTTTCTCCCGACCCTGGCGGCCCGCTCTGGGGGATTTGCTCACCACCCTCCCAGGTTCTCCGGGCATACTCCCGTCGAGCGGGCTAGCTAGTTCGGGCTAGCCACCACTAAGCGTAGGTACGGCAACAGAATCCTCAGGTCCGTCGACGCTCTGCCGATAGGGATGGAGGCCTCCGACGAGGCGGATTGCCGAGGGCTCCGGTCCTGGGCTCGCCGCAGATCGGAGGAGAGACTTGGTCGCGTCGGATACACGAATCGCGGAGGAGCGCGGATGCAACTGGTGCTGAAAACCCTGGCCTGGCTGAACCTGGCATTTGGGTTCACGCTCGCCGTGGCGACACCGTTCGTCGACACTTTGTCGATTCCGATGTTTGCGCTCGGGGCACTTTTGGTCGCTCAGGGCACGTATGTCATCGCCTACAGCACCAGGGTCTTTGCGGTGTTCGAGCCATACGCCGAGACGGGCCTGATCATTGGGAGCACGCTGCTTGCCGTCATCGCATCCGTGGCATTACTCCAGCAAACGATCTTCATTCTCAACAACCCCGCTGACCCTGAATACGCACCGATGACCGGCGCCTTCCTGTCCGCGGTATTGGCGCTGGTGACCCTAAAGCTCTACGCCAGGGACTAGCCGGCCTGGGGTCTCCGGTCGCTTAGTTTCCTCCCCTCTTGGTGAACGGTCGCGCCGGTGTGCGACGCTTGTCTCGGCGGGGCTGTTTCCTTGCCTCCCCCTCAGGGGGAGGTGCCGAGCGCAGCGAGGCGGAGGGGGTCAAAAGCGTTGCCGCGACCACGGTTTGACCCCCCCCCCCGCCCGGCGGCGGGGCCCCCCCCCGAGGGGGGGGCCAAGA
>Ga0255056_10000066_pt1 | contig 23808 bp, 23 predicted proteins | sample Cases_109_1_MG_FD_183639 | JGI IMG/M metagenome (GOLD analysis project Ga0255056, IMG submission 183639) | Seawater microbial communities from Amundsen Gulf, Northwest Territories, Canada - Cases_109_1 | ecosystem: Environmental > Aquatic > Marine > Gulf | place: Canada: Northwest Territories... | reverse complement strand
CTCGCAGTCTGGCCGCCTGGGCTGAAACACAATCTGCCAGTGGAGATTCGCCGCTGCTTGATTCAGCGCTGCCTGAATTCGAGAAAACCCTGATTCGCATTGCGATGGGTAAGACAAACGGCAACCGACAAGAGGCCGCGAAACTTCTGGGGTGGGGAAGAAATACGCTGGCGCGAAAAATGAAGTCGCTGGACCTGTAGGAGCCCGCCATGCGGGCGACGTCCGAGGCTAATCGCCCGCATGGCGGGCTCCAACAGTCAATCGGCAAGGCCAAGCTCTTCGAGCAATGCGACAAATCGCGGGTCGTCGCGAATAAAGTCGTAGCCTGGGTCAATTTTCATGCTGAATACGCTGCGAGAGCCGGAGTGTTTTGAGGCAGCAATCTGTAATGCTGCAATCGCGCCCTCACCATCGCCAACAAATGCAAGCACCTGTGCAAGATCTTCATTACCCAGTCGGGCTCGATCGATGAGTTCCTGACTGACCTTGCGTCGTTGCAGTTCACCCAGTAGTGACACCGCGGCCCCGTCCTGGATCTATGTTTGCAATGTTCCGGTCAATTCCGAAACGGAGCTCATTCCATTCAGGCGCAGGTACTCTACCATTCCGCTGTTGATCTTCTGGCACGCCAGCGGATCGTAAAATAATGCCGTACCGACACCGACCGCCGCCGCGCCCGCGATCATGAACTCGATCGCATCTTCGGCCGTGACGATGCCGCCCTGACCGATGATGGGTGTATTGTGACGCTTCGCGACTTCGTAGACTTGGTGTGTTTTAAATAATGCGATTGGCTTGATCGCCGGTCCGGACAGCCCGCCACGAACATTGCCAATGATCGGCGTTCTGGTTTCGGTGTCGATCGCCATGCCCATGACGGTATTAATCACGGCGAAGCCGTCAGTGCCTGCCTCGATACAGAAGCGCGCGTTTTCCTGAATGTCAGTTTGATTGGGTGACAGTTTTGTAATGATCGGTTTCGTGGTTTGTGCGCGGCACGCGGCAACAACACGCGCCGACATCTCGGGGTCGTTGCCGAATTGCACGCCGCCCTCTTTAACGTTCGGACAGGAGATGTTGATTTCTATCGCGTCGATCGGTGAATCATCGAAACGTTTCGTTACTCGCTCATACTCTTCGATTGTTGTCCCCGAAACGTTTGCAAAATAACGTGTTTCCGTAAAATCCAGACCCGGAAGAATGTCATCGACAACTTTGTCGACGCCGGGGTTCTGCAGACCAATCGAATTGAGCATTCCCGCCGGTGTTTCGTAGACGCGGTGCGGCTTGTTACCGAGCCGCGGGTCGCCGGTGGTTCCCTTGAGCACCACGGCGCCAACATCGGCATTCGAATAACCCTCGATACGGGTGTACTCCTCGCCGAAACCGACGCAGCCGGACAGCAACACGATCGGCGAGTTCATCGAAATGCTGCAGAGTGTGGTGTGTAAGGAGTCGCTCATCGGGTCGGGATTCTACAGCGTTCCATGTAGGAGCGCTGCTTGCAGCGCGCCAGTGGTTGTGAGCGGCGAGCGCTCTCCCTCATGGCTCGCTTCGTTGCGGTTGGACGGTGCCTGCGGCACCTCGCCTTCGGCGCCTGTCGATCGGCTTCGCCGATCTCGGTGTACTTCGGTCGAACATCTCCCCGCTCACAACCCCTTGCCAAGCACCAGGCATAGCTCCAACATGCGACAGATGTTTTCTGTAATCCTTTACGAGCCCGAGATCCCGCCCAACACGGGCAACATCATCAGGCTGTGTGCCAACACCGGTGTTTCGCTGCATCTCGTGGAACCGCTGGGCTTTGATCTGGACGACAAAAAACTTCGCCGGGCGGGGTTGGATTACCGGGAGTTCGCGGCGGTGACGACGCACGCATCACTGGACGAGTGCCTCAAGGCCCTCGGCAAGCCGCGGCTGTTCGCGCTGAGTACTCGCGGCGGGACACGACACGACCAGCCGGACTACAAAGCGAACGACGCGTTCCTGTTCGGCCCGGAAACCCGCGGTTTGCCGCAGAAGGTGCTGGACGCTTTGCCTGCTGAACAGCGGCTCAGGTTGCCGATGCGGGAGGGCAGCCGCAGCCTGAACCTGTCGAACTCGGCAGCCGTCGTGGTCTACGAAGCCTGGCGCCAGCTCAGCTTTGCGGATGGCGCCTAGGCCGGCGGTTTGATGTTGCTGTTCATGCGGAACAGGTTGCCCGGATCGTATTGACCCTTGATGCCCGCAAGGCGCTCGAACGCCGGACCGTAATTGCCGGCGACGGACTTGTCGCCCTCCCACTCGATGTTGTCGTAGTAACCGCCCGTGTACGGCTGCAGCGCAAAGAACCAGTCGCGAATCAATTGAATCGCCTCGGCATCCTGCTCGGGGTCCATCCAGCCACCGGCGAAGATCAACATTGTTTCCGCATTGCGATGCGGGAACGCCGTGTCCAGTTCGCCCACACGCTTCACAGCTCCGCCCGCCGTATGCGTGAACAAGGCGATACGAGGATCCTGCGTGTAGGCGTCGATCATGGCGTCGATCAATCCTTGCGTGACCTCCTTCACCAGGCCGTTTTTCGCGTAAGAACGAACACCGTGTGAGAAGGTGGCGCCTTCCTGCGTCTGCATGACCATGTAGTCCTGCATCTTGATGCCGTCTTCGATGGGCGTGCCTAACGCGCGCAGCGGTGCGAGTTCTTTTTCGCCTTCGACCGGGTCGCCGTTGTAAACGACCTCCATCAATATAATTCCGGTGCCGTCAGGCATGGTCGCCATGGTTGGTCCGACATAGCAGCTGTCCGACAGACCCAGATACCATTCACCATAGAATTCCAGAACATCGCGTGCTTGTTCGACGGGCCAGACGATTGAGCCGGACAATACGTTGCGGTCGAAGGGATGCAATTGATAATCGAAACGACTGACGACGCCGAAGTTGCCGCCGCCGCCACGAATCGCCCAAAACAAATCCGCCTCCTCTTCGGCGCTGACGTATCGGACCTTGCCATCGGCCGTCACGATCTTGGCGCCAAGGAGATTGTCGATCGTCAAACCGTACTTTCTGTTGAGGCGACCGAATCCGCCACCCAGCGTAAACCCGCCGACGCCCGTGTGCGAAACAACGCCGGCCGTCGTAACGAGTCCCTGCTCAAGGGCCGCGGTGTCCAGGTTATTCAACAACGCCCCGCCACCGGCGTGGGCAATCCTGTTGTCTGCGTCCACGGCAACGTCATTCATGCCCGACAGGTCGAGCATCAGGCCGCCGTTACAAACGGATTTACCGGGCCAGCTGTGGCCGCCGCCGCGTACCGCGAGCAGCAGATTGTTGTCACGTGCGAAGGCTACGGCGAGGCTGACGTCATTGCTGTTCGCGGGTTGTGCGATCAACGCCGGATGCTTGTCGTGCATCCCGTTCCAGATACGTCGAGCGCTGTCGTAGCTCGGATGGTCGGCCAACAGGACGGGTCCGTTCAGCGCTTCGCCAAACTCGCGTATCGCAGCCTTCCCTAGTTCTATCTCTTCGCGATCGAGTGATACCGCCGCAATGCTCGTGTCGGCATCGACGGCCATTTTCGCTTTCTCGCCGCATGCGGCAAGAAACGGGTAGCTCGCCGTGATGCCGGCAGCGATGGATGTCTTGCAAAATTGACGTCTGTCCATGGTGAGTCCCTGTTGATTCTTGTTATCTGTTTTCTGAAGCATAGAGCAGCGGCGACATTGCGCCAATTTCACGCGCTTCAATTTTCGGGCTTGAGATCGCGACCCATTAACGCGCCAACGGCCTCTCGTGTCGACGCGTTTTCATAAAGAATTCGATAAACCTGGTGGCAGATCGGCATTTCGATACCCAGTTTGTCGGCAACTTCCATGACGGCCTCCGCCGCCATGACGCCTTCGACGACCTGTTGAATTTCGTGCTGAGTTTCATCGACGCTTTTGCCGCTGGCGAGCGCAAGCCCCATGCGGCGGTTGCGCGACAGGTTGTCCGTGCAGGTCAAAACGAGATCGCCCATGCCAGCGAGACCCATGAAGGTCTCCTTTCGTGCGCCGAGCGCGACACCGAGACGCGTCATCTCGACAAGGCCGCGCGTAATCAACGCAATTCGTGAGTTGGCGCCGAAACCCAGCCCGTCGGACACGCCGGCGCCGATCGCCAGAACATTCTTGATTGCACCGCCAACTTCGACACCGACCATGTCGTCCGAGGTATAGGCACGAAAGTTGTCGCCCGACAAAGCGACAGCAAGCTCTTGCGCGAACGCGTTGTCGTTCGCCGCAACGGTCATTGCCGTCGGCAGGCCGTCGCCAACCTCCTTCGCAAAGGTTGGACCGGACAACACGGCTACCGGTCGGTCGCCGCCGAGCACCTCGGCCGCGACCTGATGTGGCAGCTTGCCCGTGTGCAGTTCAAAGCCTTTGGTTGCCCAACACACACGCGCGTCGTCGGCGAGCAAGGGCCGCACGGCCGTGAGCGTTTCGCGTAGCGCATGACTCGGTACAGCAACGAGAACGTCCCGAACGCCGTCGAGACAACGTTCGAGTTCGGTGCAGGCGACCAGATTGTCGGGGAGCGTTGCGTCGGGCAGATAGCGAACGTTGACACGATCACGCCCCATCGCGCTGAGCTGGGCATTATCGCGGCCCCAGATTCTTACTTCATGACCACTGCGGGCAAACTGCAGCGCCAGCGCCGTTCCCCAGGAACCGGCGCCAACGACCGCAATGGTTTGTGAAGCGTCTTGCTTTATTAGTGCTTCTCCGCCTGCTCGGCCTGGTCCTGCTGTTGTTCCAGCGTTTGCTGGTAAAGCGCGTCGAAATTGATCGGCTGCAACACGAACTCGGGAAAACCGCCCTTCTGAACGATGCCAGCGATCGACTCGCGCGCGTAGGGAAACAGAATATTCGGACAAAAACTGCCGAAAATGATGCCCGATTCCTCGTCGTTGTGCCCGGTAACCTCAAACAAGCCCGCTTGATGAAGCTCAATGAGAAACAAGGTCTTGTCGCCGTCCTTCGCCTCAACTGAAATGGTGAGAACGATTTCGTGGAAGTTGCCATCGACGGGCGTATGTGAACTGCGCAGGTTGAGGCTGGTCTTTGGCGACCATTCATTCGCGCGAAATACCTGCGGTGACTGCGGTGACTCAAAAGAGAAGTCCTTGACGTAAATCTTGATAATTGAAAGTTGCTTTTCGCTGCCCTTGTTGTCCTGTTCTGCCATTTCTGTTTCCTGCTTGCGTTGTAGTTCGTCGGCCTAGAGAGCGCCGAGTAGTTTGTCCAGCTCACCATTCTTGTCGAGTTCGAACAGCTCATCAAAGCCGCCGATATGCGCGTCTCCGACGAAAACCTGCGGAACCGAGGATCGGCCGCTGCGCGCTCGCATCTCGGTGAGTTTTTCTGAATCTTTGTTAACGAGTACATCCTCAAAGCGGACGCCCTTTCTTGTCAGTAACATTCGGGCGGCGCCGCAATAAGAGCAGCTGTCGTTGCCGTAAATTATGACCGTTGGGTTACTCATGTATTGTCTGATCTATTTTTTGCTCTTGGTTTTCTTGCCCGTTACGACGGGCAACCCCGCCATACTCCAGGCATTCATTCCGCCCTTTAAGCCATAGGCGCTTTCGAAGCCGGATTTGCGCAATGCGTCGACCGCCTTCGTTGACGTCACGCCCGCCTCGCATACGGCGATGACTGGTTTTGACTTCAATGCCTCGAGCTTGTTCATTCGCGCATCAAGCTCGTCCATTGGTACATTGCGCGAGTTGACAATGTGACCGCGCGAGAATGCCTCACTGCTACGCAAATCGATCACCGTGGCGTCATTATTGATCAGGCGCACGGCATCGGGCGGCTCGACGGCCGCGACGCCGGCGGCCTTGCGGCGCAGCTCGGTGACCACGACCATGAAAAAACTGGTCACGAGAGCGAATACCAGCAATGTGTTATCGCCGGCAAATTCCAAGAATCTGTCCATGTATTGGTTTCTGGGCGCGGGGAGCCGCGCCGGACTTGTGGCAAAACGGGGATTATACCCATACTCTGCGGCAATGAAGCCCGCGATCAAGCCTATTTTCCTCGTCTTTCTGGCGCTGGCGTTTCCCGCGGCGGCTCAGGACGAGGATATCGCCAAGATCAAGGAGCAGGAACTCGAGGAAGTCCGGGAGCGCATAAGTGGCCTGAAAGAGAGCATGGATGCCGCAGCGTCCGAGCGTGACAAACTGACCGGCGAGCTGCAGGACGCTGAGGTAACGATCGCCGAGAAGCGCCAGCGGCTCAAAAGTCTGGAGCGTGAGCGCGCGTTTACGGAAAAGCGCCGCAGTGAGCTCGATACTCGCATCAACCAACAAGAGGCGGAGCTTGACGAGGAAATGGGACAGCTCGGCGATCAGGTGCGTGCGGCCTACATGAGTGGCGGTCAGGAGCGACTCAAATTACTGCTCAATCAACAGGATCCCGCGATGCTCGGCAGGCTCATGAGCTACTACGGTTATCTCAACGATTACCGCGCCGACAATATCAACACCGTCACGGCACGCATCCGCGAGCTGGCATCGCTACGCGGCCAGGTTGCGGCAGAAGAAGCTCGACTCAGCGAGATCGCCAGAACCCGCTACGCTGAACTTTCACGCCTCGACACTGCCCAGGAGAAACGCAAAAGGCTGTTGGCGTCCTTGCAGCAACAAATCACCAATGAAGGTGGTGAGATCCAGCGCCTCGCCAGCCAGGAAAAAGATCTGGCGCGACTGATTGCCGAGCTGACGAGCATCTTGTCGGACTACCCCATCAGTTCCGAGAGCCCGTTCAGCGAACACAAAGGCCGTCTTACCTGGCCGGTTGCAGGAACGCTGCTGCACGATTTTGGCCAGCCACGCGTTGGCGGCGGCCTGCGTTGGAACGGCGTTGTGCTGACGGCGCCGCGCGGCCGCGAGGTACGCGCCATTTATCACGGTCGCATCGCCTTTGCCGACTGGCTGGCGGGCCTGGGCCTGCTGGTGATTGTCGATCACGGTGACGGGTACATGACCCTGTACGGCTACAACGAGAGCATATTGAAGAATGCCGGCGACTGGGTTGCACCCGGCGACGTCATCGCGACCGTCGGCGACAGCGGCGGCCAGCAGCGGGCAGGCCTTTACTTCGAGATCCGAAAGGGCACACTGCCCGTCAATCCACGCCTGTGGGTCACACGCACACCCGGTAGCTAAATCGAATCGTGACCTGTCGGGTAGGTGGTTTTGCCCGGCTGTGCTATTTTGAATCGTCGGCACGATTGGGGGGCAGGCAAGGCTCGAGATCTGAGTCCGTACCGGCAACAGCGGAGAATCATATGTCATTGAAAACCAGAGCAATTCTGGTCATCGTTATCGGTCTCGTCATGGGCCTCGGGCTGTCGCTGGGCGGAGGCCTGTTGTCGTCGCCGAGTTCGCCCGATCCGGATGAGCTTGCCTGGGAGCAGGCGCGCCTGTTCGCCGAGGTGATGGAGCGAGTCAAACGCGATTATGTCGAATCCATTGATGACTCGATTCTGCTCGAGAGCGCCATTCGTGGAATGGTGAGCGATCTCGACGCACACTCTCAATACCTCGACGCAGACGAATATCGTGACATTCGCATTAGTACGACCGGAAGCTACACGGGCGTCGGTCTTGAAGTGGGTCAAATTGACGGCGCCGTTCGCGTGATTACGCCGATTGCCGGATCACCTGCCGCGCGTGCTGGCATACGCAGTGGCGATCAGATCGTCGCCGTGGACGGCATCAATATAGAGCTCGAACGTTTGCACGAAACGATCGGTCGCATGCGGGGTCGCGCAGGATCAAAGATAAGCATTACGATATTGCGTGATGAGGAAGCTATTGATTATGAAATGCGTCGTGCGATCGTGCGTGTCGCAAGCGTGCATTACGAGCTTATGAGTCCGGCCTACGGTTATGTGCGGCTCAGCCAATTCAGCGAAACGACTGCGCGGGAAGTCAGCCGCGCGATCGACACCTTGCAGGACGAGAACAATGGCATGCTCGACGGAGTAATCCTCGACCTGCGCAATAATCCGGGCGGCGTCCTCGACTCGGCTGTCGATGTATCGGATTTATTTCTGGACTCGGGCGTCATCGTGACGGCGGACGGTCGTACATCCGATGCGCGTTTTGCGCGTTCGGCGCATCGTGGCGACGTTCTCGATGGCGCTGAGATGATCATCCTCGTAAACAACGGCTCTGCATCAGCGTCTGAAATCGTTGCGGGCGCGTTGCAGGATCACGGGCGCGCGCTGATTGTCGGCACAGAAACATTTGGCAAGGGCCTCGTGCAGACGGTCATGCCATTGTCGAAAGGCCGCGCCATCAAACTGACGACGTCGCGCTATTACACGCCCTCCGGCGACTCCATTCATGAAACCGGCATTACTCCTGATATTTATGTCGACGACACTCCGGGATTTCCCGACCTCAGCCTGACCAGCGAAGTCGATCGGGAGAAGGATACGCAGCTGCTCGAAGCCCTTGATCGCCTGCAGCGGCGCGGGGTCATGCACAGCAAGGCTCAATGAGCCGAGCCGGAGCGCTTCTCGCCGTTTTACTGACGCTGGTGGCAGCGCCATTGTCGGCCGGGCAGCTGCCGCGAATCGCTATCATCATCGACGATCTGGGTTACCAGCTGGAGGCGGGCCAGCGTGTGATTGCGCTGCCGGGCCCGGTTGCCTGCGCGATACTGCCGGGCTCTCCGCGGGCGCGCCAACTTGCAAATGCTGCACATGACACCGGCAAGGAGGTACTCCTGCACCTGCCAATGCAGGCCGTCGACAACGACGAGCGGGTCGAGGACACACGCATGACGCTTGATATGAGCCGTGACAAATTCGCAGCGACCTTTGCGGCAGCCTTCGCCTCGGTGCCGCATGTGATTGGTATCAACAACCATCGCGGCAGCCTCTTGACGCAGCACCCCGGTCATATGCAGTGGCTTATGGAGGAGCTGCTCGAACGCGACGGCCTGTTTTTCGTCGACAGTTACACGACGCACGACAGCATTGCATTACAAATCGCATCGGAAATTGGCGTGAATGCAAAAAAGCGCGACGTCTTTCTCGATCCGGATAAATCGACAGAGACATTACTGCGTGAATTCGAGCGCCTGAAGTCCCTTGCGAAAAAACGCGGCAGCGCAATCGCCATCGGTCACCCCTATGAGGCTACACTGGCAATGCTGGAGAGGGAGTTGCCACAGCTGGCGGAGCAGGGCTTTAATCTCGTGCCGGTCAGCGAGTTGGTAGCGAACTAGTGCCTTCGGGCGTACTCTAAAATCTTAAGCCGTTTCAACGAAGAGACCATGCGCACATACTTATCGACCGGAATCCCCAGGCTGAGCGTCATCCTTATTGGTGCGTGCGCCGGCGTCGCCCATGCGGGTGACGTCGACGTGAGCTATTTGTTCGTCACGACTGACCAGCCCATGCTGCTGGCGCAGCTCGAAGAGAAGGCAGAGGGACCGGAAGTTGAGGAACCGGCGGCAGAAGCCGATGAGGACGGAGACATTCCGGCGGAGGCAAAAGAAAAACCAGGAGACGTCGCCTGCACAATGCAATACGACCCGGTCTGCGGCATGGACGAAAACACCTACAGCAATGCCTGCGTTGCCGGCGCCGCAGGCGTCGCCATTGCACACCCTGGAATCTGTCCGGAAGACAACGAGGGAGATGGCTGCCCCGAGACGTTCGACCCGGTGTGTGGCGCCGACGGCAATACTTATATAAATGAATGTTTCGCGGACGTATCTGGCGTGAACATTGCCGGCCTCGGAGCTTGCACGGCGAGTGGCTGCCCGGGAATCGAGGATCCGGTCTGCGGCATGAATGGCCGGACTTTCGTCAATCGCTGCGAGGCGAATGTTCAGCGCATACCCGTGCAGCGCGCCAAGGCCTGCGATCTGGATAACTGCCCGAAAGTTTTTGCACCCGTGTGCGGTAACGATGAGCTTACATACGATAACGCCTGTCATGCGGAGAAAGCCGGCGTTGTCGCATTTACGCCCGGCATCTGCAACAGTCGACCCTGCCCCAATCTGTTTGTGCCGGTCTGCGGTTCGGACCAATTGACGTACAGCAATGCCTGCCAGGCTGAGCGCAAAGGCATTCGCATCGATTATGCCGGCGTGTGCGAGGATCAGGGCCGCAATTGCCCGCGCGATTACTCACCGGTGTGTGGACTGGACAGCGTCACTTATGATAACGAGTGCCAGCTGGAAAATGCCGGTGTGATCAAAGCCTATGCCGGGGCGTGCCTGGGCGACTAGATCGTTTAGACTATCGTATGCGCTACAGCTCCTTAATCCTGCTCGCAACTGTGGCCACCGTCCTGTTCGCTTGCGAGCAGGCGCCGACGGAGCTTCGGCTGATTACGCCCAAGTCGCCTCTTGGCCAGGAGATCGCCACAGACTTCGCGAACTTGTTGGACGATGAATCCGGCGTCAACATCATGCTCGTACCCGCACCCGAAGACGACCAGACGGTGCTGGAGTCATTGGCATCGGGACATGGCGATCTCGCGATCATAACCGATATCATGCCGTTTCGACCGGATGTCGCCACCGTTATGCCCTTGTATCCGACGGTGCTTCATGTTGTTTGCCGCAAGTGCCGATCGGCCGGCACTGCCGAAGAACTGCTAAGCGGCGCAACAGTTTATGCCGGCCCGCCGGGGTCTTCGGCGCGCTTCATGTTGGAACAGGTATCGGCTCGCAATGGTATACCGGAAGGCAGCTTTACGTACGTCGACTCCGTAGAGCTCGAGCCTGATGTCATTGTCGTATTCGCGCCGATTTCGCCGGGCCAATTGCAGAATCTCCCGGATTACCAGCTGTACAGTATGGGTAAGCCCGAAGATGTGGGCACGGGCGCCGCTATCGACGCGATAACATTATTGCAACCGCGGTTCGAGGCGTTCGTGATTCCGGCAGGTACTTACGGTACATTGACGCCAGAACCGGTATTGACGGTCTCGGTAGATCAATTGCTGGTCGCGCGTCGCGACCTCGACCGGACAACGACATACGATCTGGTCGCTGACCTCGTGAGTCTCAGGCCAGCATTGGCCGCATTACGGCCCGGCCTGTTTAGCGACGTGTCCGGCGACTTCGATCCCACGAAGTCCACCTATGTTGTTCATCCCGGCGCGCTCGACTACAAGCAGCGTCACGCACCGACGGTTTACGAGCGCTATTCAGGCATGGCCGAAGTAGCGGCGACTGTTTTGATCGGAATAGTCAGTGCCGGCTTTGCGGGCATTCGAATATATCACCTGCGAAGAAAAAATCTCATCGATACATTTTACTCGGCTGTGATCACGATCAAAAAATCGATAGATGACACATCGACGACCGAACAGCGCGAAGCCAAGGCAAACGAACTTCGCGCGCTGCAGTTACAGGCGTTCGACCTGCTGGTTGATGAAAAACTCGCGGCGGACGAAAGCTTCCGCATTTTCATAACATTGTCAAACGATGTGCTGCAGCAGCTCGGCGAAAATCGAGGAATCAAAACATGAATAAAGTCTATTCACTTCGCTCGCCCTTTGCGATGCTTTGCTCGCCCTTTGCGATGCTTTTCATTTCTGCCATTGCCGTCGCCTGTGCGTCAGACCCAGCGTCAATACAGACGGGTCCTGACGCCGAACTTTCATACGACGGTTTACACAAGGTCGACAACAGTCAGGCGGACATGGCATGGGCCAGGCCGGACATCGATTTAAGCGGCTACACGAAACTAATGCCTGTTAATGGTGGCGTTGAATATGCGCAGGCCGACAACAGGGGTAGGACCACCAGGGACCGCAACAGGGGTGGGCCGTTTTTCATTGACGACCGGTCTCGCGAACAATTCGAGGCGCTTGTATCGGAGGTGTTCGCCGAGGAGCTGGGAAAAATCGAGCGCTTCACACTCGTCGACGAAGCAGGGCCCGACGTTCTCATGGTTGCCGGTGGCTTACTAAATGTAACTTCCTACGTACCGCCGGAAACGGCGACCCGCTCTGTCGTTTTTCTAAGTGCGGTCGGCGAAGCAACACTGGTTCTCGAGTTGCGAGATTCCGAGAGTGGCGCAATTCTCGCGCGCTCGATCGATACGCGTGCTGCTGAGACAATAGGTGACACGTTTACACACTCGAACTCTGTCACGAATTCAGCGGAAGTCAGGCGACTCTTACTGTTTTGGGCCCGGCGCCTGGTTGAAGGGCTCGACGGATTTACTCAGCCGTAGCATCCGGCGACAAAAGCATCACCAACAAGCGGATCTGTGTCTCATCAAGGCGCTCGCCGAATGCAGGCATCTCACCGCTTCGACCCATCGCGATGCTTTCTTGCAGGGCGGCTTCGCTGCTGCCGTAAAGCCAGATGTCGTCGGCGAGGTTTGGAGCGCCAAGTGCCGCGTTGCCGCTGCCGTCAATGCCGTGGCAGGCAACGCAAAACATCTTGTATTGAGCATCCGCCGGATGTTCTGCTACGTCGGTGTCGCCCAAATGTTTAACGTAATCCGCCATCTGCACAACGCCGTCATCACCAAGAATCGCGGCCCAGCCGACCATGACGGCGTTGCGGCCATTGCGAACGGACTGTTCAATCTGCGTGGCCGTGCCGCCCCACTGCCAATCCGTGTCGGTGAGGTTTGGAAAGCTGTCGGCCTGCCCTGCGGCATCGTAACCGTGGCACACGGCGCAATTGCGATCGAAGACGCGCTGGGCGGACGCGACGAGTGACTCGTCGGCTCGCAAGGTTTCAAGTTGGCCCTCGGCGATGAGACTTCGGATGCCGCCAAACTCATGCTGGTATTCAACGAAGCTGTCGTCCAGTCGACCACCCTGCGACCATTTTAATGCCCCGGCGTAACTGCCGAGACCCGGATACAGCATCAGGTAAATCACCGAGAAAACCATGAGGCCGAGAACCATCCAGAACCACCACATTGGTGCCGGATTGTGACCCTCGCGCAGATTCTCATCCCATACCGGGTCCCCGGTCTCCTCGGCTTCGCTATCCGCGGCGAAGTAGATGCTGAACACCAGCCAGGCAAGGCCGACGAAGCTGACGATCGTGATGACCGATATCCAGCCAGCCCAGAAATCTGAAGGCATATCACTCATCGACTTTCTCATCCTCGAGGGGAATGCGCGACGATTCAGTGATGGTCTCTTCCGAGGAGTGCCAAAAGACCCACACAACGAGGACAGTCATGAACAACATGACCAGCATGTCACCGGCGAAAATGAAATAGGTCATGGCGTATCTCCTGGACTTTGCGACACGCCCAGCACCTGCAAATACGCGACTAATACATCGAGGTCGGTGAGCCCGGCGAGCAATTCGGGCGCTGCTGCGATTTCCTCATCGGTGTAGGGGTGCCCCAGTTTTCGCAGCGCACGCATTTTGAGTTGAATATCGCCGTCCGCGTTCGCCTCACGCTCTGCTAACCACGGGTAGGCGGGCATGATTGAATTCACTACGACAGCGCGAGGGTCGGTCAGATGCAATTCGTGCCAGAGATCGGAATATTTTCCACCGACTCGCTGCAGGTCTGGCCCCGTGCGCTTGGAACCCCAGAGAAACGGCCTGTCGTAAACGGTCTCGCCGGCGCGCGTGTAAGGCCCGTACCGTTTTACCTCGGCCAATAGCGGCCTTATTTGTTGAGAATGACACACGCTGCAACCTTCCCGAATATAGATGTCCCTGCCGGCAAGCTGGACCGCGCCATAGGGTTTCGTCGTGCTCGTGGGCGTGATCAGAGACTCCTGGAATATGCTGGGCAGCACCTGCACCAGGCCGCCTATTGCAGAGACCGCCAGAATGCCGAAAATCAGCAGGAACGCGTTTTCCTCCAGCTTCTTGTGCAGTTCAAGCCCGGTCATGTCGACAACCGATGTGACGCTACGGGTGGCGGCTCGACCTCAATCGTGCGTTGTCCCCTTATTGTCATGTAGAAATTAAAGGTCATCAAAACAGCGCCGGACAGGAAGATAAGTCCCGCTACAAAGCGAAGTGCGTAATAAGGCGGCATGCTGGCCATGATGTCTTTGAAACTGAAACTCAGTTCGCCGATTTCGTCGAGGCTCAGCCACAACAAACCCTGTGACACGCCCGCGCCCCACATCGCCAGTACATAGAGCATCGTTCCCGCCAGCGCGAGCCAAAAGTGAATGTTCGCGAGCCTGACGCTGTACAGCGATGCGCCGACGAGTCGCGGCACCAGGAAATAGAATGTGCCAAACGTGATTAGCGCGTTCCAGCCGAGCGCGCCGGAGTGAACATGCCCGATGGTCCAGTCGGTGAAGTGACTGATCGCATTGACACTCTTGATCGCCATCATCGGCCCCTCGAAGGTGGCGAGACCATAGAACGCGAGCGAGAGAACGATGAATTTCAATGCCGGATCAGTTTTTAGTTTTTCCGATGCGCCCGACACCGTCATGATGCCGTTGATCATCGATGCCCACGACGGCGCGAGCAAGACGAGGCTCATGCCAACCGCCAGGGACTGTACCCAGTCGGGCACGGCGTTGTAGTGCAGGTGATGCGGTCCCGCCCAGATGTAGCTGTAGGTGAACGCCCAGAACGCAACAATCGACAGGCGGTAGCTCCAGATCGGCCGATTGGCCTGCTTCGGCAGGAAGTAATACATCATGCCGAGGAAGCCGCCCGTCAGCAGGAAGCCGACGGCGTTGTGACCGTACCACCATTGCACAATGGCATCCGGAGCGCCGGCGAACAAGGAATAGGATTTCGAAAGCGTGACCGGTATCGCGAGACTGTTAATGATGTGCAACATCGCGATAACGATGATGAGTCCGCCATAGAACCAGTTGGAAATATAGATCGGCTTGATTCTTCGTTTGGCAATCGTGCCGAAAAATACGATACCGAAACCGACCCAGAGCAGTGCAATCGCGATGTCGAACGGCCATTCGAGCTCGGCGTACTCCTTCGAAGACGTCCAGCCGGCGAGCAAGGACAGGCCGCCCGTTAAAACGCAAAGCTGCCAGCCGATTGCAACAAACCAGGCCAGCTTCGGCGCGAACAGAGGCACATGACAAGTACGCTGCACGCTGTAAAAAGCTGTGCCCATTAATGCCGAAACGCCAAAGCCAAATATCACGCCGTTGGTGTGCAGCGGCCGCAGGCGACCGAAGGACAGCCACGGCTGGCCGAAGTCGAGCGTCGGCCACAACAGCTCGGCCGCAACGTAGACGCCGACCGACATGCCGATAACAGCCCAAAGGACCGCAAACATGACCAGCGCAGTGACGACTCGATCGAAATAGACTTCTTTCAAGCTCAAACCCCTATCGATGGGCCGATCCCACGACCCAGCAAAGCAACCGTGAGGCCGAGAAAGCTGACCGCGGCAACGAGTAAGTAGCCGATCAACGCGGAGGCCATCAACATGCCGCGCTCCGGACTAATCCTGAGCACGATCGGCAATCCTTTGTACAGGAGGTACATGCTCCACATCACCGTTGGAATAAATACAAGGACGTTGAGAAAAATACTCGGAAACAAATGCATGGTGCTGCCGACAACCAGTGGCGCCGCAATAATCGTGACCAGCGCAAAATGAATGCCCAGAGAGTGTCTCGCGCCATACGTGGCAGCCATCCACTGCGCGACGATTGCAGTGCTGACATAGACAAACAGCAGCGCAAAGAAGTAGGCCATGCTAATCACGACCAGGTCACCGGCCGGCACGAACAGGGGTTCAGCGGCGCCGATACGCCAACCAAAATTGGATGCGCCGATGTAGGCGAATATGGGCGGAATAATTGCCAGCCACAGCACGTACTTGAAGAAGACGGAGTGCGGCTCCGGCCGGGTCTCCGAGAGTTCCTCGAATACCTCAGTGGGCCGAAACAGCAGGCGAAACAGCAGCCAGGATGAGATGACGGTTTTCATAGTTTTTTTTAGTCAGAGGGGCGAGTGTAAAGAACCATCGCCCGGAGTCTCATGCGTAATACTACCTACCGTACCGAAGAGCGATATGATGGGCAATCGCGATAACAAAAATGGTGTAATTCGATGCGATACAAGCAATTAGCCCAGTCAGCTTTGTTGGCGCTTGCGCTATTTTCGGTTGCCACCGGCGCGCAGGAGGCCGAGCCGGCACAGGCAGTAGCAACGCCTCCCCGGACAGATATCCCGGCCGACGAATTCAATCGCGGCACGCCGTCGCGCAGCGGCGAAGGATTCATGGCGACGGTTGATACGGGCGACTATGAAAAGGGCGCCGAATACCTGGATCTCCGTAATCTGCGCGGCGAAGCAAGCCAGCTGACGGGTGCGCAACTGGCCCGCCGTCTGTTCGTTGTTATCAATCGCGCAACCTGGGTCGATGTTGACCAGCTAGTCGACGACCCGGCGGGCCGCAGTAACGACAATCTGCCCAGTTACCGGGATTCGATCGGCGTCGTATTGGATGAGGACCAGGAACATCGACTGTTCATGCAGAGAGTGCCCCGCGGTGACGGCGTCTTCATATGGAAAATTTCCAATGCCACGGTATCGCTGATACCGGAACTGTACGACACCTACGGATACCCGAAACCCGTCGAAGACCTGCGACGCAAACTGCCGGATGTCACGGTGCTGGGCTTCGAATTATTCAAATGGGCGATCGCGTTCGGCATCGGCACGATGGCTTACGCAAGCGTATTCCTTATTGCCCTGATCATGCGACGCGCACTGGGTAACCCGGACAAGCCATCGCATCGACGCGTATTCAGATTTCTCGTGTTGCCTGCTGGTATCTGGTTGGTTGTTATCGCGATGAGTAGCGCGGCCACTTGGTTGGGCAGGGGAGCGACGGCAGAAACCATTGAGCGTGTATCGCCGTTGCCGATCCTTATCACGATCTGGGTGATGTTCGCCGCCATCAACCTGATCAGAGACCTCTATTCAGACCGCTTGTTGAAAATGGAACGGCGTGGCGCGGCGGTATTGCTTCGCCCGATCAGTAATGCCGTCAAATCATTGATCGCGGTCGGCGCTACGTTGATGTACGTCGACAATCTCGGTATCAACATCACCACGGTGTTGGCCGGCCTCGGTGTCGGTGGCATCGCGGTTGCATTGGCCCTGCAAAAACCCATGGAGGACGTATTCGGAGCAGTTACCTTGTATTCGCAGCAACCGGTTCGCGTAGGAGATTTTTGCCGCATCGGCAATGAGACGGGCACGATCGAGGAAATTGGCTTGCGCACAACCCGTATCCGCACGCTTGCCGATACCGTTATTGCGATTCCCAATGCAAAGCTGGCCAACGAACCAATCGATAACATCTCGGCACGCGAGAAAATTCTGTTCCGACCTAACTTGCGACTGCGTTACGACAGCACCCCAGAACAGCTGCAAAAAGTTCTCGACGGCGTGCGGGAATTGCTCTCGTCTCATGAAAGTGTGTTGCAGGATGGCCATCGCGCGCGCTTCAAGGAAATCGCGTCCGATGCACTGCTGGTAGAGGTCTACGCGTACGTGAACACGACAGACTGGGCCGTGTACCTGGAACTCGCCGAAGAACTCAATATGAAAATCCTGGGCGTCGTGGCCGACGCGGGTACGAGCCTGTCGCCGCCCGCCAGGATGTTGCACATAGAACAGACAAACCTGTAGGAGCGAGCCCCGGCTCGCGACGCGATTGTGTAGGAGCGGGCCCCAGCCCGCGAACAGTCAAATTATGGATAAGCGTAGGTCGACTGAATCCCGAGCGGTAAGCCAATCGCGAAATAGATGAGCAGGAAGATCGTCCACAACAAGAGGAAGGTCATCGAGTACGGCAGCATCATCGCAGTCAGTGTACCGATACCGGTGCTCTTAACGTAGCGCTGGCAGTACACAACCACGAGGGGGAAGTACGGCATCAATGGCGTGATGATGTTCGTGCTCGAATCACCGACGCGGTAGGCGGCCTGCGTAAGGTCCGGTGATATGCCGAGTGACATAAGCATGGGCACGAAGATCGGCGCGAGCAATCCCCACTTGCCGCTGGCAGAGCCAACAAAAATATTGACGAAAGCAGTCAAGAAAACAATACCGACAATCGTTATCGCCGCCGGCATCGCCAGGGCCTTAAGAAAAGCCGCACCCTGCAACGCAAGCAGAACGCCAAGATTGGATTGGCCGAAGGCATAAACAAATTGCGCAATGAAGAACATTATGACGAGGTAGTACGCCATAAGGTGCATCGACTTCGTCATGCCGACGATGACGTCTTTCGAACTCTTCATCGTGCCGGCGACAATGCCGTAAACAACACCCGGCAGCAGGAACAATAGAAAAATCAGCGAAACAATGGAGCGCATCAACGGAGCCTGGAAACTGGAAATTTCACCACTGGCATCGCGCCATGCCGAATCCACGGGAAGCGATGTTGCGACAAGCAAGCCGGCAGCAAGCACCATCGAGATCAATGCCCAACGTAAGCCCTTGCGTTCCTTCTCCGAAAGATCGTGCATCTCCGGCAGATCCTCGGCGTCACCGTCTATGGTCTCGCTCTGTAATCGAGGCTCCACAATTTTGTCAGTGATGTACCAGCCGGCGGAAATGATCAGCAGCGATGATGCCGTCGTAAAGAAGTAGTTGTTAAGAGGATTCAATACGACGCTGGGATCAAGAATCTGTGCCCCGGCTTGTGTGAGACCCTGCAACAGAGGGTCGATGGACGATGGAATGAAGCTCGCCGAGAAACCACCGGACACGCCGGCGAACGCGGCGGCGATACCTGCCAGCGGATGACGACCGGCCGCGTAGAAAATTACGCCACCCAATGGAATAACCAGCACGTAACCCGCGTCGGCGGCTGTGTGGCTAACGATACCCACAGCGACCACCATCGGCGTGAGTAATTTCTCCGGCGTTACATTCAAAAGTGCACGCAGCGCGGAATTGATAAAGCCCAGATGTTCGGCTACACCGATTCCGAGCATCGCTACCAGCACCACTCCAACAGGATGGAAGTGCGAGAAATTCGTGACCATCACGGACAGGAATTCGGTCAGCGCACGTCCTTCGAGGAGGTTGTTGATGACCAGCGCTTCGCTTGTGCGCGGATCAACAACGTCAAATGTCACATAGGACAAAAGCCACGAAAGCACCCAGACAATAAACAGCAACGCGATAAACAGTACAGCGGGGTCGGGCAGTTTGTTGCCGACGCGTTCAACAGTGCCGAGAAATCCGCCGCTTGCCTTGCTGTTTTGTAATTGTTGTTCAGCCATCGTGAATTCCTCGTAATCTTTTACTTCGACGGTCGCGGGCTGGGGCCCGCTCCTACATTACCAGCCGCAGCTGCGACCTTCGTTCTGCTCTTTAAGGTATCCCATGAGCGGCTCGAAGTAGTCAATTATTGCCGTCGCGTCCATCTGTCGGTTGCCGGTCATTGCTTCCAGCGTGTCCTGCCAGGGCTGGCTCTGTCCGGCTTCCAGCATTTCGTAGAACTTCGCGCCGGCTTCTTTGCTGCCGTAGACCGAACAGGCCTGCAGCTCGCCTTCATGACCCGCGACGTCGCACAGCGCGCGCTGGAACTGGAACTGCATGATTCGTGCTAGGAAGTAACGCGTATAAGAGACGTTGCCCGGGATGTGGTATTTCGCACCCGGATCAAAGTCCGCCTCCGTCCGCTCGACCGCAGGGGCTACGCCCTGGTATTTCGTTCGCAGGTCCCACCACGCCTGGTTGTAGTTTTCTGCTGTGATCTCACCATTGAATACGCCCCAGCGCCACTCGTCGACGAGTTTTGCCCACGGTAATACGGATATTCCGCTCAGCGCCATTTGCATCTGCCGGTTGATGACCGCGTCGCGACTTTCGGATGCACCTTCGATCAGTCCGACTTCAGCCAGATACTCCGGTGTCATCGACAGCACAACGGTGTCGCCGATGGCCTCGTGGAAACCGCCGTGAGCACTGCTCTGGAAAATCGGCGGCTGCTCTTTGTAAGCGCCCTGGTAGTAGTTGTGGCCGAGCTCGTGATAAATCACTTTCAACTCGTCATAGTTCTGGCGAATGCACATCTTGATGCGCAGATCGTTGCCGCCGTCGAGGCCCCAGGCGCTCGCATGGCAAACGACATCGCGATCTTCCGGTTTGGTGAACATTGAACGTTCCCAGAACGTATCGGGCAGGCGCGGCATGCCCATCGAGACGTAGAAGTTCTCGGCCGAACGTACCATCTCTTCAGGCGAGTAATTCCCGGTTTGTAACGTCGAATCGACATCGAGATCTGAGACTCCCGGGTAAGGTTCCATGATGTCGTATAGGAAGTTCCAGGTCTGCGCCCACATGTTGCCCAAAAGATGCGCCGGAATCGGGCCGTCCTGCGGCACTTTATCCTCGCCGTAAAAGTCGCCGAGCTTCGCACGCACATGGCAATGCAATTCGTCGTACAAGGGTTTCACTTCATTAAACAGGCGTTCCGTGTCGGCCTCGAACTCCGCCGGTGACATGTCGTAGTTCGACCGCCACATTTCACCCAGGTCCGAGTAACCGAGTTCGTTGGCGCCTTCATTCGCGAGCTCCACAAAGCGCTCGTATTTCGGTCGCATCGGTTTCGCAATCGTGCGCCAGCCCTGCCAGGCATCAAGCAGCTCGTCATAATCGCGATTTTCGGTCATGAAGTTTTCAAGCTCCTGCCCGCCGCGACAGTTACCGCCTTCATCGCAGTACTCACCCGCGCCATACATGCCTTCGAGGTCGGTCGTTATCTCCGCGATTTCTTTTCGTTTTGCAGCGTCATCGGGTGCGGGCGCCGACGTGCTGAGTTTTAGCAAATCCATAGCGCGACGCGTATCGGCAGATAACTCCTGGCCGTCGTAGGCCATTGACGCCTTAACCATGCGACCGTGCCATTCGGCGTAACGCACGCTTGCAGCGGAAGCAATAATGCCCGTGTCCTCGGTTATATAGGTTGAGCGCACCCAGCCGGCGGCACCAAGCTCGCGGCCAAGCTCGCGCAGCTCTTCGTTCATGCGCGCAACGAATTCATCCGCGGTCTCTGTTGCCGCCGCGCCAGCGGCAGTTCCGTCTGTCGATTGTTCTGAACAGCCCGTGACGGCGAAAACAGCTAGCAACAATAAAAATTTCTTCATGATTAAGCTCGCTTCAAATCGAATTTCTTGAAGGAGCCGCGCTTGCGCCGCGATCGCGCTGCAAGCAACGCTCCTACATTACGAAATGCGGCGGCCAATGGCCGCCGCAGGTGTCGTGATTCTTTTATCAGTGAATGCCGTGCATCCAGCGTCGCAACATGGGTGAGATGACAACCATGAATACGCCGACTCCAATGCCGGTCCACATCAGGAAGCTGAATAACTCGGTGTAGCTGGCCGACGCGGCAGCGATATCAAGCGTCTCGCCTCCTGACGTATCGATTGCCGCCATGCGTGCGAGGCGTGTGGCGACGGTTTCCGAGAGCGCCGTTGCCAGGAACCATGTTCCCATGCTGACGCCGACCACATTACCGATCGATAGCTTCGTAACTGCCGAAAGACCGACGGGTGACAGCATGAGCTCGCCGGTCGTGTGCAGCAAGTAAGCCAGGATCAACCAGATCATCGCAATCTGGCCGGCTTCATTAGGGAACTGCGCGCCAAACACAAGTGCGCCGAAACCAAGTCCAGCCTGAATGATACCGAGACCGAATTTGACCGGTGTGCTCGGCTCGAGGTTTCTCTTTGACAACCAGACCCACAGTGCCGCGAACGGAATCGCGAGTAGCATGATGAATCCGGCATTGAGTGACCCGAACTGCGCGGCGGTAAACCGGGGGACCATTACAGAGACATCGTTGGCAAGCACTGTACTGGCAGCAAGTACCTGGCCGGAAGCGAGCGTCAGGTCGTTAGTCAGTTGGGTGCCGGCAAGGTATTCAACTGCATGGAACCCTCGATCGACAACACGATCCGCATACAAGGTCATCGAACCGGCGGCCTGTTCGAACAGCGCCCAGAAAACGACGGTCGACAGAATAAGAACCATCAGTACAACGGTGCGGCCGAATTCGTCCGAGTTGTGTGTCTTGAAGCCATAAACAACGAACGCAATGATCAGCGCGATGGAGCCGTAGAGAATATTTTCGGCAAGCGCCTCACTGCCAGATATGAAATGCAGGTTGACGAGAACGGCGTATATGGCCGCCGCGACCGCAACGCCAGCGATCGTGAATGGAACCCTATTGCTGCTGTGCTCGCCTTTCTTGTGAACCATCGAATACAAGATCAGACCGACAATGGAAACAATTAACAGTACATTCTGCGACAGCAACACAATATGCTCACGTTGCACAAGCCACCAGAATACAAACAGCATCGGCAAGCTTAATATGTAGATTGACCACTCAGTATTGATCGGGCCCAGAAGAGGTTTCTTCAGCTTTTCCGGCTCCGAGGGCTCTGCGTGACCTAGCAGGTATTTCTGACCGTACGTGAATGAGATAAGGCCGATGATCATGCCGATACCGGCAGCGCCAAAGCCGTACTTCCAGCCGTAGGTTTCACCAAGCCAGCCGCACAACAGGGTCGCAACGAATGAACCGATGTTGATGCCCATGTAGAAGATCGTGAAGCCACTATCGCGGCGCGGATCATCGCGACTGTAGAGCTTGCCGACGATGGTCGAGATATTCGGCTTGAGATAACCGACGCCCATGACGATCAGCGCAAGCGCAAAATAAAATACCTTTAGTGCGCCCGTGTCTTGCCACAGAATGTCGTCGGTGAGCACGGTGCCCGCTGCGAAGAATTGTCCCGATGCAAGCGTCAGGTCTTCAAGGAGCGTCGTTCCGGCGGCGTAATTTATGGCCTGATGGCCTTCAACGGCCATAAGGATATGACCCAGCGACAACATGATGCCGCCGAAGATCACTGACTTGCGCATACCCAGGTATCGGTCAGCAATCATGCCGCCAATGAGCGGCAGGGCGTACACGAGGCCCGCGTACGCGCCAAGGACATCGAGCCCCATTGAGTCAGTAAACAGGTGATATTTCGTGAGGTACAGAACGAGCAGGTACTTCATTCCGTAGAATGAAAAACGCTCCCAGAGCTCGGTTGTGAAACAGACGTACAGGCCTTTTGGATGGCCCCAAAGCTCGTCATCGTGAGAAAAGTCTTCCGCTGTCGCGGCGACGTCGTCACTCATGCATATTCCCCCCGGTTATGTGTGACCGGTGTTATTCAGGTAATGGTTCCGGCAATGGCCAGATGAACCCGGCAATGGCCGATGGCTAGGCATTAAACACTATTTCTGGCGCAACTATCTACTTGACCCGCTGAATGATGTTTGGTTTCAGCTAAGTTAGAATTGTAGGAGCGCTGCTTGCAGCGCGATCGCGGCTTCCACGAACATAGGCTCGCGCTGCGAGCAGCGCTCCTACACGTCGTCTTCATTGTCTTTTTCGTCGCGGCGCGGCGCAAAAAACCGTGACATGATGATGCCCAGCTCATAGAGCAGGTAGACCGGCACGGCCAGCAACGTCTGGCTTATGATGTCGGGCGGCGTCAGGAACATACCGACAACAAAGGCGCCCAGAAAGACATAGGGACGAGCTTTCGCGAGTTTCTCGGTCGTGGTCAGACCGGTCCAAACGATTAGCACCGTGGCGATTGGCACCTCGAAGGCCAGTCCAAAAGCCAAGACGATCAGCGTAATAAAGCTCAGGTAACTCGAGATGTCGGTCATGACTTCGACGCCGTCGGGGGCGACCGCTGTCATGAAGCCGAAGATCAGGGGAAATACGACGAAGTACGCGAACGCGATGCCGGCATAGAACAGCAGGATGCTCGAGCCGAGTAAG
>Ga0255056_10000065_pt1 | contig 23906 bp, 26 predicted proteins | sample Cases_109_1_MG_FD_183639 | JGI IMG/M metagenome (GOLD analysis project Ga0255056, IMG submission 183639) | Seawater microbial communities from Amundsen Gulf, Northwest Territories, Canada - Cases_109_1 | ecosystem: Environmental > Aquatic > Marine > Gulf | place: Canada: Northwest Territories... | reverse complement strand
TAAGTCGACTAAGCAGGTATCTCCATCTAACTTAAAGAAATTGATTAACTGCGTACGCCCTGGGGTTTTACTTGTTCGTGCCAAACTGTTCTGATTGCACAGTGCATTTATGGCGCTCGATTTACCTGCATTTGAGCGGCCACAGAACGCTATTTCGGCAGCAATATTGTTAGGAAAGTCTTTCTCAGACGAGGCGCTACGTAGAAACTGTGCTTTAGATAGTATAGTGGTCATTTGGAGCCTAATTATGGGTGAATACTCAGTAAGTAAGATAGATTTTTCAGCGCTTGAGTTGAACAATTACTCAACTCAATTTCAAGCCATTACTGTGAGTGACTCATCACAGCTTAATAATTGGCTATTTTTGTGGCAGCCTGTGCTTTATGCTATATAAAAACGACCATTATTTTAATTCAGTGTGGCTGAACTAAACGCCATCTAAGCTTAAGCCAAAAAATTTTAACTAACCCTAAATATTCTATAGTAAGGATTCTATACATGAAGAGATTATTATGTGCGCTTATCACAACCTTATTTTATGTAATTAGTGTACAAGCATCGGGTGACGCTGATGCCGGCAAACAAAAAGCTGAACCATGTGCAGCATGTCATGGTGTTGGTGGGGTAAGTGTTAATCCAGCTTGGCCTAAATTAGCGGGTCAAGGCGAGAAATATTTAGTGGACCAACTTAAGCTTTTCAAAGAAAAAGTACGTGTGAATATACTGATGAACCCTCAAGTTGAAAATCTATCTGATCAAGATATAGAAGACTTAGCAGCTTATTATTCAAGTCAATCTGCTAACGCTGGCAGTGCAGATGCAGATAAAGAATTTCAAGGTGAAAAGTTGGTAGTAATTGGCGAACACATCTATCGTGGCGGCAATGCCGACACCAGTGTGCCTGCATGTATGTCCTGTCATGCACCAGATGGAGTCGGAAATGAGGCAGCGAAATTTCCTCTTTTAGCAGGACAGCACGCGGTATATACCGCAGCACAATTAAGGGCATATCGTAGTGGTGCTCGATATCAACCTGATGATAATTTGAACATGATGAAAGAAATCGCTACTTATTTGAGTGATACTGAAATCGATGCGGTAGCTGAATATATTTCTGGTTTGCACTAAATCTATACTAGGAATTTAAATAAGATACGTGACAGAACTACTGGGTTTTGTCAGGGTCTATGTTAGCAACCAACAACTTTGCGTAATAAAAATATGAATATACAAAATCTCTATCGTATTTTCCCGAACTTACTTGCTGCTTTGATTTTTTCATTGCCTTTAGTATCTGCTGCTGGTGACGACCATGACCATGCGTCAATTGCTAATTTTCAGGAAGGCAAACACTATCATCGAATTGAACCGGCAGTTGAGACGGATGTAGGAGATGGTAAAGTAGAGGTGTTGGAATTATTTTGGTATGGCTGTCCACATTGTTTTCAATTTGAACCTCATTTGACTAGCTGGAATGATACCAAGGCAGAATATATAACTTTCACTCGTATGCCAGCAGTGCTTAATCGGGGTTGGCTGCCGCATGCGCGTGCTTACTACGCTCTTGAAACTATGGGTGAGTTGGAAAAAATGCATTCAATATTTTTTGAAGCCATTCACGTGCAGGGTAGACGATGGCGCGATTCTTATCACAGTATGATGTAGATGCAGAAAAATTCAAAAGCGCTTATGACTCTTTATATGTAGAGACTAAGATAAATCGCTCGGGCCAGTTGGTTCGCCAATATGGTTCAAGTGCGGTGCCTACGGTAATCATCAACGGCAAATACCGAACCTCAGCTAGTGATGCTGGCAGCTATGAAAATGTTTTACGAGTGATAAATATGTTAGCGGAAAAAGAAGTAGGTACGGTTGCTGCTGCAAGCACTACTGATGAGAGTGCTGAATAGCTTATAAAGCTTAATTATTCTTTGCTTTGAATATGAGGTTCTAGTTCCTGATAGTCGCGAATCATTTTCTCGCCACCAATACGATCACTTTTTCGTGACCCCATTTTTGGTTGCCTCTTTCTAAGAGTATTAAAAATCTTTTGTACGGTGTCTTTAACTTCCTTGTCCACTCGATTCTACCTTGATATATACAAGTTTAAGTTTAAGTTATTGTAGCGGGAGGTTAGGATGAGTTTAGTCTTAGTGGAGATAAGAGGGAGGGCCGAGGCGATAGGAGGAAGGATAGTTATATAAAAAGAAACGACCTCCATCAAAGAGCTTTTTTATACTCTAATATAGTCGTCCGCCACTAACAATTCGTGGTTGCCAAAAGTCATCATTTAAGTTATTTACTGCTACTTGTTTACCGCTCTTGGGGGCGTGTATAAATCGACCCTTACCGACATAAATACCCACATGCGAAACGTTGTTTTTGTCTAGAGTAAAAAATACCAAATCCCCAGAATGTAACTCATTAAGTTCGATAATTTTTGCACTCATATATTGTTGCAATGCAGTACGCGGGGTACGAATTCCCAGTTTTCCATGTGTGTAATAAACCAAACCACTGCAATCAAAACCCTTGGGGGATGTACCACCATATCTATAAGGGCTTCCCACTAAAGATTGAGCTAAGTTAGCAATTTCTTTGCCTTTATTTTCTGCTTTGTGGCTACTTTCTATTGCGACAACTTTTGTTTTTTTAGACGAATCACTGTATTTAGGTGAATGTGAGCAGGCTAAAAGCAAACCTGAGCAGAGCAATATGAAAGTGAATGGACGAAGTTGTACAAACATAACAGAGAACACCTAAATGAAATCTGGCTTCAATTTTATAGCAAACAGCTGAGGACTAGAAAGTAAGATAATATAAAAGCTAAATTATACTGGATGAATGACTGCTCTGGGTCATTTGCATAAAAAAATAGTCATAAATTAATCAATTTAGTTTGTAATCCTTAGATTGCGCGTTAGCAATAGAATGACATATATCTAGGAATCCTCAAATTAATTTACTGATGTTACTCGCAACTTGAATCCGTTGATTAGTCCGGTGGTATAGCCTGCCGTGCGACTTTCTTCAGGAATGTGTAACTGGGCAAGGAACACGCGAGGAGAGCAATCCGATAAAAGTATGTCACGCTCAGATATGATAAGTGGTGCAATCAACCATAATTAAGTAATTCCAATTACCGAAGCAATGCTTGTCCAGCCATCATTTATGCGCATACGGTAATTAGTGCTTCATGCCCAAACCCAAAGAATAGGTCAATGGAGTGGAAATCGCTTATCAATTTGATATGGAAATAGTTCAAATCCAACCGCTAAAATAGCTATAACTAGTAGGCTAGCAGTCTCTAGAGGAATGTTTTCCCGCTTGAATAGTATTAAGGCGATTATGGTTAGTACCAATAGGCCTATGGAGTGGGGGTCTGGGCTAGCTAGGAAGGGCGTGATGTATCCAGATTAAGTCGTATTCATGGGGTGTTATACCGAACAGAATAGTGAACTCTACCTAGAAATTTACCTATATTTAACTGCTATAGGTAATTGGTTTCATATCATTCATTCACTATAATTCTCCACGTTTAGATATGGAATCAACAACAAATTAGGAGTTTGTGTGAACGACAATCAGTTTACAACGACAATGATGACCATACTCGGTGTGCTAATAGCGCTTACCGTAGTCATTCTGATAATCGCTAATACACTTATGCCAGGTTCTAACTATTCTCAAGATAGTTTGATACAAGGAAGCATTGAAGATCGAATTCAACCCATTGGCACATTAGCTATAGCGGGTATTACTCCGGTTAATGCAAGTGAAGGTAGTGATGGCTCTGCTAGTACCAATGTAGCAACTAATGATGCTGCCGGTGCGAGTAAAAGTGCTGAAGACCTCTACACAGCTTGTGCTGCATGTCATAACACTGGGATTCTAAATGCTCCTAAGCTTGGCGACAAAGCGGGATGGGGTACACGAGTAGCGAAAGGTGTTGATGCACTTTATGCAAGTGCAATTAATGGCATGAATGGTATGCCTCCAAAAGGTGGTCGTGCAGATTACTCGGATGACGATATTAAAAAGGTTGTAGATTACATGTTGGAATCTGTGAAGTAACTTAGATTCACCTAACTCTACTCTAATGTGGCTTATTTTTTTAGTAAGCGATCATATCTGAAATATCGAAATCTGCAATTGTACATGCAAGTTTAAGTGTGCGGTAATCGCTTCAAGCAGATTAACCTAGTTGTTCAAATGCTTTGTTCATAAGCATGTCGCACTCATCATTAAGTGGATAAAAATTTTCTATTTTTTATTAGTAATATATAAGCGTTTATTTTTTCTGACGGTTAATTTGTAATTCACGTGCAGTGTACACTTTAGCTTGACAGCCATTACATCAATATCACAACCCTGTTGGCAAAGATTCAAAGCGGCAATCAGTTGAAAGATCTACCTCCATTGTTACTAATGGAGCCTCCATGCCTGTTTTATTGTACGAGAGTAGGTTGTATAAAGCTCATTAGAAGTTATTTTTATTATGAGTTTCTAATTACTCGTTATATTTTATAAAATTTTATTTTTCTCAATTAATTTTTCTAGTTCTCTAATCCGTTGTTCAAGTTCTTTAACGCGTCGTTGGCTTTTTGATAGAAGCATCACTTGCACATCAAATTCTTCTCGGGTGATTAAATCTAGGCGTTGGAAGACACCCTCTAATGTAGCGCGCGCATTTTTTTCTAGCTCTTCTTTTGCGATTTTTAAATCTTCAGGTATAGCAGTACTAATTTTGCGCACGATCTCGCTTACTGTTTGATCCAAAGATTCTGTATCAAATTTCATCTCAATTTCTCCTATTTCAAGGCCATTAGTTTAACGGAAGCACTAGGATAATTAGTGCGCCATATTAGTGCATCAGAGTCTTTAAAGCGTGCATTATATTGGTGCAAGTTAATAATATAATTTATAAGTGATTGTTATATAACATATAAATAAGTTGGCATAGCTCCTGCAATAGTAATAACTGAAATATAAACAAAGCCTTTTTAGGGGGAATATCGAAGGTGATGAGTACGACTTCATTGGAGCCTCTGTGGGTTGGAATGGCGTGTATCTAACTTATGGCGCGTTTGGCGATGATGCTGATGACCAGTTAGGCGAATACTTTGAACTTGGGTATGGCTTTGAAGTAGCCGGTTTTGATGTTACGGCTACGGTTGTGCATACCGATCTAGATGATGATCCTGCAGGTTTAACTAGTGATGACGATGGAGATGAAACCTCTGCTTATGTTGGCATCCATCGCAGCTTTGACATTATGAAGTGGGGGAGCTAAACGACTCAATATTTAAACTGTGCCATTTATTACTGCACGGTATAACTATAAATATTTCAATATAAAAATCAAACACAGGAGAAATACTTATGAAGTTTGTTACAGCAATTATTAAGCCTTTTAAGCTTGATGATGTACGCGAAGCTTTGTCTGAAATTGGTGTAGCAGGTGTAACTGCTACTGAAGTTAAAGGCTTTGGAAGACAAAAAGGTCATACTGAGTTATATCGTGGGGCAGAGTATGTAGTCGACTTTTTGCCAAAAGTTAAACTTGAAATCGCTATTGATAGTGGTCTTTTAGATTCAGTTATTGAAGCAATTAGCAAAGCAGCAAATATAGGAAAGATTGGCGATGGGAAAATTTTTGTTTCATCACTTGAGCAAGCAGTGCGAATACGAACTGGGGAAACTGGTTCAGACGCTCTCTAAATATTTATATAAAAAAATAAATTCCTAATAGGAGAAAATTGTGGAAAACAATATATTTGAATTGCAATATGCATTAGACACCTTTTACTTCTAGGTGGTGGTGCATTGGTAATGTTTATGGCTGCAGGTTTTGCAATGTTAGAGGCGGGCTTAGTTCGCTCTAAGAATACAACTGAAATTCTTACCAAAAATATTGCGCTTTATGCGGTTGCTTGCACTATGTTCATGGTGTGCGGTTACTCGATTATGTATGGCGGTGGCGATTTCACTATGTTTTTGAGTGGCATCATTGGTGATGGTGTAGCAGGTGCAGAAGAGCCCGCTACTTATGCGCCCTCTTCAGACTTTTTCTTCCAAGTTGTATTTGTCGGGGCCGCTATGTCAATCGTTTCTGGTGCGGTTGCCGAGCGAATGAAGCTATGGTCATTCTTAGTGTTTGCGGTGGTGATGACTGGATTTATCTACCCTATGGAAGGCAGTTGGACTTGAGGAGGTGAAGCGGTATTTGGACTATACACATTAGGTGATCTTGGATTCTCTGATTTTGCTGGCTCTGGAATTGTACATATGGCAGGTGCTAGCGCAGCCTTTGCAGGTGTTATATTGCTTGGAGCTCGTAAGGGTAAGTATGCAAAAGATGGCAGATCTATAGCCCTGCCAGGTGCTAACTTACCGTTAGCAACATTAGGAACTTTCATTTTATGGTTAGGATGGTTTGGTTTTAATGGTGGTTCAGTATTGGCAACTGCAAGTGTTGAAAGTGCGAATTCCGTTGCTGTTGTATTTATGAATACAAATGCAGCTGCAGCAGGAGGTTTGATTGCATCTTTGATTCTTGCGCGCTTGATGTTTGGTAAAGCAGATTTGACCATGGCATTAAATGGAGCACTTGCAGGTTTAGTAGCTATCACAGCAGAGCCATCCACTCCAAGCGCATTGCAAGCGACTATTTTTCGTGGATTAGGCGGCATCCTTGTAGTCTTAAGCATTATTACATTCGATAAAATGAAAATTGATGATCCAGTAGGTGCGATTTCCGTTCATGGTGTCGTTGGTTTACTGGGCTTGTTGTTAGTACCAGTTACTAATGGTGAAAATTCATCATTCTCTGGTCAGCTTATTGGAGCTGCAACTATTTTCTTTTGGGTGTTTGTGACCAGCTTAATCGTCTGGGGAATTCTCAAGATGGTTATGGGCATTCGTATGAGCGAAGAAGAAGAAATGGAAGGTGCGGATATTACAGAATGTGGAATGGAAGCTTATCCGGAATTTGTGACTGAGTAGATACTCCTCCTAAACGTATACTCAGGGTACTTTAGTAGCTTGGTGCCCTAGGTAAACGTTATACTTGAGACACAATCATTAGGCGCCTCTATATGGGGCGCTTTTTTATGGATGAATACTTATTTTAATTGAGTCGAAACAAACTGAGGCGAGGCAAAGACAGCGAAGTGCATATTATGATTATAATATTGAGTCTCGAATTCTAGAGATTGAGATTATTGTTTGGGAGTGTTTTTGGTTGGCGCCTATCAAGAGATATTAGGTGATATGCATGACTTATTTGGTGATACCTATACGGTCAATATTGTAACTGAACCAGATGGGACATATCGAATTTATGATGAAGAGCCTGGAGATACATTTTCAGAAATATTATCTTACTTGCATATAGACACTGAAAAAATGCGGCATATATGGTTAGAAAGTCTCTCGACCAATATGTCGGGACAATATAAAAAGCTCGTAATTAATGAACTTGAAGCCTTTTTATATTCAAACAGCTATTTAGGTTAAAATACTTTAGGTATAAATATATGCTAGCTCAGATCGTTTTAATTCTTGCACTGCTATTAATTTTAGTAGGCATGATTATGGTGTTACTTGACGCATTTAGTGAAAGTTTTATTTGGGGTATTTTAGTTTTATTACTACCGCCTATATTTGTTCCTATTTATAGTTTTGTAAAATGGGAGAAGAGTCAGGCTCGCAACGGTTTCGCTATGGCATTGGTAGGAGTAGCAATGGCATACGTTGGTTATTATGGTGGTGGCTTAAACATCTTTCCAGGCATAAGTGATAATGAAATTGTAAGCAATATACCTACGGCGAAATCAAAAAATAAGCCTTTATCTAATGAAAGAGCCGCCGCGAATGTAAAATTAGAAGATGAACAAGCTTATGATCCTATGTTAAGTACTGACAAGGACCGTTTTTCGCCAAAAGAAATTGTACCCTTAGCTCCTGAAGAAGATAAAACTGTAAAAAGCTTTGGCAAAGACAAGTCGCATGCAATTAATGTCCCTCTTGACAATTTAAGTTATTCACTGGGAGCCAATATTGAAATTACGCTTAGTGATGGTACGAAGCATGCGGGTACATTAGTTAGAACTACAGAAGATTCAATTTTTATTGAACAACAAGTAAGTGGTGGTACCGTGTCATATGAATATACGCTAGAGAAAATTCAGTCTGTTGTTAGACGTACCAAGCCTACTAAAACTATAAATCCGCCTGTTGTCGAAAGTGGCGAGCAACAGTAAAAGCTTTAAGTAGACTTTTACAAGAAAACAGCAATATCACTTTCTATCGCTACTTAATTTCTTGATTGATATAATCGTTTATATTGACTTTGACTAGTAGCTAAGCTTTTATACATTTCAATATTATTCAGGTATTGATGATGAAATGCTTTGTATATAAAAGTCTTAAGAAAGTGGATAATTATATTTATATTAATCAAAAAGATAATTTTGAGAAAATACCAAAAAAATTGTTACTACTTTTTGGAAAACCGGAATTTACTATTGAATTTGAGCTTACAGTAGGCCGTAAACTTGCTTTAGCTGATGCGAATCAAGTTATGCAGAGCTTAAATGAGCAAGGTTATTATTTGCAAATGCCCTCCAACTAATAACTTGCCAATTTAATTGTAATAAAGTATTAACAGTATTATGTCAGCTCGTTTAATTCTACACTTCATCGTTACACTAGTGCTGTTCGCTATGGGCTGGTGGTTGTACATGCGTTTAGGAAATAGAGACTATGGCACGATTGATTCGGTCAGCGTGGCAACATACTGGTTTGCGGTATTGGTGTATGTGCTATTTAGTTGGTTATTTTATTGGATAGTTTATAGGTTAAGATTAAAAGCTTGGATTATCGCGCAAATCATAGCAGTTGTGATTGCAACAATTTCAACTGGTTCACTATTGTTTGTCTCGCGCGAGCATCAAAAACAGTTTAAAGAAAAAGCGAACTTACAAGAACAAGCAGTTTTGAATCCAGAAGAGCAACAAGAAGTGACTTCAGAGAGTGAACCTGAAGAGAAAATGCAAACATTGGATCTTTCTGAAGAATAATAAGCAGCAGGCTCTGCGCAAGATTCAGAGGTCAAAAGAAGATGAATACGGTAGACTATTAATAAAAGCAGTAAATCTGCATTTATAATTTGAACATAGACTTACTAGCGCGTCTTAACTCAGTAAGAATGTCTTTTTGTAATTTATCGAGTTCAGCCATTTTATTTTCTGCGGCTCCACTAAGCCATGCTGTAGCAGTATTTTTCTTTTTAGTGAAATAATTTAGAATAAATGTCTCAGACATCAATACAAATTTGATGGCCTTTTCAGGGTCAACTTGAATGAATGGGTTTTTTGCAATCTGAATTGCAGAAGCTTCTTGCGAAGCACAAAATTTGTTTAATAAATAGAACAACGAGATCCTGGCTTGTCGCAATGACTTGGCAACTCGTTGTTTTGAATCGTCGTTTAAGCTGGCTTCAACAATGGTATCCAGCCATAGAGTTAAATCACTTTCTGCAATGACAACCTCGCTGGCTTTAATCTCATTCACGAGCTCATATATTCTCTGCTGTGACACTTTAGTATCATCTATAGTCTTTTTACGCTTCATAGTGCGATTCCATAAAGTTTGAGCTCCTTTAAGGTCAGCTTGTAAATTGTCGAGTTCTTGCTTTTTTATTTGTGCAGTTTCTTCACGATTTTCTATTAGTTTGCGTTTCTGGTGAATTGCACGCGCCAACACTTTTAAACGTAAAATATAATATTCACAAAGAATTTTATCTACTGAAGTAGTTTGTTCTTTGAGCGTATGAATTGAAGCATTAAATCTTTTTTTGTCATCATCATTAGTTGGTTTCGCTTTTTGTATAACAGCAATGCTTCCGCGCAAACTAATTGTTTCACTGCGTACGTCTATTAATAAATTATTAATAACCGTGATTTGTTTTACAAACGTATCATTAGCTACTTTCTTGGTCCCGTGTTGAGCAGATTGCAACATTTCAACTAATAGAAGAATTTTATTTTTAAACACACGTAGCTTTGCAGATCCTGTGGCAGTCTTTGCTTTATCTAATGCCTTTACAACACTAGTACCATAAGACTCTTGATCACGCATGCGACGTTTAAGATGGAAAGAGTTTGCAGTCATGATGAGCTCATCGACAGCACTTCTCGATGCCATGGGAATTTTTTCGCTAATGTCTGCCGGCATATTATTTGGCAGCTTCTCTATCGGAAAATTTGTAATACGCTCAGGCGGAAGTCTCTGCAACAGTTTGATAAATTGTTTCAGGGATAGTGGCTTTTGAATTTCTTTTGTTGATTGTGCAGTCATTAATAATTAGTTAGGTAGATTTTACCGTCAGCTGAAATGCTTCTATTAGCGATTAGTGCCTAATATTGCGTGAATTTAGGCTAAAAGTTTAGGAGCTTGTGCACAAAAGAGACAAAGGGGCGACGAACTCTATTATGCTGCAGTTTAGAAGGTAGCTTGCTCTGGTTTTAGGTCCTTTAAAGAATCTTTAATGGGCAACAAATTCGAGCATACGGCTTGTTGAGCGATAGGCTTTTTGGCGAATTTCCTCATCTATAAAGATCTCGTTTTCACTTGATTTCAAGCCTGTTTCTAAGACTTCTTCCAGATTATGCAAGCTATTCATAGCCATCCAAGGACAATGCGCACAGCTTTTGCATGTTGCGCCTTCGCCTGCAGTGGGTGCTTCTATAAAGGTTTTATCTGGAGCTTCTTGTTTCATTTTGTAAAAGATTCGATTATCAGTTGCAACAATAAATTCTTTATGCGGAAGTTCTTTTGCAGCTTTTATCAATGCTGTGGTAGAGCCCACAACGTCTGCAAGATCTATCACAGCTGCAGGCGATTCGGGGTGCACTAAAATTCCAGCATCGGGATGTTTTTCAATTAATTCACCTAGTCCACGCGCTTTAAATTCTTCGTGCACTATACATGCGCCTTGCCATAGCACCATGTCAGCACCAGTAACTTTTTCAATATAGTGACCAAGATGTTTATCCGGTGCCCATAAAATCTTTTTACCTTGATCCATTAAATGTGAGACAACTTTAAGCGCAATGCTTGAGGTTACTACCCAATCTGCACGAGCTTTAACTTCAGCACTAGTATTTGCATAAACAACAACCTCATGATCAGAGTATTGATCACAAAATTCACTAAATTCTTTTATTGGGCATCCCAGATCCAGTGAACAGGTTGCCTCTAAAGTTGGCATTAAAACGCGTTTCTCTGGATTTAAAATTTTTGCGGTTTCGCCCATGAAACGCACACCTGCGACGATTAAGGTTGTTGCAGGATGGGCATTTCCAAAACGTGCCATTTCTAAAGAATCTGATACCATGCCACCTGTTTCTTCAGCAATCATTTGCAGATCTTCGTTGGTGTAATAGTGGGCCACTAAAACTGCGTTCTTGTACTTCAATAAACGTTTAATATTGGCTATTTTTTTATCTCGTTGCTCTGCGTTGTAAACTGGTTGGTTGGACTGAATCACTGCAGTTTCAGGTATGCCTTTTAAAGGCACTGAAAATTCAACAGATTTTTTAGCTATATTTTCAGGCATTATTTTTAAATCGCGATTGTGGGTAACAGTAGTATTATAAAGCTATATATTGTTACGATAAGTAGCAAATTCAACCCAATGACCAAGGATTTCCTTATGTTTCTCAATATATCAGGGACTATGACAATTAGGTAATTTGATGTTGATTTTTAAATCTTCTAGCATTATTAGTTGATATTTTATTTCAAATTAAATCCTATAAGTCGAGCGATGTAAAACATGGCTAACATCGATTATATAACGCCAGAAGTTGCAAAATCTCTACCTGGCTTATTTCAGCAACGAGTCAAGCGTTCAGCTAATGCAATAGCTTATGGTTATCATGATGGCAAACATGAATGGATTGACCTAAGTTGGCAACATATCGCTGATCAAGTTACAAAAATTCAACAAGCTATTAGGCAAGAGCAACTAGAAAAAGGTGATCGAATCGCAATCATGTTACGAAACTGCCCGGAATGGGTGATGTTTGATATTGCTGCAATGGCTTGCGGTTTAGTAACTGTTCCTTTGTATACCAACGATCGGCCAGACAACGTGGCTTACGTTATTAAAGATGCGGGTGTGAAGACGCTGTTGATTCAAAATCAACGCCAGTGGCGAGAATTATCAAAAATACCATTTATTACTGAAACACTTAGACGTGTAATTAGTGTTGAATCACCAGAAAATGATAAAAAAAATTCACAAATAGTGAGTTTACAGCAGTGGTTAAACACTATTGAGGAAAATGTGCCCTTCACATCTGAAAGTGTTAACAGTATAGATCTTGCCACTATTGTTTATACGTCTGGTACTACCGGAAAGCCAAAAGGAGTGATGTTAAGTCATAAAAATATTTTGGCGAATGCCTATGCAGCACTACAGTGTGGTGAATTTTACCCTGATGACATTTTTTTGTCTTTTTTACCATTGTCTCATGCTCTAGAGCGTACCAGTGGGTGTTACTTGCCTATGATGGCCGGTTCAAAAGTCTGTTTCGCGCGCTCAGCACAACAGCTAGCAGATGACATACAAGCAGTACGACCAACTGTATTCATTTCTGTACCACGCATTTATGAAATGATTTACACAAAAGTGCTGTGTTCCTTGCAAAAAGAATCTTCTTTAAAAAAAATAATATTTGAGCTCGCAAAAAAAGTAGGTTGGCGACGTTTTCAATATAAAACCAAAGCTACCGATTGGCACTTGAGCTTATTATTTTGGCCTGTACTTGATCATCTAGTCGCTAATAAAATTAAACAAAGATTAGGTGGGAGACTCCGGTATGCGATCGCAGGCGGGGCTGCACTTAATAAATCTATTGCACAGTTTTTTATAAGTTTAGGAATTCCTGTTTATCAAGGATATGGAATGACAGAGAGCAGTCCGACAATAAGTGTAGGTCGGCAAGACGATAATGATCCCTTTAGTGTCGGTAAACCGTTACCAGGTATTAAAGTTAAAATTACAGAGCAAGGAGAATTATGTACCAAGAGTGACTGTATCATGCAGGGCTACTTTAATAACCAGCAAGCCACTCAGGAAGTCATAGATGAAGACGGTTGGTTGCATACTGGAGATTTAGCATCTATCAGTGATGATGGTTATCTGTACATCACTGGTCGAATCAAAGATATTATTGTTTTAGCCAGTGCAGAAAAAGTCCCGCCGCAAGATATGGAAACAACGATTTGTGCTGATCCATTATATGATCAAGCTATGATTATCGGCGAAGGAAGGCCTTTTTTATCAGCCTTATTAGTTTTAAATGGAGTTGAGTGGAATATCTTGGCATCAAAATTAGGAGTGAACAGAAAAAAATCAGAAAGTTTGCACGATTCCGGTGCACATAAATATATCGTAAAACATTTATCTGAATGCCTGCGCGAATTTCCAGGTTACGCGCAAGTACGTCGTGTTAGTTTATACTTAGAACCATGGAGCATTGAGAGTGGACTACTTACTCCAACACTTAAAATAAAACGTCCGCAACTATTACTGGCTTTTGCTAAAGACATAGAGTCAATGTATGAGTCACTTTCATTATAATAATTAAATGTTAAATAAATGCAAATCGTACTTCTCGATCTTATTTATTGCGTGGCTGGCAACTTCTTGTTCAAGTTCAGGAAATTTTAGCTACAACTCAAGTTTTGGACCTGTTCAAAAAGAAAGTTTTCAAACTAGTCTTTCTAGACAGCATTTTTGAAGATCAACAGGAGGTTATTTTTTATAGCCGAGCAATTTGGTATCCAAACAAAAATGGGTTTAAATTTTTTACCCGCAGGGAAAAAATCTAAAAAAGGTGTAATTGTTTACACGAATCACAGCATATATTTTTCAGAATGGAGCGCTAAGAAATATAACACTGAGTTTAGTGCTAGCTATGATCAAGTAGAAGAGTTACGTTTAGCTGCTAACGATTTATTCGGGCGCATTGTGATGAAAAAAAGTAATTACAATAGCTTTGAAATTTTAGGAGTAAATGGTCCAGATTTACCTGATAAAGACGAAACTGAAATTGCTTACCAGATTATCGTTCTTCAAAAACAACAATGAAAATGAATTTACTCTTTGGCTTGTAACAGAATTGTATCAACTTGACTTGATTTTAAACGTTTACGAAGGTTTTCAAGTGCTTTGCGGTCTTTGGATGGGCCAATTTGTACACGGTGCCACTTAGTCTTATTCACTTCCACGGATTGAATATTCGCTTCAACGCCGATTAACGCTAAGCGCGCTTTCAGAGTATCCGCCTCATTAAATTGTTGAAACGAACCTGCTTGTAACAAGTAGCCACCTTTATAATCCGCTTGCTGTTTGGAAGTACTTGTGGAGCTAGCCGATGCTTTTTGTTTTGGTGGCTGGGTTTCTTCCTGAGGAATTACAATTTCAAGCTCAGGTAGGAGGGTGTAAAAATCAAACTTTCGTTTGATTTCAGGCTCTTTTGTGATTGCAGCTTGTGAAGTCGTTGCGGTTTGTTCCTCAATATAACGCTCATTTGAGCGAGTAAACATTGCGATACCCAGACCGATTAATATGCCAAGGGTTAACCATATCCATGCAGGTATGATGCTGGACGATTTCGCAGTGGAACGTTTCTTTCTACGCGCCATAAGATTTGAGTCTACAATTTATCACTTACATTTTTTCGGGAGCGCTTACATCAAGAAGTGTTAAGCCGTTATTAAGTACAATCTTAGTTGCGTGTATTAATTTAAGTCTAGCATTTCGCAATGCAATATCATTCACTAAAACTTGATTTTCTTTTTCATTATAAAAACTATGAAAAGCATTCGCTACTTCGCGTAGATAGTTTACTAAGATATGTGGAGATAATTTTTCTGCAGCAGATGAAACAATTTCTGAAAATTGGCTTAATAGTTTCAATATTTTTTTTTCATACTCATTTGATAATTGCTCGGTATCTGCTTCGATAATTGAGTTATCTTGCATGCCAATACCTGCTTGTTCAAATATACTGCATATCCTTGCATGTGCATATTGAACATAATAAACCGGATTATCTTTCGACTGTGAAGTGGCTAGATCTAGATCAAAATCTAAATGTTGTTCATGTTTGCGCATCACATAGAAAAATCGAGCTGCATCCTTGCCGACTTGTTTGCGAAGCTCACGCAAGGTAACAAACTCACCAGATCTTGTAGACATAGAAAGTTTTTTGCCGCCTTTAAATAAGTTAGCAAATTGTACGAGCGGAATCTGCAAGCATTTTGGATCCTTCCCTAATGCTTGCACGGCTGCTTTTATGCGTGTGATGTAACCATGATGGTCTGCACCCCAGATATTAATCAGACGATCAAAACCGCGATGATACTTATCTAAGTGATAAGCAATGTCAGAGGCAAAATAGGTGTGTGTGCCATTAGCACGAACTAATACTCGGTCTTTTTCATCTCCAAAGTCAGTGCTGCGAAACCAAACCGCATTATCTTTCATATAGCTATGGTCATTTTCTTCTAGCGTCTTCAGCGCAGTTTGCACGCTGTTATTTATTACTAAAGATTTTTCTGAGAACCAATTATCGTAATATACACCAAACAGCTCTAAGTCATCTTTAATATCATTAGTGATCGTATCTAATGCACATTTGGTAAAAATTTCATAGCCACTTTCACCTAATAATTCTTTAGATGTTTTGATAATGGCATCAATATAGATTTCTTTATCGCCACCCTGAGGTTCATCAGCAGGTAAACCAGACATCCAAACTTTAGTAGCCTGGTGGTATTGATCGCCATGCTCACGATGCAGTGTTGCCGCGATATCCCAAATATAATCACCTTGATAACCATTAGTTGGGAAAGTAAATATTTCATCACATAGTGCTAAATAACGTAACCAAACTGATACGGTCAAAATATCAATTTGTCTGCCTGCATCATTCACATAGTATTCACGTTGAACCTCATAGCCGATCGCTGCCAACAGGTTGGCAATGGTTGCGCCATAGGCTGCGCCTCTGCCATGTCCGACATGTAGAGGACCGGTTGGGTTTGCAGAGACAAATTCAATCTGGACTTTTTTGTTTGCATAGGTGTTTGAAAGCCCATAGTCATTCTGTTGTTGTAATACTGTGTTTAGTATTCCGCCATGTAAATTTTCTTGAATATAAAAGTTAAGAAAACCAGGGCCTGCGATTTCAATTTTTGCAATTATAGGATCTTCAGGCATGTTAGTTAAAAGCATTTCCGCTAATTCGCGCGGGGGCACTTTTGCTTTTTTTGCTAGCTGCATTGCAACATTGCAAGCAAAGTCTCCATGAGATTTATCTTTACTGCGGGTTACATGAACATCAGTATAGAGGTCTTCGGAAATTTTCCCGGCAGATTGAAGAGTAGCAATTGATGCGCTAATGAGTTTGGTTATTTGTTTTTGCATGTAGGCATGTTTGGGGTCTTTAAAGGCGTTGCATTGTACTGAATTTCAGAATTTTTTATTAATTCATTTCTAGTTCATCTCAAGGGGGTCTACTTCAATATCCCACCTTACACGCTTCGCCAAAGGAAGTTTGGTAATGGACTGCGTCCAGCTAGCCAAATTTAGTTGAAGGGTTTTTCTGTATAGGCTAAAAATGATCAGCTGGCTTTGATACATTCCAGCTTTGCGTTCCATCATTGCTGGAATAGGCCCATATATAGTTAGGCCGCGGGTGTTATCTTTCATCATGATGGATTTAACGTCCTGCAAAAATTTCTTTGTCATAACCACATTATTAGCCCGTGCTCGGATCATTAGCATAAAGGTGTATGGTGGTAATGCACACTCTTTGCGAATCTTCAATGCTTCATTACTAAAAGTGGCGTAACCTTGCGACAGCAGGCAATTCAGTAAAGGGTGCTCCGGTAAATTAGTTTGCAGCAATACTTTGCCTTTCTTGGTACTGCGCCCAGCTCTACCAGAAACTTGAACTAACAATTGTGCAAGGCGTTCAGTGGCACGAAAATCTGTACTGAATAGACCGTGGTCTACATTCAATATGCCAACTAAAGTGACGTTAGGGAAATCATGCCCTTTAGAAAGCATCTGTGTGCCAATAATAATTTGATATTTACCGGCATGAATTTCATTCAGCTTCTCTTTCAAAGCATTCTTCTTACGCGTGCTATCACGGTCTATGCGAGTGATTGCAGTATTAGGGAAAATCTCTTTTAGTCTATTTTCTATCCTTTGTGTACCTTCACCCAGCCATAGTAATTTATCGGAATTACATGTTAGGCAATGATCGGGCACTTTTTCTTCTTTAAGGCAATGATGGCACTTTAGAATATTTCTATTTTTGTAAAATGTCATGCGTGCATCACAGCGTGAACATTCTGCAATCCAACCACATTCTTGACAAATAATGGTAGGCGCATAACCACGACGGTTTAGAAACAATAATATCTGATTGTTGTTATCCAGTTCAGTTTGCATGGCTTTTATGAGCTCATTAGATAAGCCATCTGAGGACGCTTTTGAGCGCATGTCGATCAACTTTACATCGGGAATGCTCGAATCTTGCGCGCGATTTAAAAGCATTAACCTTTGGTATCGTTCCTTATTAACATTGTGTTGTGTTTCAAAAGAAGGCGTTGCTGTGCCAAGTAAAATAGGAATCTTTAGTTGCTTTGCACGGTAAATTGCTATATCACGTGCATTGTAAAGAAAACCCTCATGTTGCTTGAAAGACAGATCATGTTCTTCGTCAATGATGATTAGACCAAGTTTTGAAAACGGCAAGAAAATTGCAGAACGTGTTCCTACGACTATATTTGCTTTGTTTGTTTTAGTTGCAAGCCAAGTTTGAGCGCGTTCGTTATCATTTAAGCCTGAATGCATTAAATTTACTTTCTCACCCAAGCGAGATTCAATACGCTGTAAGAGTTGCGGGGTGAGGCCAATCTCAGGCACCAAAATTAAAATTTGTTTATCTTTAGTCAAAACATCTTTAGCTAAAGATAAGTAAATTTCTGTTTTACCACTACCAGTTACACCATCGAGTAAGCAGCAATTAAATTTATCAAGTTTAGTAGTTAACTCTTCGTAAACTTGTTGTTGTTCTGTATTTAATTTTAATTTCTCTACACCATTCTTTGTAGCAAGAAATGTCGATAAAGCTTCCTGGTGTAATTTCTCTACAAAATTTTTACTTAATAGCGCATTCATTGTACTGCGCCAGCTAGGAGTATGCTTTGCTATTTCGTCCGCACTGAGTCCTTGTGGGTTAGCTTTTAATAGCTCAACGATTAAGCGTTGTTTTGGTGCTCGAGCTAACTCTTCATTAAAATTTTTATCAGCGGATAATTTATAGAGCGTGTTGGTTGCAGGAGCAATAAACTTACCTTTGCGTAACACCGAGGGTAGTGCGGTGAATAAAACTTCACCTATAGGTTGTTGATAGTATTCAGCAGCCCAGAATAATAATTCTAATAAGGTGTTATCAAATATTGGCTCATTATCTAACACTTCTGTTACGTGTTTGAGTTTGCTGACAGGCAGTGAACTATGAGCTGCTTTATCGACGATTAGGCCAATCAGCTTACGAGCTCCAAATTGCACACGCACACGTGTACCTAATATGTAGCTCTTATAATCCAAATCTTTGGCAGGCAGGTATTCAAACCTCTGGTATAGCGGTACAGGGAGCGCAATAATCAAAACAGAGGGTGAATTCATATATTTGTGGATAATTCTGTGAATAAAGTTGTTAGCTAAGATGAGAATATAAAAATTAATTTGTATGGAAAGGCTTATTAATCAGCATATACCTTCATAAGGTGCTGATATTAATAGTTAAATTATTCAATCATATTAAATGAAGCTGAAATTTATACTGGATTTTCAAACTACAGGATTATGTGAATAAACTACATTAACATTGTGAACTATCTAGTCCTTTTGCTTGGGTGAATGTGTCAACCAAATGTGCGCTCATACGTTATTTATATTATAAGGGCATTCTATGCCGTGAAACGTGGATCTTCCACAAAGATGGCCAGCTTATCAGCACGGTAAATGATTTTGCTTAATGATTTAATTAATTAAGCTGCTGAATAAATGAGGAAAGTTTGAATTCGACACAGTCACAGCAGCTCGAAGAATTTCTAACGAAGACGGAGCGACGTGCGTTTCGCATGGCGCAATTATCGACTAGAAATCGTGAGGATGCTTTAGACATAGTGCAGGATGCCATGATGCAATTAGCGAGTAAGTATGCCAATAAACCTGCGGAGCAATTGGCGCCGTTATTTTATCGCATACTGAATAATCGCATAATGGATTTTCATCGTAAAAACACCACGCAAAGCCGCTGGCGAGTATGGTTCAGTAATTCGGATGATGAAGACGATAATTATGACCCAGTACAGCATATACCTAGTAGCGATCTGGGCCCTGGTGCAGTAGCAGATTTAGAAAATTCTGTTGAACGTATCGATCATTTTTTACAACAATTATCGCCACGTCAGAGACAAGCCTTTTTATTGCGTGCCTGGGAAGGTATGAATGTTGCAGATACTGCAATGATTATGAAATGTTCGCAAGGAAGTGTAAAAACGCATTACTCAAGAGCTGTGCATTTTCTACGTGAACAATTACAGGAAAGCTTATGAATACAGGCAACCACAACATGAACAACGAAAAACTAGTTGAACAAGTATGTAATGCTTTGGATGATTCTGTAAATCGTATTGATGCAGAAACTAGCCAATGCATTGTAGCTGCACGTGAGCAGGCGCTAGAGAAAATGCCTAGAAGGTTTAGCTTGCCGAAGTTATTCGCTGCAGCTGCGACTGCATTCTCTATTTTAATTGCAGTGATGATTGTTAATACTCAATTGAATCAACCTTTAGAATCTGAAGAGGTTGAAGCTATGGAGCTCGCAACTACTCAAGATACGTTTGAGTTATATGAAGATCTAGAATTCTACACATGGTTAGTAGAAGAAGATGTCACTAGTTAGGTAAGCAGTTGGATTATGTTTAATTTTTATATTTCAGTAAAGTTCAGCTGAGACGAATAGGTCAGAGAATATTTTAGAGAAAAATGAACTTGATGAGGCGGAGGAAGAAACCGTAACTGAATCCGATTATGAGTAAAGTACTAACTTTTATTATCTTGCTAATGTTTTGTGCATCTTCACATGCACAAGCCCCAATTGCGTGGGGTAATTTAACTGCTGAACAACAGCAAGTACTGAAAAAATTTGAAGGGCGTTGGTCTGAGTTATCCCCGCATCAACAAAACAAGCTATCACGTGGCGCAAATCGTTGGTCAACCATGACCCCAGAGCAACGCGAAAAAGCTAAGCAACGCATGAATAAGTGGAATTCTTTAGATGAGGATAAAAAACAGAAAGTGCGTGACCGCTTTCAACACTTTGAGAATCTTCCGCCTGAAAAGCAGGATAAAATACGTGAACGTTACAAGTGGTTTAAGGACTTACCGCCTGAGAAAAGAGAAAAATTGCGTGAGAAATGGCAGAGCATGTCTCCAGAAGAACACAAACAGTTTAGTAAAAAACATAAAAATAAATTCAACGATAAGAAACGCAAGAATAATAAAAACTGAGATTGAGATTGGTAATCTCACCAGATTTAAATATCTTTACATCAGAAAATATATATCAAGCAGTAAGCAAATCCAATTACGTAGTATGGATATGGCGGTTAAGTATGATGAAGGCAGCATAGCATTACTATTAATTGCGCAAATGAAACCCAAGCCGAAATTGTAGCGAAGCGAATATATGAAGAAGTGAGTCAACTAACTGTCGGCGGCCAAATATAAAATTAAAAATTTACCCTTTTTTGTTGGTGTGGCTGAGATCACAGATGAAGATTATGCAGATTTACTTATTGCAAGAACTCAGGCTACACTAAACCCGTGCTGAAAATGAGGGAGGTAACCAAGCTCATACTAATTGATAGTTGTAAGTCAAAGGATAATTGGCGCCATTTTGAACAATCTCATATTAAATTTAAGGTTTTAAGAATTTTTGTAGTATTTCAATGGTCTAATTCTTAATTGCAATGCTTTGCGGTTTACCTATACAGTTTGCAACCTAAAGCTATCGTTGGAGTAACTAGAGTGATTGACCTAGGTCTACAAATACTACGCACGGATGTGTCAGGTATGCCAATGGAATGGATCAACTACCAAGATGCTGCTCGTCTGTACCATAGCGAGCAAGTGGCTTACGCATGTGGTGAACGCATGTATGTAATCCATGGAGGCGTCAACGCATGCAGTGGCCTAAGAAGCAAGCTCGATGTTCATTCAATTATAGCTACATACGGCAACAACAAAGCCTTGCATGATAGCTACATTCCTCCGCTTAATAACCGCACATTATTTAAACGTGATGCAAATTTGTGTTTGTATTGTGGAAAGCACTTTGATCGTCGTAACTTGTCCCGTGACCACGTCCGCCCACTAAGCCAAGATGGCTCAGATCTTTGGAATAATGTCGTTACTGCTTGTAAGCGTTGTAATAACCACAAGGCGGGTCAAACCCCTGAAGAAGCGGGTATGCAGTTGCTAGCCATTCCATTTATTCCTACTCATGCAGAATATATATATTTACAAGGCCGTAGAGTACTTGCAGACCAAATGAAATTTTTGCTTGCCCATTTTCCGCGTACTAGTCCTTTGCACAAACGGCTCAGTAAGTTGGCATAGATAGACCGCCCTAGAAAAAATCGTCTATAAAACTCGTGAATATTTGCTTCTAGCCTACAATTGAGCTGCTATTTTCAGTAGTCTTAGTTTAAAGTCTCTTCTTGAAAATAATACAAATCACTCATGCCAAAATTTCTAGGAAGTAAATATTATGCGCATGGCAGTGATTCCTGTCTCGGTGTGCTCATTACTAATCTAGGTACTCCCGAAGCAGCAAGCCCGAGTGCTGTGCGAAAATACTTAGCCCAATTTTTATGGGACCCACGCGTTGTAGAAATTCCAAGACCAGTTTGGTGGTTGATCTTGCATGGAATCATTTTACGAACTCGGCCAAGCAAAAGTGCTGAGGCCTATAAAAAAGTATGGACCAATGAAGGCTCACCACTATTAGTGATTAGCAAGCAACAACGAGATGCTTTGCAAACTAAACTAAGCCAACTTTGTTCAGGTCCTGTAAAAGTTGAGCTTGCGATGCGATATGGCCATCCTTCCATTGCATCTGCTTTAGACAGATTGAAAGCGCAAGGTGCAAGACGTGTACTTATATTTCCTCTTTATCCGCAATATTCCGCAAGCACTACTGCTTCAACCTTTGATGCGGTAGCAGAAGTATTAATGAAACAACGATGGATGCCAGAATTACGCATGATCAATAACTATGGTGCAGATATAGATTATATTAATGCCTGTGCACAACAAATACAAAATTATTGGCAACAAAATACTCGTAAACAGAAAGTAATTTTTTCTTTTCATGGTTTGCCTAAGCGAAATCTAATTTTAGGTGACCCGTATCACTGTGAATGTCATGAAACATCGCGATTGATTGCAGAAAAACTAAATCTAAGAGAAGAAGAATGGCAACTAACCTTTCAATCAAGGTTTGGTAAGGCAGAGTGGTTGCAACCGTACACTATTAAAACCATGGAACAGCTTCCTAGTGAAGGCATTAAATCAGTTGATGTATTTTGTCCTGGTTTTTCGGCAGACTGTCTTGAGACATTAGAAGAAATTAGTATGCAAAATCGAGATGTATACATAAATGCGGGTGGGGAGTCGTTTAGCTATATTCCAGCACTTAACGCGGAAGTTGCTCATATAGATGCACTTGCAAATATTGTTATGCGACACACGCAAGGTTGGCCAGAAACTTCAGCTAGTTATACTAAATCAGATAAGGAAACCATAAGCCGCCGAGCAATGGAACTTGGCGCGAAGCAATAATGAATGACTGCTAACGACCAAAGCGGATATTGAGAAATTAAATATTTATGCTGCCGGCATCTATACTTTTGTGTCGACCAACAGCAAGAGAGCCTATTTCAATTGGGCCAATACAATGACGAATTAATCTTAGAGTAGGGTGATTTATTGCTGCAGTCATGCGGCGTACTTGTCGGTTACGGCCTTCTTTAATAACGATATTCAGCCATTGTGTGGAGATTGATTTACGAAACCGTATTGGTGGATCGCGTTCCCACAAGCCATCCGGTTTATCTATAGGACTTACTTCTGCGGGTAGCGTCATTCCATCTTTAAGTTTTATTCCTTGTTGAAGGGATTGTAACGATTCATCACTAACATCACCTTCAACTTGTGCCCAATAGTGTTTGGCCCATTTGAATTTTGGTTCGGAAATTCGTTGTTGTAGCTTGCCATCATCGGTGAGCAATAATAAGCCTTCGCTGTCTTTGTCTAGGCGTCCTGCAGCGTAGACATGTGGTATGTCGATATAATTAGCTAGTGTTTGTCTGCCATCAGCATCAGTGAATTGGCTGAGCACACCAAAAGGTTTGTTAAATAGAATAATATTTGCCATTTAGGCGACTTTTAAAAATCTCATCCATTTTTCACGTCGAAAATCACCAAAATTTAGTACTTCAAATAAGTCATTTAACATAGTGAAGTTAGGAGTACTACGTGTTAGTTTCATACTTTCGTTCATCTCAACTTCGCAATGAATTTGAGTAAGCTTTTTATATAAATGTAATTCTTCCTGGTGATTGTCGATTAAACCTTGTATGCGTTTCGCACCACGAATTTTCATTTCGCTAATTTTGGGGATGTTCTCTAGTAATTCCTCGAGGGTGGTGAATTTATTTAATAGCTTTGCTGCAGT